>Ga0105350_10002664_pt1 | contig 10635 bp, 6 predicted proteins | sample EN1Hudsemesocosm_FD_83506 | JGI IMG/M metagenome (GOLD analysis project Ga0105350, IMG submission 83506) | Methane-oxidizing microbial communities from mesocosms in the Hudson Canyon - EN1E Hudson Canyon | ecosystem: Environmental > Aquatic > Marine > Cold seeps | place: Hudson Canyon...
AAATAAATAAGGTTAAAGCTTTCCAGTGACATAAGTTAAATTAAACAGTTTTGTTTTTTCGTGGATAAGATTAAGTATGATTTATAAATAATGGATGAAACAAAATGGCAAGTTTTGATTTAGATAACGATGAATTATTAGCCTTTGTTAGGATTAATATTGAAAATAGGGAATTGGAGCCTGCTTTAATAAAGCTAAAAACGATTATGGGAAGCGGCGAAGTGCCTGCTGAAGCTTATATAATCGCTGCACGCTTATACGCGACACTAGGTTTGTTTTTAAAGTCGCAAGAGCACTATAAACTCTTCAATGCTGCTGAGCCAGACAATACGATAGGTCGTTTTGAGTTAGGCATGACCTTGTTTGACTCTAATGATAATACGGGTGCACTTGATCATTGGAAGTTGATTCTTGAGGGTAGTCCTACACATCCGCCAGCCTTATTTTATACTGCACTAGCTAAAGTTAAATTAGGTGATATTGCGACGGCACGAAGCCATTTAGCTATTTTGATGAAGTCGGTTGCTGCTGATAATGCCTACTTCCAAAAAGGTAGAGAGTTAGCTGCTTCATTAGATGCACAGCAGGGTATTGGCAAAACGATGGATAAACCAGTCGCTATTGATGCTTATTCTGAAGATAATGGTTCTGTACCTGAAGACAAAGTGACTCATTAATATTAGGTTTGGTTAGAACGATACTATGGATAATGCAATTCAACAAAAGTTAGACTTCTTAAAACTTGATCCCGATAATCCAAATCTATTGGCTGAGGTTGCTGATTATTATATTAAGCAAGGTGGGCTCGATGACGCTTCGTCTTATATTGAGCAAGGTTTGAAGGTGTCGCCTGAACATCAATCACTGATATTTGTGAAGGGAACGTTAGCAATAGCCTCTAATAAAGCTGATGAAGCGATTAAAACGCTGGAACAGTTAAAGTTTGATATTGGGACAGCACCGGAGGTACGTTATAACTTAGCATATGCCTATCTGCTTAAGGGTGACGCCTTACAGTCTAGGGATGAGTTACTTCCCATTATTAATGAGCCACAGGTGCTCCCTGCAGCGTTATTACTTTTTGCTAGGGCTTGTCACCACCTTGGTGAAATGGATGATGCTGAGAACTATGCTGGTGAGTATCTTAAACAATTCCCATCGGATGCTGAAGCGTTAGGTGTAATGGCGTTAATCAAGCTAGATATTGAAGCTGAAGATGCGTCTGAGTGGGCTGAAAAAGCACTTAGTTTGAATGAAAATAATCTAGAAGGCTTAGTGACTAAAGGTAATGTTGCGCTGACTAACCTTGATAAATATGATGCCGCGCCTTATTTCGAAAAAGCTGTGGCAGCACATGGAAGAAGTGGCCGTGCCCATGCGGGCTTAGGATTGGTTCATATGTCGAATCTGAATTTGGATAAAGCCAAGGAAGCGTTAGAGAAGGCGGTTAAGTTTATGCCACAACATATTGGTACTTGGCATGCCTTGGCTTGGAGCCAAATCTTATCGGGTGACTTACATGCCGGCAAACAAAGTTTTAAAAGTGCGAATGAAATTAATAGAAACTTTGGCGAAACCTACGGTGGATTAGCAGTTATTGCTGCACTGGAAGGCAAGATTGACCACGCGAGAGAATTGAGCAAAAAAGCCATAGGCCTTGATGGTCGATCCTTTTCAGCCCGTTATGCCCAAAGTTTGATTATTGCCAACGCCGGTGGTGGCGAGAGAGCAACGAAGATGATTGAGAAAATACTGGATTCTGAAGTAGTGGAAGGGGCGGGCTCGCTTAAAGGGATGTTATTAAAGTTACAGAAAAATCCACAACATAAAAATGATTATACTAAGAAGCATTGATTTATTTTAAACATGAATACAACCAAGGTGAATTGGTACTGCTGTATATGGATCTGAAAATAGATTCTCGTTCTGTAAACAGATTATCTGTAATAACTGTCAGTTTTTGATTAAACATTTTGAATATTTTTAGGATATATAGTTTGCTTGAGTAAAATTTTCTGCGGGAAATTTACAGATCAACATTAGAGAATAATTTCATTTCAACAGCATTATGGATAGTTAGACCGATGAGTATTCAAACAAAAAATGAACCGATCGCTATAGTAGGTATTGGCTGCCGTTTTCCCGGTGGAGCTTATAACCCTGAACAGTTTTGGAACTTGTTGGTTGAAGGACGCGATGAGATTATTCCTGTTCCAGCTGATCGCTGGGATGTACGTCGGTTTTTTGATGAAAACCCAGATAAATTAGGCAAAACTTACATGAAAGAAGGTGGGTTTTTGCAGGAAGATATTTATGAGTTTGATCCTTTGTTTTTTTGGTATTTCTCCAAGAGAAGCTGAAAAAATGGATCCTCAACAACGGTTGCTGTTAGAAGTTACCTGGGAGGCATTTGAAGATTCTGGGTTGATCGATTCGACATTTAGTGGCTCGAAAACAGGTGTCTTTATCGGTGGTTTCAACATGGATAATATGATTAACCGTGTTGGCGAAGTCGAGCGAGAGATCGTTGATGCTCATTCAGCCATTAGTTCATCAATGACTATGCTATCTAATCGTATCTCCTATACCTTTGATCTCCGTGGGCCTAGTTTAACTATCGATACAGCTTGTTCGTCTTCGTTGGTGGCAACGCATTTTGCTTGTCAGAGCCTTCGGAGTGGTGAATCTGATATGGCGATCGCCGGTGGTGCGAATATCATGCTTAGCCCTGATTATCCGATCATTATGAGTAAAGGACACTTTCTTTCTGATCATGGTCGCAGCATGGCTTTTGATGAACGAGCCTCTGGTTATGGACGAGGTGAGGGTGCAGGGGTCGTGATTCTCAAGACTTTGTCTGCCGCAAAACGTGACAAGGATCAAATCTATTCGCTCATACAGATGACTGGTGTCAATCAGGATGGTCATACTATGGGGATCACTCTGCCAAATAGTGATGCACAAGAGGAATTAATAAGAGAAGTATATAAAAAGGCGGGGATTCAACCGGCTGAAGTTCAATATGTGGAAGCTCACGGTACTGGTACTCAAGCTGGTGATCCTAAAGAGGCGCTGGCTTTAGATGCGGTTTTAAAGGTTGAAAGAGAGCTGAGTGATAAATGTTTGATTGGCTCAGTAAAAACGAATATTGGTCATCTTGAGGCTGCCGCAGGCATTGCTGGTTTAATCAAGACAAGCTTAAGTTTTAAATACAATAAAATTCCAGCGAGTCTTCACTTTAATAAAGCTAACCCAGCTATTCCCTTTGATGATATGAATATACGGGTAAGCACTGAGTTGCAGGATTGGCCGAAAAAACAGTCCACTCGATATGCTGGCGTGAACTCATTTGGTTATGGTGGTACGAATGCCCATGTTCTATTGCAAGAGGCGCCTGAAGTTAAAAATGTGGATATGGCTAATACCAAAATTCAACGATTTAATTTTATTCCTATTTCAGCAAGAAGTGAAAGTGCATTAAAAGATTTGGCTGCAAAATATGCTTATTATTCGTCTTCTCACCGTAAATCAGAAGAAATTTTAGACTTTGTTTATACCATCAGTCAGAGGCGTAGCCATCATTCACATAGGATGGTGCTATTGAGTAAAAATAATGAGGATATTGATAAAGATCTTCAATTTTATAGTATGGGACGAGAGTCTGAGAAGGTTATTTCAGGCCAGGCTGATTTATCTGAAAAATTAAAAACAGTTTTTGTTTACACAGGAATGGGCCCTCAATGGTTTGGTATGGGTGAGAAACTCATGGAAGCGGAGCCGGTCTTTCTGAATGCTATGCATCGCTGTGATGATGCTTTTAAGGCAATATCAGGTTGGTCGGTTATAGATGCCATGAGGGCAGGTGATTTTGGCGAAAACATATCTGAAACAGAGATAGCGCAGCCAGCTAATTTTATAATACAAGTATCATTAACTGAGTTGTGGTCTAGTTGGGGTATTAAACCAGATGCGGTAATAGGTCATAGCGTTGGTGAAGTCAGTGCCGCGTATATATCAGGGGCATTATCGTTAGAGGCTGCAGTGAAAGTTTGTTACCATCGTAGCCGACTGCAAAAAAAAACAGTTGGCGTCAATGACGGTATGTTGGCTATTGGCTTATCTGAAAAAGATGCAACAAACCTAATAGCAGAATTTGATAATATTGAGATTGCAGCTGTTAACGCCTCTAATAGTGTGACTTTGTCTGGCAATAAAGCTGAGTTACAAGAGTTATCCAAAAGTTTAGGTTCTGTTTTTAATCACTTTCTCACTGTTGATATTGCTTATCATAGTAGTAGTATGGATTTGATTAAGGATGAGGTGATGTTGAATTTGAAGGATATAAAACTTTCAAAAGCAACAATTCCATTATATTCAACAGTGACTGGTGGAAGAGTTTCTGGAATGGAACTTGATGCAGCTTATTGGTGGGGAAATATCAGGAAACAAGTTCGTTTTCATGAAGGTATATCTAATTTAATCAATAATGGATTTAATGCATTTCTTGAAATAGGACCACATCCTGTTCTTGGTCACTCAATCAAGGAAATTGCATTTACTAAGCAGGTAGAAATACACAAGTTTCATTCATTTTTATATGGAGATGTAGATGAACTACACACCATCTACAGCTCGTTGGCAAGTCTATATACAAAAGGTTATGACTTAAACTGGTCTGAATTTATACCTAGTGGTGGCAAGCTTGTTTCACTGCCTAACTATCCTTGGCAGAAACAACGCTATTGGAAAGAAACGGTTGCTGCACGACAAGATAGGTTTGGTCTATCAGGTCATATTTTCCTCAATAATAAAATACCTGCACCTCAGCCGACATGGTCTGTTGATCTAAATTCAAATTTATTACCCTTTATTAATGATCACCGAGTTTTTGGTGAAGTTGTGTTCCCTGGTACGGGCTTTTATGAAGCTGCACTCGCGATATATACGAATATTTTCAAGAGTGAGAATGTTATTTTTTCTGATTTTAAGATCCATAAAATGCTCTTTATTGAACAAGATCGAAATCAGTATTTGTCCAGCCAGTTCAACCCAAAAGATAATAGATTCTATTTATATCGATATTTTAGTGATGATGAAAATGAATGGGAATTGATTGCTGAGGGGAAACTAGAGACGATAAGTTCCAAAGCTAATCAACCAATTGTAGAGCTTGAAGCATTGAAGTCTCGTCTTGGTAATAAAATTTCTGCAGAACATGTGTATCCATCCTTAATTAAGAGAGGTTTACTTTTTGGTGAATCTTTTCAAAGTATCAAACACTACTTTTTAGCTGAAAATGAAGCATTGTTACGTGTAGAAATGGATCCAATACAATTTGATGATCATAATAAATATTTTATTCATCCTGGACTGTTAGATGCTGCAGGTCACGCCTCATTGTTATTGGTGCCGGGTAATTATCCATATGTACCGGTTACAACAGAATCATTTAAGTATTATGGTCCGCGCGATATCCATGCCTGTTGGTTTCATGTGACAGTGACAAATGTCACCCCGCGATCTTATGACGTGAGTTATGTGATCTTTGAAGATGACGGCAATATTGTTGCTGAAGTGGAAAATGTCGAATGTCGATTGTTGAGATCATTGCCTATTAGAAGTGATACGAAACTTTCAAATTATGTGTATGGACATCAGTGGCACAAATATTCAGAGACGTTCGAAAAGAGGCAGAGTCCGGACCGACTTTTATTGTTCACAAACCATGAACCAATAATGCTAGAAATAGAGTCTGGATTAACCAAACGGGATATCGGTTTAACCAGGGTTTACCAGGCTAATGAATATTTTAAAGGTGAGGGTTCATACCATGTTAACCCTAATAATCAGGCTAATTATCTTGAATTATTCAGCAATATACAAACGGACACGGGTGTTCAGATAATATTTTCTTGGCCTCTATCTAGTTATCACCACGAACCGGACTTTAATATAACATCAACTGACAGTTTAGCGCTCATTCATCTTGCTCAAGCATTGAATAAAATAGATGTTGCTAAAGTGAACTTAGTCATTCTTACTAGGGGTAGCCAGTCTGTAGTGGCGACTGAAACAGTGATAAATGTAAATCATAATGCCTTGTGGGGTTTAGGATTATTAATTTCAAATGAGAATCCAAACATCACAGTTAGGCTTATTGATTTAGATATTGACAGTGATGTAATAACAGAACGTTATGTTAATTACATCTTATCAGCACAGGCACAAGATTTAGCTTTTCGTTCAAGTCAGGTATATGTTCAAAGGTTGCACAAGATCGATACCTATAATGACAAAATAAATCAGCACTTTGCTAAACAACAGTCTAATAGCCTTATACCTAGCTCGAATGATGAGATGTTCAATCGAAATGGTACCTATTTAGTGATAGGTGGTACTAAAGGTGTTGGTTTAGAAATAAGCCGTTGGTTGGCCAATAAAGGTATTGGGAAATTAATTTTGGTTAGTCGAACAGGCCTTGATGACGATGGTTCAAATAATATCTTAGATGAATTTGAAGGTGAACATGTATCAGTAGAACTTCATACCTTAGATATTGCTGATAACGGCGCTGTTGATAGCTTGTTCTCACATATAAAGGCGGATTGCCCCCCTCTTTGTGGCGTTATTCATTTAGCTGCAGTTTATGATGATGATTATTTACAAAGTATGTCTAAAACCAGACTTGATCGCGTGTTATCACCAAAAGTATCAGGTGTATTGAATATATATAAACATGTAAAAGAAATTAATTTAAAATTTCTTTTATTATTTTCATCATTAGCTTCGGTTGCCAGTTTACGACGACAAGCGAGTTATATCGCAGCTAACCGGTTTCTTGATAGTTTTGCTAGTTATGCCTCAGCAAATTCGACTCCTACGATGAGTATTAATTTTGGTCCTATCGCTGAGGCCGGACAAGTGTCACGCGATGAAAGACTGGACGAATATCTGAGTAATACGGGTATGTTTCCAATACCCATCACTGAAGTGCTTCAATTTATTGAGGTTATTTTGAATGAAGCTATTTCAAATATTGGCCTGTACCATATGGATTGGAAGCGTTGGGGTGAAATATATGAACAAGCTGGAAAGTCTTCGCGATTTGTGGGCTTAACTGCTAAAGATGACAACTTAGAAACAAGCACTAAGTTTAGAAATAATGTAAATGCTCTCGCCTTATTGGATAAACGAGAGCAAGGGACCTTTATAGAAAATATATTGATTGAAAATTTATCTGATTTATTGAAATTTCAAAGAGGTGATATAACTGCTAAGTCACGATTAAATGATTTGGGTGTCGATTCTCTGATGTCTTTAGATTTTGTTCTAAGCATAAAATCTGAATTAGGTTATGAAATTAGTGCGACTGATCTAGCTAAAAACCCATCATTAGCCGAGTTAACAACTGCAGCTGGTTCAGTCGTTGAGAACTAGTGAAACTGTGCCTCCCCGATTATGAACGATAATTTAGGTTTTTAGTTAACTATGGTCGGCATCTATCCAGAATATTCATCTCTTGTTAATGAGATTGTCCAATACGTGATAGGGATAAAACGTCAATGTGTCGAGGACAAATATGAAAATAATGATAAATATTTGGAGCTTAAACCGTTATTTGTTGAAAATATGGAACGGCTGTTTGATGAGTTTGATGAGTTTGAGGAGCTTGTTGAGCGAGTTTCAAGTGATGATTTTAACCTAGAACAACATAAAGATTTTCTAAGGGATAAATTACATCCGCTATTGATGACTTCATCAATAGTTGAAAGGATATATAACAAACCACTTGGTTATCCTGGTGACTACGAAATGATCAATATGATGATGAGTGATACTGACTTGTCAGTAGGTGTTTTTTCAAAGCTAATTGATGCATTACATAGAGAATCAGTATCGGCAAGGGCACATAAAAATAGGCTAAATATGCTAACACATCGTTTAGTTGTAGAAGCCGATAGAGTAGACAAGAAGCAAAGGTTATTTTCTGTTTTATGTATAGGTAGCGGCCCCGCAATAGAAGTTCAACACTTTATTATCAATAATAAGATGTCAAATCGATGCTTGATTCATTTTATTGACTTCAACGAAGTAGCTCTTGAGCAACTAGAATGTAAATTGACTGAATTATCGGAAGTGAATCGTCGACAACCAATATTGGAATATACATATACGGAGTTGACTGATTTATTAAATGATGGTGATGCCACTAGATCTTTAGGTGGTATTCATTCATATGATATGGTTTATTGTGCGGGTCTTTTTGATTATATTTCGGATCAAATTTGTCAAAAATTGATTGACTTTTCAGCCTTATATTTGCGGGGGGATGGTTTGTTATCTTTTACAAACATCCACCCGAATGTTCCTCATCAGCATTATTTGGAACATGCACTGGAATGGACATTTACATACAGAAATGAAGAGAAAATGCAAAATTTGTCACCGCCGGATACTAAATGGCAAGTGACAACTGATGCAACGGGTATGAATGTTTTTCTAGATTCTAGAAAAATTATTGAGAGAGAGGCTTCGTAATTAGCTTGTTATGCTATAACTAATATCGTGTAGCTCTAGCTTAGATTCTGTATGACTGATTGCCTGGTTGATCATTGTTTTATCTGTTGATTTAATTGATATGCTTGCATGATGACTATTAGAGTCATTAGTGCTCATTTCTATTGTGATTTCACAACCTAACCGTGAAATATCTTCAACCAGGATATTTTGCAAGCCTATTTTTTGTGCATTGCTAGAAGGTGATACCCGATCTAATTTTCCTACTGAAGTTCGTTTAAGTGCATTTGTAATGATGACTTCAGAGTGGGTAGCATAGTTTTTTTCAAAATGTTCAAGAATAGAAGTTGTTGTTTCCTCTGCTAGCTTCTCATCTACAAGAGTGACAAATGATACTGGAACATTAATGAAGTCTCCATGGGGCATATTTACGACGACCGACTCAGCAATATTAGTGTTTACATTTAAATCATTTTCAATAGGTTCAGGGTTCAAAAAAGACCCATTTATTTTTATTTGGCTCATTGTTCTGCCTATATACCAAAAAATGCCGTCCGAACCTTGTTTTACTGAGTCACCAGTGTTGAACCAACCATCGTCAGTGAACTGTTGTGAGTTTAGTTCGTCATCTACATATTTAGCCAGGTGAGGACCACGTATAAATAAAGCCCCGGAGTCACCTGTGTTGCAGTTACCAAGTTGATTACCTTCAGTGTCTAATTTAACAACTTTGAGTTCTGTATATGCTTCTCGTATTCCTATACAGTCTGTACGGCCGTTCTGATTTAAATGATGGGTGCCAAGAAAACACGATTCAGTTAAGGAGTAGACCTGTAATAAGTTGATATTAGTTTTTTCTTTAAACTTATCATGGAGTGTTTGCGAAAGCCTTTCGCCAGAGTGAAGTAAAAACCTGACAGATTCAAATTCTTTGTTTTCGATTGAAGCAGAATTTAATAACCTTTGAATAATCGAAGGAGAAGCTAGTAATGTAGTAACCTTATATTTGTTGACTATATTCCAAAAATGATTAATCACATTCTCATCACTATAACCTTTGGCTCCTTGGATAATGACTTTGCCACCATTGACTGCTAGGCTTAGATGAGTTAGCAGCGGTATGTCTCTATCGCAGATCGGGAAGGCATAAATGAGACTATCCTTCTGTGTAAATCCATAAGTGCTAATCTGAGACCAAATATGAAACACTTGACTAGCATGTGTTCGTTCAATAGTTTTTGCAGTGCCTGTTGAACCACTAGTTTGCACATAAGTTGCTATATCATTCGGTGAGATCACGCGGTTACTTTTTAAGTGATCTTTGGGCTGTTTATTTATTTCTGTATGAAAGTCATGGCATTCAAATTCAAGGTCATTTGATGCTTGTATATCTGTATTGATAATTATGAAGTGTTCAGTCGTTTCGAGTTCTGGTTGAATATGCTGGAGATATCTCCATGTATCAAACCCCTGGTGAAACCCGAATGTAATAAGTACTTTTGCTTTACACTTATTTAATGTGGCAGCCATTTTTTCAGGTTCAACATATGGTGGTATTGGCAAAGCGATGCCTGCCGTTTCTGCACCGATAATGGTGTAAATTGTTTCAATTAAATTAGGCGTAACAATTGCGACAACCTCATCTTTACCTACACCTAGATCATCTAATAAATTGGCTACTTGAGTTGATTTTTCTAAAAGTTCAGTGTGAGTAATATTAACTGGATGATCATTTGTTGCACCATTAGGCAGAAAGCTGATGGCGGTTCTGTCACCATGTGTTTCTGCCATATATTGAACAACTTCATAAATACTTGAAGGTAAGTTTCTATCTTTGAGAGATATTTTTTCGATATCCTCTACCTGTGCAAGGGGCTTGTGATCAAACCTTTAGATAATAAGTTCCAAGAATGAGTGGTTTCTAACATATTCTTTGTGCTCCATTGAATTAAATTTATTCTGAAAATTTACCTAGCTAAACCTAACTAATCTAGGTATCCACAAAATCCAATATTTGTTTAGTCGAAAAGATCTAACAAAGAGTACCAACCAATACTGATAACTCAAATATTCACATTATTTTGAATACCAAACTTAGTCCAACATAAAAATAAATCC
>Ga0105350_10002665_pt1 | contig 10634 bp, 5 predicted proteins | sample EN1Hudsemesocosm_FD_83506 | JGI IMG/M metagenome (GOLD analysis project Ga0105350, IMG submission 83506) | Methane-oxidizing microbial communities from mesocosms in the Hudson Canyon - EN1E Hudson Canyon | ecosystem: Environmental > Aquatic > Marine > Cold seeps | place: Hudson Canyon...
GCGTATCAAATCAATCAAGGGCTAGCCGTAGAGGAAAGTGAACGCCAAGTTAAGAGTTTAATGTCTGCTGTAAAGAATACTGCATCGGCGGCATTGTTTTCATCAAATGAAACCGTCGGTATGGATGCCATAAATGGGCTTCTTGGTACCGATGTTGTGTACTCCGTGACGCTTGAAGGTTTTGCTGATGAATTGACGCCTGGGATGAAGCTCGAAAGTGTGCATGAAGATGGGGGAGCTCCCTTAAATACGATCACGATGAAGTTAGAATCTATCTTCGATCAGGATCATATTCTAGGTGAGTTACGTGTAACGCCCAATGAAAACTGGGTGAATCAACGTATGCATGAAACATCGATACCCACCATTATTGGCGTGATCATTGTTATATGCGTTTCTTGTTTTGTGTCTACGCAGGCATTAAAAATCAGAATATCTCGACCTCTTGTAAAAGTGCGTCGGGCGCTGAAAGACATTCATGGCGACAGTGAAGAGCGTCTTTCTTTACCCAAACATCTTCAGTCGAACGAAATAGGCGTACTCGTTGATGGTTTTAATGAACTGTTAGATGAAACCAACTCTGCCTTTAGTGTTGAGCGAGGCTTGCGCGATGAAATGCAAGAAGTTCAAGAAAACCTCGAAGATGCCAAAGCCGGAGCGGAAAAAGCGGCTCAAGCTAAAAGTGACTTTTTGGCAACCATGAGCCATGAAATTCGTACCCCCTTGTCAGGTGTTTTAGGAATGCTGGGGTTTGCCTTGAGAGATCCTCAGGTACATGATAAAACACGAGAGCAACTTGATATAGCAAGGAGTAATGCTAAAGCACTATTGACTATTATTAACGATATACTCGACTTTTCTAAAATGGAAGCCGGTAAGCTTAATATTGAAATGGTCGATTTTGACCTACGCAATGAAGTTTTGTCTGCCGTTGCAATCTTTGACGATATGGCACAAGACAAGAGCCTGTACTTTAATTTGGTTTTTGATGATGACGTGCCTAAATATGTGAAATGTGATCCGACGCGAATACGACAGGTATTGGTTAATCTAATTGGTAATGCGATTAAATTTACTGAAAAAGGGGGGGTGGATGTTCAAGTAAGTATGCTTGAACTGTCAAAGTTTAGTATGCGTTTGAGTTTTTCGGTTCAAGACTCTGGTATTGGTATTCCAGAGGAAGGCGTTGCAAAATTATTTCAAAAATTCGAACAAGCCGATGTATCGACAACTCGAAAATTTGGTGGCACAGGCTTAGGTTTATCTATTTCGAAGCAGCTTGTTGAAGCGATGTATGGTTTTATTGAGGTAAGCAGTATTGCGGGTGAAGGTTCAAACTTTTACTTTGAGTTACCTATGGGCAGAGGAGATGCTGCTGCATGTGAAGTCGAAATACGAGAAAAGAAGCCGCATACACATAAATTGCATGTTTTATGTGCAGAAGATTTTGTGACGAATCAAGTGATAGCAAGAACCTTATTAGAAAGTATGGGGCATGAAGTAGATATTGCAGACAATGGTCGTATTGCATTGGAAATGTTACTCAAAGGTTCGTTCGACCTTGTCTTAATGGACGGCAGAATGCCTGAAGTGGATGGTTTGGAAGCAACTAGACAAATTCGAAGTGGTGTGTGGCAAGATACAAATTTTAAACAACCAGATATTAAAATAGTCGCCCTGACTGCAAATGTGACTGATGAAGATCGTGACCGCTATCTAGCTGCGGGAATGGATGATTTTCTTTGTAAACCGATTGATGAACTTGAATTACATCACATTATTGATGACACGATCAATGAGCTATTGCTAAAAGGTCGAGAGCTAAACCCATTAATTCGTGCGAGTGCTAGCGAACTAGATAATTTGTTTTCGATCCCTGAAGTGAGTGTGCCAGAGGTGGCTCCGGTTGTTGAGGTGAAAGCTCCGCTGAATGAGGCCGCACTTTTATCGGCTAAATTACGCACAGCATTTGTTGAATCGCTACCTGATCGCATGAAAGAAATCACGCGCGCGATGATAGATGAGGATACTAAAGAGCTCGGACGCTTATTTCATGGCATAAAGGGAAGTGCGGGTTATTTAAATGATGACGTATTAGTAAAGCTGTCAGGTGAGCTAGAGGAATGGGCGGATGAAAACAATATGTCAAAGGTGCGTACGGCGTTTAATGACTTTGTAGCCCGTTTGAAACCTTACAAAATAACATAATGAGGAAATATTAATGCAAGTCATGGTAGTAGATGATGATGCGGTATCACGACTTGCATTGGTTGATTTAATGCAAAAAATGGGCTTTTCAGACGTGCTGGAGTTTGAAGACGGGCAAGCGGCTTGGGAGCATCTAGAAAAAAACCCATTACCTATCTTGTGCTGTTGTGATGTTAGAATGCCAAAAATGTCAGGTATTGAACTATTACAAAAAGTACGTGCTGATAAGAATATAAAAGCTTTGTCCTTTGTGCTCATTACTTCAGGGAATGATCGCGATACCGTACAAAATGCGGTGATGTTGGGGGTGAGTGGGTATATTGTAAAGCCATTTAATGCGGGCGGAGCAATTGAAAAATTAAATGAGATCTTTTCAAATGAGTGGAAAGATATATCAGAGCGCCCTGAAGTTTCAGCTCGTAGGCTTTCGATTTCACAAGAAAAGCTTGAAAACTACTATACAGCCTTTATTGCGCAAGTTGATAAGTTGATTAACATGCATGCATTTACATCGGAGGTTCTAAAACTTCCTGATATAGATGGACAAATTGATGCGATGAAAACTGGCTGTCTTACCTTAGGTTTATGGCATTGCAGCCGGCAGCTTGAGTTGTTAAAAGTTCGTGAAGACAAAGATGACTGCTTGGAATTGTACTTGTCGGCAGTCAAATCTACGGTAAATTATCAACTAGGATTTTTATCACGCCAATAAATCTAGAATTTCAGTCTTATATTTTTTAAATGAAATATGGTGTTTGTAAAAAACACCATATACGCATAAAGTTCATATAATAGGAACAGTAGTATCGTGCTTAGATAGATGATGAGTTAACAACCAAAAAAAGGCTCAGCATAGGAGGTGCATGATGGAAGCAACGAAGGCTAAGGTATTAGAGTGTCGTGATACCGCGTCTAATGATGACCATTTTATTTCTAAATTGAGCGAATTAATCACCTCAGATGGCGGCATTGTTTGCCAAGCTGTATTTGAAATTTTTGCTGATATTGAACTTCCTCCTGCCCGAGCAGAGTATTGCTGGGAGCATTTATTAGCGCATCGATCTGAAATGATGCTGGCTTTAGGGCGACCAACCAATTTAGTCGCCGTTATGTGTGACTATTTTGCAATACATAATGACGCCATTTTTGACCCCAAATTAGTAGAAATGGCCGCGTATGAAAATATGATTCTACAATCAACACATGACAATTTGACAGGGTTATATAATCGGCAATATTTTACGAATGCGGTGACGCAGCATATTGCGTTAGCGAAGCGAAATCAGAATGATCTTTCAATTTTGTTCATTGATGTAGATGACTTTAAAGATGTTAATGATCTTTATGGGCATGAAGTAGGGGATCAGGCATTACGCAAAATATCTACGGTTATATCAGCAGCGGTTCGTCAAAGCGATATCGCAGCGCGTTATGGTGGCGAAGAATTTATTGTTTTACTTCCTTTTACTAATAGTATCGAAGCGTTGATCTTGGCGGAGCGAATGAGAGCCTGTGTGGAAAACTGTCAATTAGAAGTTGATGGTAAAGCACTTAGCATTACTATTAGTGGTGGGATCGCCTCCTATCCTTTCAATGCACAAAACGCAGATGCCTTAATTAGTTTCGCAGATAGCGCGTTATATCGTGCAAAAGGCGCCGGTAAAAATAATATATCCTTGTTTAAAGAAGATAATCGCCGATTTCTCAGAATTGATTTACGAAAAACTGTTCAGGTAAAAGAGCTTGGGTTTAGTCAATTGGATGCATTTTCGGGAATAGGTAAAGATATTTGCGTGGGCGGTATTTTGTTTGAAAATAGTCGATCATTAGCGATTGGTACTAAAGTCCAGATTAGCGTGCCGATTGGTAATGAAGGCCCAGTTTTGCTGATCGGAACGGTTGTGCGAGTAGAAATACTAGCTTCAGATCGATATGACATTGGTGTCGTGATCGCCTTTAAAGAAATGGAAAAATTAGCTAAAAATGAAATTTCACGCTTTTTGGTGAGCCAAGCCCGTGAAAAGTCAGAGCTTAGTTAGACTGTCATGCTGAGTGTCACCTTAATCTGAAGGGAGTGACACCCTAGTATCCCTTTGTTCTTTACTCAGAAAGGTGGTTGTGATGAAGGACAATATTTTGTGATGGGGAGGCTTGTCGATACGCAGTAGGCGTTTGTTTTAGAATATCCTTGAATGCTCGATTAAATGAGCTAAGCGTTCGGTAGCCAGCATCTAAAGAAATATTTAAAATCGGGGTATCTATTTCTGTGCGAAGTCGGTGGCCAGCTTCGGCAATTCGTAGGTGATTAACGTAATCATTAAAATTACGGTAGCCTAATATATTGTTTATTAAAGCACGTGTTTTATATTCTGGAAGGCCTAGTTCAACTGAAAGCTTTTTGAGTGTAAGGTGCTCCGTGCGATAAAATCCTTTCTTCATAAGGTCTTGTAGTTTTATGATGTCTAAGTCTTTATGTTTATTACTCTGCATGAGAGAAACAGAATTTTCGTTGGACATCATACTGTCACATTGGGCTGAGACTTTAAATTTTACGCTGGAAAAGCCAGGCTCGGTAGCTTTTTGGGTGATAGTTTCTTGCGTTGTGAAATCTGTTGAGTGTGTATTTTGTAGGGAGGGGGTTATATTTGATGGTCGGTTAATTAAAATCGGCGTAAAGAAGTTTGTATTGCCCCCCTTTAACAAATAATGCGCACAGATCAATACTGCAAAGCAGATAACGGCAGGCAAAGACAGCTCAGAACCCAGACCTGTGTTGACGGTAAATGTTACACAAATAGCTGTAAAGCCAACAATGCCGAGAACAATTCCTCGTAATTTTCGCCGATTTTCGATTAGATCTATAGACCAGCTTGCAATGATAGTCCACATACCATGTAAAATTATTATGTACTCCATATAACGTGGAAGCTGCCAACCAAAGAGGTGCAATAAGCCTTCAAGTTCATTACTTGAACCGAAAGGTCGTGTAAAAGCTGGTGCAGTAAAGCTATAAATTGCGACGATGCTCCAGATAGATATAAATTTAGGGCGGTCTGTGAATGCGAGCTGGCAGAGAAGCCAAAACAAGGCGGGAATCATGGTCATGATATCCCAGGCTATGTGGCTCCATGTAGGCGTTAAAAATGGTTTTATTGACGGCTCCAATAAAAAAAGCCCGGTAATAACCAACAGTGCGACGAATACTTTAGCGATAGTTAAAGTCCAATAGTCGCGTACTAAAATTAAAACAACTATAGCAATACAGCCGAGCGTGAATCCCGTTAAAAGCAGCATTTTATTTCTCTTTTTTTTATTTTTTTGAGAAAAACGAAGTAATAAGAGAATAATGGCCCTACTCAAAAAAGTCCATTGCAAATAGAGGTTTCCTTAACTGGCAGAAGCTAACTTATTCCATTTAAAATAATATTTAGATTAAACCATGAAGCTGTATCGTATATATGTACAAATTCTTAGGGAGTAGCAGCGGTTAAAGTCGTAATTTTTTCAGTTTAATAAGTAATAGATGAATGGTTATTGGCGATGTTTTAGTGGCCCCACCTTAAAGATAAAAATTATTTTTTATTCAACTTTTGAACTCTGTCTCACTTGAATTAGCTGTTTTGACCTAATGAACCTAAATTGTCCTAATTTGCCAAATCCATTTAACTGGCTGTTTTATATGATTTTAAAACTTCATTAACTGCTGTGAAGTACAGATGAAATTCTATAAATAGAAAACTAATAAGAAAGCCAAAAAATTGGAGCCTGAGAATGAAAAAATTAAATTTTAAGCTAGCAGCTTGTGCATCAATGCTTGTTGCTGCATTTACTGTTAATGCAAGTGATTATAGTAATGTCTATGTCTTCGGGGATAGTTTGTCAGATAATGGAAACCTACATGCTTTGGCTCCAGAGCAAACCTATGGTGAGCGTTTCACTAATGGTCCAGTCGCGGTTGAAATAGTAGCTGGAGCGTTAGGACATGCATTAACACCTTCGTATCATTTAGCGGGTGGCACTGAAGGCAATAACTTTGCAATAGCAGGCGCTAAAGCAGTTGATGAAGATGGTGATGAAACCACACCTGATATTAACCTGCCGACTCAAGTGAATGCTTTCCTGGCAATCAATGGTGGTGTGGCGCCTTCTGACGCTCTATATATTATGTTGATTGGTGGTAACGATATTCGTGCCGCGCGTGAAATTCGCTCTGCAGCTGTCTTTGCAGCAACGCCTGAAGAACGTCAAGCAATTCGCCAAGCAGCGAATGAGTCTTTGAATGTTGCTGTAGCTTCTGAACAAGCTCAGTTACTTAAGCTAATTGCTGCAGGTGCACAAAATATTCTTGTGTCTAATGCTCCTGATATTGGTGCGATTCCAGAGACAGATCTAGTTGCAGCAGGCCTTTTAGCCAATGCACAAACCAACAGACAAATTCGTAAAGCTACTCGACTTCCTCAAGTTACTACTAAACTTTCAAGCAAGTATAACCGTAAGCTTGCACGTAAGTTAGCACGTACTGAGCATCAGACAGGCGTAGATATTATTGAATACGATTTGTTCGGTTTTTTAACGGATCAGGTTGATAATGCTGAAGACTATGGCTATACCAATACAGATGAAGCCTGTGCATATATGCTTTCTGGTGGTGGCGCATTACACCCTGAATGTGATGGTTATGTAACAGCAACAGGGTTCTTATTCTACGACGAGATTCACCCAACTACTCAAGCACACCAAGCGGCAGGAGCTGAAATTGTAAGTGAGTTGCTAGCCCAATAGCTATAAAAAATAATAACGGTGAATAATATTAAGGGGCCTAATGGCCTCTTATTTTTTATGAACGAAAAATAATAGGTAAGTGTGAATGTGTAATAGTCAGGAATAGAAGAATCATTATCAGCTAACCTCCGTCTTATAATTGATAGATCCCTCCTTAATTTTAAACTTTAGTCTATACTTTTAGATTATTCGTTTTACTAAGTTGTCAAAGTACTCACTACCTTGACCGTGCCTTTCTAAAAAATTATACAAAAAATATTATGGAACATAGCTCAGATAAATTAAGTGCGAAGCTCGCAGAGCCTTTTCTTGAAAAGTTGGTCTTTAAGAATCGAATGATCGTATTAGCATTATTTCTTATTGTGACGGCATTTCTGACGTTTCAAGCAACGAAGGTGAAGCCAGATGCAAGCCTAGAGCGAATGATCCCATTGAATCACCCATATATTGTTAATTTTCTTGAACATAAAAGTGATTTGGAGAACTTGGCAAACTTTATTCGTATATCGGTTGAAGCGAAAGACGGTGATATTTTCTCTGCTGAATACCTTAAGGCTTTAGAGGAAATTAGTGACGAAGTCTTTTATTTACCCGGAGTTGATCGTAGCGGTTTAAAGTCGCTTTGGACGACAAATGTTCGCTGGGTTGAAGTGACTGAACAGGGGTTTCAAGGTGGAACGGTTATTCCTAATACTTATGATGGTAGTGCCGCAAGTTTGGAGCAGTTACGTCAAAATATTTTAAAATCTGGGCAGGTAGGCAGGTTAGTTGCGAATAACTTCAAGTCGACGATTGTGTATGTACCCTTATTGGAAACTGATAGTGAAACAGGAAAATCATTAGACTACCTAGAGTTTTCCTTATTGTTAGAGGAAAAAATTCGCAATAAGTATACGGGACCAGACTCTGTGGTGAATATACAAATTGTAGGATTTGCAAAAAAAATAGGAGACTTAATAGAGGGAATGTCGGCGATTGCTGTCTTCTTTTTGGTCGCCATTATTATTACGACCGCTTTACTGTATACCTATTCACGTTGCGCGATTAGTACGTTTGCCACCGTGATTTGTTCTGTGATTGCAGTTTTTTGGCAAATGGGATTTATGCATAGCATGGGTTATGGTCTAGACCCTTACTCAGTTCTAATTCCTTTTATTGTGTTTGCAACCGCGATTAGTCATGGTGTGCAATACATAAATGGCATGACGCATGAAGTTGGTATTGGTAAAAGTAACTTAGAGGCGGCAATTAATACATTTCGGCATCATTATTTACCTGCTTTACTCGCGTTAGTCAGTGATGCGATCGGATTCTTTTCTTTAGTTTTGATTGATGTTGATGTGATCAAGGGTCTTGCGGTTGGCGCAAGTGTAGGGATTATCAGCATTATTGTCACCAATATGGTATTACTTCCTATTATCATGTCTTATCTTGGTGTGACCAAGCATGGGGTGCGTCATGTTCAGCATGTCGAGAAGTATCCAAGTCCAATGTGGGGGCGTATCGCCCAATTAGCAACACATAAATACGCTTTGATTTTTATAATTGCAGCACAATTTGGTTTGGCATTTGGCTTATATATTTCTCAAGATTTAAAAATTGGTGAGTTAGATTCAGGGGCTCCTGAACTTCACCCTGACTCTCGTTATAACTTAGATAATGCATTTATTACTTCAAACTATTCAACCAGTGCAGATGTAATGGTTTTAATGGTGACTACGCCGACGGAACAATGTAATTCCTATGCGGTGATGGATGTTATGGAGCGCTTACAATGGGATTTGAACCATACAGAGGGGGTTCAACTAAGTGTATCGATTGTAAATGTTTCAAAAGAGGTTACCAAAGCTTTTAATGAAGGAAGTTATAAGTGGTTGGAACTATCCAGAAATCAAAAAATTATTGATACATCGTTACAGTATGTGCCGACAGGATTTATTAATAAGGATTGTAGCCTAGCACCCATTTTTGTCTTCTTAAATGATCATAAAGCAGAAACTCTGCAAAGCGTGGTGGATACAGTTGAACGCTATCGAACCACGTTTTCTTCAGATGATGTGGAAATACTTCTAGCGGCGGGGAACGCAGGAATTGAAGTGGCGACTAATCAAATTATTGAAGCTTCTCAAACTATTATGATGTTGGTCGTTTATGCCGTGGTTGCTGTGATGGTATTGCTTGCTTATCGTTCTATGAGAGCAGTTGTTTGTATCGTGTTACCTTTGGTGATGACCTCCGTGCTTTGTACTGCCTTGATGACTTATTTGGGAATTGGGGTAAAGGTTTCAACATTACCTATTATCGCGCTAGGTGTAGGTTTAGGGGTAGATTATGGTATTTATATTTATAGTCGACTAGAAGAGTATCTAGAAGATGGCCTTACCTTACAGCAAGCTTATTTTCATACCTTGCGCTCTACCGGAAAAGCCGTTGCTTTCACAGGGTTAACGCTAGCGATTGGTACGGCTACTTGGATTTTTTCGCCTATCAAATTTCAATCCGATATGGGGATTTTACTCACGTTTATGTTTTTATGGAATATGTTCGGTGCGTTGACGCTACTACCGATGCTGTCTTATTACTTTGTAAAAGACGGTGAAGAAGATGAGCTTGAAATATACGAAGCGTAAACTTGTGGCAAGTTCCTAGTATTGTAGGCATCGTATTAGGCTTTAAAAGGAGGGCGCTTTATATTTTAGCCTACAGGTTTTATCGAATTTCCCCTATAAATTAGATGTATGACTTAAGTGTCAATTTATGAGTTCTAGTCCAAGCCAAATGATGCTTTTATGCATAGTTTTAATGGTGTACTAGAGTAGAGGCTTACTCGAGGCTAATAATTATCCAGTCAGAGAACTGGCCTTGAATATTGGATGAGTCAACGGTTGCGATATGCACATAAAGCAAGCCAGGCTCTAGGTTTGTGATTGTGTGTTGAATGGTGCTAGCATCTGTGAGTCTAATTTGATCTGTGATCGTTGTGGGCGAGGAGCCGTACTCAAGTATATAAGCACTTATCTCATTTATATCAAGCGGACTATCGTCCGTTCTAACAGAAGGAATGTCCCAGCTTAGTTGTACCGAATGCAGAACCGAAGGTTTAGTTGTGACAGAAATAAATGCAGCGAGTGACTCTTCAGAACTATATGTATTATTGACTACTACAGTATAGCTACCTTGGTGTTCGAGTTCGGCACTGTTGATAGAGTACTCGGCTTGATTAGCACCCTCAATTATTTGTCCATTAAAAAACCATTGGTAGCTGAGTATGCCATCGCCAGAGGCTGCGGTTCGAAGGCTTATGCTGTCTGCCACAAAGATAGACATTGGGGTAGGCTGCAACGTAATCGAAACGGGGGTTTCAGAGGATAAAATGGTTAATGTTGCAGAATCAGATGTGATACTGCCACGGCTATTGGTAACAATAACATCGTAGTTACCAGCACTATCCATCGCTGTAGGGCTAATCTCTAGTTGATTAGTATAAGCGTTTGGTATGTTAACGTTGTTTTTACGCCACTGATAGCTGATAAATCCACCACCCGTTGCGTCAATTTGAAAAAGAGCCGCTTCACCTTCGGTCGCTATCAGGTTTTGTGGTTGTTGATTTATCGTGACAGCAGCGATAGTGTCGTTAACAACAA
>Ga0105350_10002666_pt1 | contig 10631 bp, 8 predicted proteins | sample EN1Hudsemesocosm_FD_83506 | JGI IMG/M metagenome (GOLD analysis project Ga0105350, IMG submission 83506) | Methane-oxidizing microbial communities from mesocosms in the Hudson Canyon - EN1E Hudson Canyon | ecosystem: Environmental > Aquatic > Marine > Cold seeps | place: Hudson Canyon...
ATTCATTTCCTGCTCTACCGCCGTTTTCACTTCTGATGAAACCAATTTATCTTTAGTTTGCGATGAGAATTTAGGGTCTGGTACTTTAACAGAGACAATAGCAGTTAAACCTTCTCGTGCATCATCCCCTGAAGTACTCACTTTAGAATTTTTACCGAGGCCTTCTTTTTCAATATAACTATTAAGAGTACGAGTCAAAGCCGATCTAAAGCCCGCTAAGTGTGTACCACCATCACGCTGAGGAATATTATTGGTAAAGCTATAAATATTCTCTTGGAAGCCATCATTCCACTGCATGGCAACCTCAACACCTACCCCATCTTCCTCTCTAATAGATGAAAAATAGAACACTCTATTCACGGCTGTTTTATTAGTATTCAAATATTCGACGAAGGATTGCAAACCTCCATCATAATTAAAAACATCTTCCCTTCCTGATCGCTCATCCACTAATCGAATATTAATACCCGAGTTTAAAAATGCCAATTCACGAATTCGTTTTGCTAAGAGATCATAGTGAAACTCAATATTTGAAAAGGTATTAGGCGATGGTTGAAAATGAACTTCAGTACCAGTTTTTTCAGTATGGCCAATAACAGTTAAGGGTTTTTCAGGGACCCCCTCATGATAGACTTGCTCATGTATTTCTCCCGCTCTACGGATAGTAAGCTTCAATTTACTCGACAAAGCATTTACAACCGATACACCTACACCATGCAAACCGCCTGATACTTTATAAGCATTATCATCAAATTTACCACCAGCATGTAATACCGTCATGATAACTTCTGCTGCTGAAACACCTTCCTCTTCATGGATGTCGGTTGGAATACCTCGACCATCATCTGAAACAGTAATTGATTCATCTGGATGGATAACAACTTTAATCTCTGAACAATGACCTGCCAAGGCTTCATCAATCGAGTTATCTACAATTTCAAAAACCATGTGGTGTAAGCCGCTACCATCATCAGTATCACCAATATACATACCAGGTCGTTTTCTTACTGCATCTAGGCCTTTTAAGACCTTGATACTGGAAGAATCATATTCATTTTCTTGTTCACTCATTGGAATTATTGCTCCTAATAAATAACCTTAGACGACCTATTCAATTAATAGTAAATCTAAGTTGATTTTATTTTATTGTCAAAATGTTTCCATGTTCCACGTGGAACATCTTATATGTTTCATGATCAGGTAATGCTTTATGAACAGAGCCGCTATCCAAGGCTGTGCAAATCACCTGAGTTTTTAATTTCGATAGTTTATCAAATATTAGCTGAAGATTTTGAGAATCTAATTCGGCAGAAATATCATCAATTAATACAACAGTTCTTTTATTTACTTTATCGGCCAAGCACTGAATCTGAGCTAAGTACAATGCGATAATTAAAAGTTTTTGCTGACCTCTAGAAAGTATATCTTCTACTGATCGACCTCTTATTGTTAGTCTTAAATCGGCTCGATGAGCACCAAATTGAGTAAACTTTTTTTCAATATCTTTTCTTTGATGCTTTGCTAAAACTTCTCGCATTGTAAGCTCTTTATCCCAGCCTCGCTGATAGCGGATTTCAAGCCCATCCTCAATCATAAAACTAGAGGCTATGGTTTTAAGTATAGGCAATACAGCTTTGCTATAAGTGGATCGAAATTCATCTATCATCTCACCTAAACCAGCCAACTTACGATCCCAAATATTCAGCTGTAAAGTATCTATACTAACAGTTCGTAATAATGTATTCCGCTGTTTTAAACAAATATTATATTCATTAGATACTTTTGAAAAACCATGTTCCACGTGGAACACTCCCCAATCGAGAAACCTTCTACGTATTTTGGCTGAGCCTATCAATAGCTCAAAACTACTAGGGTCTATAACGACAACTGGAGATATAAATGCTAACTTTGATGCACTACGAATTAGCTCGCCATTAAGCTTTAAGTCAGTATTTGATGTAATAGATTTTCGAATACCTACCTGATGCTGACTTTCAAGTTCATCAGATAAACTTCCAAACAAAATAAAGTTTTTTGCATCAGTATTACGGTTAACAATATTTCTTATTTTCCGACTTCTAAAAGATTTACCCGTTGAAAGAAAATAAATAGCTTCTAATAAACTTGTTTTACCTGAGGCATTGAGACCGCTGATAAAATTAAGATGTTCGTGAAATTTAATTTCAGTTGTTTGGAGGTTTCGGAAGTTGGTAGGGATTAAGTTGATTATTGCCATATTTAATCAATATCAGTCTCAACTAGCATCATTAAGGAAATTTCAAAAGTGAAACAAAGTGCTTAATGATGCCTTTATAAGAACTATAATATAGAAACCTGAAAATTAGTGAAGCATATTAAGTCGATCATCGACAAACATATCTAACTCAGGTGCTAACACATGTACGTAACGATCAAAATAAAGAAACTGCTTTAATAGTAATGCAAACTCTCGTGGGAAATGAATGCCATTGTCCTCACCTACTTTCACCATATCCATCAGTATATTGTTTATATCATCTTCACCCTGAAAAGACATAGCACTGGTATCTGGTACCATAACGTCAAGTTTATTGAATACACGTTTTAAATCATTGGCTAAGTCATTGGCATCAACATTTTTATCCGTTACACCGATGCGGGTCATAGCATCTGCCATGCCATTGAAATCACCAATCATAATAGACGTCATAAAGTCGGAAACAGCTTCCCAGGCACCAGGACTAATTGAACCAACAATGCCAAAATCAATAAAACCAATTTTACCATTTTCTAAAACCATCAAATTTCCTGCATGTACATCTGCATGAAAAAATCTACATTTTGTTAAACTTGAAAACCAGGTATTCATGGCAGTGATCAATGTTCTTTCTGGGTCATCACAATATTTTCGAATAGTATCCAGATCCGTCAGTGAAACACCGTAAAAGCGCTCCATAGTGAGTACTTTTCTTGCCGAAGCCTGCTCATAAACCTTAGGTACAACCACATCTTCATTTTCAGTATCTTTTAAGAAAGCATTGAACTCTTTCAAGTTATTAGCTTCTTTATAGAAATCGCACTCTTCCATCATAGTGCGTTGAATCTCTTCCACCACGCCAGACATCGAAGTCCATGATAATTTAGGAGCTAAGTATTCAATAACCCGTGCGGATACATATAAGAAATTTAGATCTGTCAGCAGTACGTTTTCAACGCCCGGCTTTTGAATCTTGATAACAACATCTTCACCGCTAATTAATTTTGCGGCATGAACTTGTGCAATTGAAGCTGAAGCCAAGGGCACAGGGTCAACGTAGGAATAGACTTCACTTAAACTCTTACCTAGCTCTTTTTCAATAATTTTACGTGCAACTGAAAAAGGAAAAGGTTTGGTTTTATCCAAGCAATTTTGAAATTCTTCAACGTAGTCTTTAGGGAAAAAAGTAGGTGAGCTGGCAATAAACTGTCCTAATTTTATATAGGTGGCTCCTAACTCTTCAAAAATATTACGTAACAATTTAGGATTGGGTGGCCGTTGGCCAACTAACCATTTAGTTCCGGTTTTTGCCAGTACACTTGTTGTTTGCGCAATTCTAAATGAGCCTTTAAGCGTATCTATAAAAAATCCCATTTTCTTTCCCTTGGTTTAAACAAAATTTATTTACCACTATTCCATTGATTACTTGTTCTTTCTACAAACGCATCGGCATGATGACGTATAAATTATCACTATCTTCTGCAGACTCGATTAATGCAGATGAATTTGAATTTAACAAAGTCATTTTGATATTTTCAGATGAAATAACATTCATCGCATCAATTAAATAACTCACATTAAAACCAATCTGCAAATCATCATGACTATAATTTACATCTAAACAATCTTCAGCTTGCTCATGCTCTGGGTTATTAGCAAATACCTGTAATTGATTATTACTAAGGTGCAGTTGAATACCTCTAATATTTTCATGAGACAAAATACTTGCACGTGTAAACATATCTTTCAGAGCGACCCGCTCAGCAACCATGACTTTATCGCCACCTTTAGGAATAACGCGATTATAGTCAGGAAATTTTCCGTCAATTAATTTTGAAGTAAATTTATAGTTGCCTATCTGGGAATAGATATGGCTATCTCCCATAGATAAAGTGACCTCATCATCACTATCAGTTAATAAACGGCCAAGTTCAATAATGCCTTTACGCGGCACAATCACTTGTTTTATTTCTTCACGCTCCAAATCAGTTGCTAGAGTAGATAAAGCTAAACGATGCCCATCTGTTGAGACCATTCTTACGTAACGATCACCTAATTCTAATAGCATACCATTTAAGTAATAACGTACATCTTGTTGTGCCATGGCAAAAGAAGTTGCATCTAACATATTCTTGAAATCTTTCTGCAAGAAAGTAACAGCAAGATCGTGTTCATTTTCTTCGATATTCGGAAACTGGACAGCAGGTAAAGTAGATAATGAGAAATGACTCTTCCCTGAACGTAAATGTATCTTGTCACCTTCAAGCTCTAGCCCAATCACTGCATTACTTTTCAACGAACGACAAATATCGACTAACTTGCGGGCTGGAATAGTAATCTGGCCTTCCATTTCAACTTGAACATTATCAAGTTTGCAAACCAATTCAACTTCCATATTCGTGCCTGTGAGCGACACGTCACCCTGTTCAGCAATTAACAGGATATTCGACAATACAGGCATTGTTTGTTTACGCTCTACAACGCCTGAAATAATCTGAAGGGGGCTAAGGATATCTTCTCTATTTATCGTTAATTTCATTGTTATCGGCTCGTCATCTCAATCAAGTCGTTAATGTTCGCATAAAGTTATGGTGATCTTCTCGTATACCGGCGTCACTGTCACGTAGTTCAACTATTTTTCTGCAGGCATGCAATACCGTAGTATGATCTCGTCCACCAAAAGCATCGCCTATTTCAGGCAAGCTATGATTAGTTAATTCTTTTGCTAGTGCCATAGCCATCTGCCGAGGCCGGGTAACTGAGCGTGTTCGTCGCTTTGAAAGTAAATCGGCGACTTTTATTTTGTAATAGTCAGCAACCGTACGCTGTATGTTATCAATACTCACTTGCTTATCATGCAAAGCTAATAAATCTTTTAAACACTCCCGGATAAACATAGGCGTAATATCCTGCCCGGTAAAGTGAGCATTGGCCGCTACCAGTTTTAATGCGCCTTCTAATTCCCGAACATTTGAGCGGATTTTTTGTGCAATAAAGAAGGCAGATTCACTATTTAGGGCGACTTTATTTTGCTCGGCTTTTTTCATTAAAATAGCCACGCGTGTTTCAAGCTCAGGTGGTTCAACCATCACAGTTAAGCCCCAACCAAAACGGGACTTAAGTCGCTCTTCCATATTATCAATTTCTTTTGGGTAGCGATCACAGGTTAAAATCATCTGCTGGCCACCTTCAAGTAAAGCATTAAAGGTATGAAAGAACTCTTCTTGCGAACGTTCTTTACGTGCGAAAAATTGAATATCATCAATCAATAAAGCATCAACAGAACGATAATATCGCTTAAAGTCATTAATGGCATTCATTTGTAGGGCTTTGACCATATCCGCAACAAAGCGTTCGGAGTGCAAATAAACAACTTTGGCATTCGGATTTTTGCGAACAATCTCGTTACCAACAGAGTGCATCAAGTGCGTTTTACCCAGACCAACTCCCCCATACAAAAATAAAGGATTGTATGAGCCACCTGGATTCTCAGCTACCTGGACAGATGCGGCACGAGCAAGTTGGTTCGACTTACCTTCAACAAAGGTATCAAAAGTAAAATTAGGGTTTAAAGCGCTTTGGTGTTTAATCCCACCTTCTACATCTACCCTACGGTCAACTGTTTGGCTAGGTGGTTTATTAACACCTTTTTCTGAAGCATTACTTTTTGATTTAGCACGGGTTGCTGACGGTTTTTTAGGTATGGTGTCTTTATTCTTGATTGAACCTATTTTTAATTCAACATCAGAGGCTTCATCATTACCACTGTGTTCGGATAACAATTCATAAATACGTCTAAGAAATTTTTCTTTCACCCAATCAAGCACAAACTTGTTGGGCGCATATAGATGAAGCGTACTTTCTTTATATTCACCTTGAAGTGGTCTTAGCCAAGTATTGAATTGCTGCCCAGGCAGCTCTTCTTTTAACTTAACTAAACAATCAGCCCAAACAGTATCTTGCACTTAGTCTCTCATTTCAAAAATTTAAAGGTTAATGCTTAGTCCATAGCGTTCAATCTTTCACCACTACTTACTAATAAATAAATTTGTGCTGCAGCTAACTAAATAGAGACTACTATTTTTATAACTAAATAGTTTCTAAATAAAAACAGAACAAAAAACAATACTGAGTAGAGAAGCTATTACTTGTCTTAATAGTAAACCTACTTTCTATCTATAAAATAAAGATAGGTTTTTAAATAAAAGTAGAAGCTTAAAAGCCCGTGAATTTTAACGGTAATTGAGCATCATCGCTAGCCCTATTTTTAGAAGAATAAACAGCCTGTGTATATCTTTTTTGTTTTAAATCAAAATGATGATCTATTTACACACAAGCTTGTGCACAAAATTAATTTAAAATTAGACCAATTAAATTTTTAACTATTTTCACCTAAATACTTAAAAATTAACTTGTGGAAAACTAGCCTGATAAATCTGTGGATTATTTTAAGCAAAAGTTATCCAATATTTATCCAAGTTAAACACAAGCTTAATACAAGAGTTAATAGCCTTGTTATCATTAATCTAATCTTTTGATTTTTAACACTATTATAAGGATATCCACAGAAATCGTTCTCACTAATAAAACATAATATTAAAAAGATATATAAATAATATTATTAATGACTAGAGCGAAAAGATAAGAAATGGGAAAGGACTTAAAAAGAATGTGAAAAAAGATTTGCTCATGCATGTCAAAAAACGTACAATCTCGCACCTTATTTTTTCAACCTAATAATTTGTGAGTACTGGAAATGAAAAGAACATTCCAACCTAGCGTTCTTAAACGTAAGCGTACACACGGCTTCAGAGCTCGTATGGCTACAAAAAGCGGTCGTCAGATTTTAAACCGTCGTAGAGCAAAAGGCCGTAAAGTCCTAAGCGCATAAGCTAAAATTTGATTAGTACTGACTTTGAAAAGTACAAATACAAATTCAAGCAAGCAGTTCCCGAAGACAGCCAGATTGCTTACTTCGGGAGATTACAGCAGTGTTTTTCAAGCAGTTGATCTAAGAGTTTCCAGTAAACACTTTTTAATTCTAGCACGTAGTAACACCCTATCTAAGCCCAGGCTTGGAATTATTGTTGCTAAAAAACATGTTAAGCTCGCTGTACAGAGGAATCGAGTTAAACGTCTATTACGAGAATCATTTAGACATAGACAAACATCGCTTCCACACATGGATATAGTTGTTTTAGCTAAAAAAGGCATCGATCGAGTCGATAGTGCTGATTGTGCTGAAGAACTTCAATATTTATGGAAAAAGCTAAGCCGAAAAATGAATCAACTCTAGTTTCGGCTTAAATTTTTTAACCCACTAATTTCTAAAGCACTATGCTGAGAGCCATTATGACAAAGCTTGTCATAAGTTTAATTCGTGCTTACCAACTCTTTATAAGTCCGTTATTTGGCCCTTCTTGTCGTTTTTATCCTTCTTGTTCTCAATATGCTGTTGAAGCTGTGCAAATACACGGTGTTTTCAAAGGAAGCTACTTTGCTGTTCGACGTGTGTTAAGATGCCATCCCGGATGTGAAGGTGGTTTAGATCCAGTACCTAAACTGAATAATAAATGCAGTGATGAAAATAAAATTTGTCATCATTCACCTTGTAATAAAACAAAATGAGATGCTTTCAAACACTCGTTTTATAAATATTTAATATTAATTGGTAGTTAACTATTATGGATGTTAAACGCGGCATTATTTTTATAGGCTTAGCAATTGTTTCGTATATGCTAATTCTTGCCTGGAATGAAGATTATGGTCAGGTTCCAGTGCAACAAGCAGCCACACCTGTTTACCCATCATCAACTGCATCGATAGACGCTTCATTATCGGTAAAAGAATCTTCAACAGTAGCTCAGCAAAGTACGCAAGATGAGTTTACTGTACCTGAAGAAAAAGGTGTTGCTTTAGCGAATAACACCACAGAGTCAGCAACAAACCTGATGAATAAAACTATTAGTATTAAAACTGATGTTTTGGATCTCATTATTGACTTAAAAGGCGGCAATATTGTTTATGCCGCTATGCCTGAATACAAAGTAACTTTAGGTTCTGAGCAGGCCTTACCTTTATTAGAAACTAACTCTATACGTCACTATGTTGTTGAAAGTGGTTTATTTGGTAAAAATGGTTTCGATTCATCTAAAAATGGACCAATGCCTAGTTATACTAGTACTGCCGCAAACTATGAATTAAGTGATGGTGAAAATGAGCTAGTGATTGACCTCACATATGTTGATCAATCTGGTGTATCAATTATCAAGCGTTATCAATTTAAACGTAATGACTATCTGCTAAATGTATCCTACATCATAAATAATGAATCAACGCTTGCTTGGGAGGGAAATTTATCAGGTAAAATTGTGCGTGATAACAGTGGTGACCCTTCTCAACAAAGTAGCATGGGCATGCAATCTTACTTAGGCATGGCGCTTTCAAGCAAAGAAAAACCTTATGAAAAATATGACTTTGATGACATGTTGGAAGACCCTATTAATACTGAGATTCAAGGTGGTTGGGTAGCATTTATTCAACATTATTTCTTAAGTGCTTGGATTCCAAATGCTGAAGTGAAACATACTTATCAAAGTAAAGTTCGTAATGGTTTGTATTTGATGGGCTTTATTAGCCCTGCTACCGTGGTTGAAGCGGGTCAATCGGGTGAGATTTCAGCAAATTTATATCTTGGGCCGAAAATAATTGAACGCTTGGAAGCCATTGCACCTAACTTGGATTTGACGGTTGATTTTGGTTGGTTATTCTTTATTGCCACGCCATTATTTTTATTACTCGATTTCTTCTATGGTTTAGTCGCAAACTGGGGGATCGCTATTATCTTGGTCACTTTGGTAGTGAAAGCCTTATTTTTCAAGCTATCGGCAGCGAGCTATCGTTCTATGGCAAATATGCGTCGAGTTGCACCAAAGCTTAAAACTATGAAAGAGCAATATGGTGATGATCGACAGAAAATGTCTCAAGCGATGATGAAGTTGTATAAAGAAGAGAAGATCAATCCATTAGGCGGTTGTTTACCTATTCTCGTGCAAATGCCTGTATTTATTGCTTTGTATTGGGTCTTACTTGAAAGCGTACAACTACGTCATGCGCCATTCATGTTCTGGATTACCGATATGTCGGTGAAAGATCCTTTATTCATACTCCCGATTATCATGGGCATCAGTATGTTTATTCAGATGCAGTTAAACCCTGCGCCACCCGATCCTATGCAAGCTAAAATTATGAAAATTATGCCTGTGATGATGACAGTATTCTTTTTATGGTTTCCAGCTGGTTTAGTACTTTACTGGGTAGTAAACAACATATTGTCGATTTCTCAGCAATGGGTTATCACACGACAGATTGAAAAAGCTAACGCTTAACATAAGTGCTTAACTTATGACGCTCTATCATCCCGATACCATTACCGCGATTGCAACCGCTGCAGGTCGTGGTGGTGTGGGGATTGTTCGTATATCAGGGCCACAAGCCCTATTGATTGCTGAAGCTATTCTTGGTTTTAGTCCCAAAAATCGTTTTGCTCATTATTGCGATTTTCATGATTTCCAAAATGAACGTTTAGACCAAGGTATTGCACTCTACTTTAAAAATCCTCATTCCTTTACGGGTGAAGATGTCGTTGAGTTACAGGCGCATGGTGGTCCAGTTATTCTGGATTTATTATTAAAAACGATTATTCAACATGGCGGTAGACTTGCTGAGCCAGGTGAATTTTCTCAACGTGCATTTTTTAATGACAAACTGGATTTAGTTCAAGCTGAAGCCATTTCAGATTTAATTAACAGCACCTCTGAACAAGCCGCACGATGTGCATTGCGCTCTTTGCAAGGTGAGTTTTCAAAGCAAGTTAATGACATTGTTGACCAGCTGATCAAACTGCGAATTTTTGTTGAAGCTGCAATAGACTTTCCAGAAGAGGAAATAGATTTTCTAGCAGAGTCGAATGTACTGGCACAAGTAGACACACTGCTTGAAACTCTTAATTTACTGTTTAAAAATGCTAATCAAGGCGCTTTATTAACAGAAGGGATGCGGGTGGTGATTGCAGGTAAACCGAATGCAGGTAAATCGAGCTTGTTGAATGCTTTGGCGGGTAAAGATTCTGCTATCGTAACAGATATTGAGGGCACAACACGTGATGTTCTAAAAGAGCAGATTAATATAGACGGAATGCCACTGCATATTATTGACACTGCAGGCTTGCGTGATAGTGATGATGAAGTTGAAAAAATTGGTATAGACCGCGCCTGGAAGGAAATTGAACAGGCGGATCGTATTTTGTTAGTGACGGACGCCTCTCGTCCGGAAGAGCAAAATGTGGATACGCACTGGTCTGAGTTTGTTGAAAAACTTGCTCGTACAGATCACC
>Ga0105350_10002674_pt1 | contig 10618 bp, 8 predicted proteins | sample EN1Hudsemesocosm_FD_83506 | JGI IMG/M metagenome (GOLD analysis project Ga0105350, IMG submission 83506) | Methane-oxidizing microbial communities from mesocosms in the Hudson Canyon - EN1E Hudson Canyon | ecosystem: Environmental > Aquatic > Marine > Cold seeps | place: Hudson Canyon...
AATCTCCCGCAGCCCGCGCCAATGCTGGATGAGATTGCCGCGCTAACGCTCGCAATGACTGAGCTTGTTAGTTTATGGATAGGCACTAACTAGTGCGTATCCAGAAATGGGCGTTTTTCTGCGATGTCGTTGCGAGCGGTACGGTTCGACGCTTCGACGGTTCGGCGCGGCAATCTCCTGTAGGCCGCACCAATGCTGGTAATTATGTATACACTTCCACCATGAGATTGCCGCGCTTAGCTCGCAAAGACCAATTTCTGGGCGGGCACTAACTAATAAAAAACCTCTGGCTTTACTCCTCGGGACGAGAAGGCAAACCTACCGATGCCGCTACCTGATGCCAGAGCAAAGACTCTAGCGCCTCGGGACTGGGGCGAGATTTTCGATCCAGCGCCTTGGCAAAGACCAGCTGCATTGCACCAAACATAGCTGCTCCAGCAAGCTCCGGATCGATAGCGCTGGATAGCTCCCCGCGCTTTTGAGCACGTATAATCCCGCGGGCTGTGAGCTCGATAACTCCGTCAATGCGCTCCGTCTCTTTCTTCGCAACCACAGGGTCGCGAACAAAGGTACTGTGCAAAACCGGGGCCAGTGGTTCGTTGTAATGAAATTGAACACCGAGCTTAAGCCGTAACCGTTCGTGCACCGCCCAGTCACCCTTATCGTTGAGGTATAGCTCCAGGACCTGACTATGAAAGCGATCATAATAATCGTCCACCAGGGCCGCAATCAAACCGGACTTTGAGCCAAAATACCGATGCACCAACCCCGGTACAACCCCACTCTGTTGAGCAATTTGAGCCAATTCAACATGACCATTATTTGCAATAGCCAATTTCCTCGCTACTTGCAATAACTTCTCGCGGGTGGCCTTGCCTTTTACCGTGCTGGGTATTTTAATATTTGCCATGGCGCGAGTTTATAATTTTTTAAAAGTGAATTCACTTCATTTATTGACATTGAAACAGTAAAGCATAAAAATGAAGTCACTTCACTTATTTCAATCGAAGAAAAGAGAGGCAGATCATGGCGGCAATCCTCAACGACCAGGAAGTTGCAGAAAAAGTTTTGCAACACATAGAAAGCAAAACGACAGATACGGGTGACAGTATCTGGCGTGAGCCCGTTCAAAACTACATATCGAAAAGTCGTTTTGATACTGAAGTAAACCAGGTTTTACGAGGCAACCCGAACCCTTTTTGTCCGTCAGCTGCACTACCGGACGCTGGCTCCTACATTGCACGAGAAGCGGCGGGCACACCGATAGTCGTAGTACGCGGTAACGACCTCAAGGTCAGAGCGTTTCGCAATGCCTGCCGCCACCGAGGCGCGCAAGTCGCAACGGGTACAGGATGCGCGAAAGCCTTTCGGTGTAACTACCATGGCTGGACCTATCGCCTGGACGGCAGCTTGCAACATATTCCCCATGAACAGGGATTTCCTGAACTCGACAAAGAACAACACGGCCTGGTGCCGGTGGCTGCCGAAGAAAAGTCGGGGCTAATTTTTGTATCGCAAGACAGTAATGCAAGCTTCGCAGATTTGGAGGAAATACCTGCGCTATTGAATTCGAAGCAACAGATATTTAACATCGACGAATACGAACTCGACGTTAACTGGAAAATATTTCTCGAAAGCTTTCTAGAGGGCTATCACATAAAACCAGCACATAAAGAAACCTTCTTTCCCTTTGGATTTGACAATCTTAATTTGGTTGAAACCTTTGGGCGCAACTCCCGCATTACGTTTCCCTTCCAACGAATCGCCAAGCTCGCCGACATTGTCCCGAGCAAACGCAGAGTCGACGGATTATTAACCTACGTTTATCAACTATTCCCAAATGTCATGATTGCCGTATTATCACACCATACAACGATGGTCATTTTGGAGCCTCTGGCCGTTGATAAAACGAGGGTTATCACCTACTCGTTAACCAACGGCGTATTGGAGGGTGAGGAAGCGTTTGCGAAGGCACGTAATGACGCTGAATTCGTCAGTAATCAAGGCAATGCTGAAGATATTGCCCTGGCAAAGTCTATTCAAGCCAGTATCCACAGCGGCGCGAACGAGGTCTTTACTTTCGGCCTTTACGAGAAATTGATCGGACACTTCCATCAATCTTTAACAGACCTGCTCGAAGGAGTAAATGTCGTCGAGTTAAAGTGAGCAGGTCGGTGAAATAAATCCGGACATACCGCCACTTAAAATCACCAGCTTGCCGCGGCCAGGCTCTTTGATATAGCCTGCAAAGCCCTACCCTTGTTACTCATCTTCCAGGCCAGATAGCTTTCGGCAGTCGGTGTATCGAGGCTCAATTCAATCAATCGCCCGCTGTCGAGGTAACGCTGAACCCGATGTCGCGGTAAAGAACCGATGCCAAGTCCCGCGAGTAGGGCCGCAACTTTTTGATCGATCGTCTGCACATACAGGTAATGGTTAGCACCGATGCTGAGACCTGCATTCCGAACAACGTTTAAAGTCGAAGTATCATGGGTCACCACCCGCCGCAGCTTTGGCAATTGAACAGACAGTGCTTCCGCTTTGTTAGCCAAGTAGGCCAAGGGATGAAAAGGTGCAATGACCGGTACTAAATCGCTATTGCCGAGGGAGAGAATCCGGAAGCCTTTTTGCAGCGGCACCGGCCCAGACACGCCGACGACTAAATCGACGGTATCCTGTTCAAGCGCTTCCCAGCCACCATTAAGCACACATTCACAAACATCCACTTCCAAACTCTCGTGAACACTTAAAAACTTTCCAAGAACCTCAAAAAATACCTCGTGATTCTGAATGGATTCCACGGCAATTCGAAGACGCGGCTCCCAACCCGTCGCCACTTCCCGCGCTTTGTCGGCGAGTAATTCCGTTGCATTTAGGATTTTTCGCCCCTCTTCAAGCACGTAACGACCCGCAGGCGTTAACACCGACCGACGACCCTGACGCTCAAATACAGTAATACTCAACTGCTCCTCCAACTTTTGCACACCGTAAGAAAGAGCCGACGTTGCTTTATTCAACTCTTCCGCTGCTTTTGCAAAGCTTCCTCGTCTATCAATTGCATCGAGTATTTGCAAGGCCTCTATTGTTATGGGGTTTAGATTCATTTCGCTCTACATAAACGTTCTGATTTTTAGAACACTCTAATCAATAATGACCCCTTATTCAATTATTTCCAGTCGATACAATAGCGTCACTTTAAACAAACACACACAATCAAACTGGAGAACATCATGAAAACACAAGTAAACAGAGTCATCACCACCACCGCTGGATTGGACACTCTTCCCGTACGGATCGCCATTGGTATTACTTTTGCTGCACATGGCGCGCAAAAGTTATTTGGCTGGTTTGGTGGCTATGGCCTGGAAGGAACCGCAGGCTGGATGGAGTCGATTGGTTTGGCACCTGGAATGCTATTAGCCACTCTCGCAGGCAGCGCCGAATTTTTTGGAGGATTGTTACTGGTGATTGGCTTATTCGTACGACCCGCTGCACTTATTCTTGCCGTCACTATGCTCGTAGCCATTGTCACTGTACATCTCGAAAACGGCCTATTCATGAGCAACAACGGCTACGAATTCGGCTTAGCTCTGTTGGTTGTCAGCATTGGATTAGTTTTTCGAGGCGCCGGTAGCTTAAGTATCGATCGCGTATTACAACAACAACTTAGAAACTAAATTCTCGCCCCAAACGCCGGTAATTTATCAGCCGGCGATTGAGACGACGTGGTGTCAGCGTAATCTGCGACAACACTAACGACCGCACACACCAAAGAAAACAGACAAGTTTCACAGAAAAGAAATACTCAAACGCTCAACGTGTAACTAAAGGAGAAAAGTAATGGGTTTATTGCAAAATGGACAGTGGGTCGACCAATGGTACGACACAGACGCCAGCGAGGGAGAATTTCGTCGCCAGAACAGCTACTTCAGAAACTGGGTAACACCCAACGGTGAAGCTGGACCGAACGGAGAGACGGGTTTTAAAGCAGAAAAGGGTCGCTACCATCTATACGTTTCTCTCGCCTGCCCCTGGGCTCACCGCACTTTGATCTTTCGACAATTAAAACAGCTGGGGGACTATATCGACGTCACGGTGGTTAATCCGATCATGCTGGAAAATGGCTGGGAGATGCAGGACTCCTTGCATGAGCTGGATTTTTTGTACGAACTCTATCTAAAAGCCGACGAGAGCTACGAGGGTCGCGTGACTGTACCCGTGCTTTGGGACAAGCGGACCGGGACCATAGTCAGCAATGAATCCTCCGAGATCATTCGCATGTTTAATACCGCCTTTAATCATTTAACTGGGAATACAAATGATTATTATCCGGAGCCATTAATCAATACGGTTGAAGATCTAAACACCCGTATTTATGACACCATTAATAATGGCGTCTATAAAGCGGGATTTGCGACGACACAATCCGCGTACGAGCACGCCTTTTTTACTTTGTTTGATTCACTGGACTGGGTAGAGGGAATTTTATCACGCCAACGTTATTTGGCGGGCGACCAACTGACCGAAGCCGATTGGCGCTTGTTTACCACCTTGATTCGGTTCGATGCTGTATATGTAGGACACTTCAAGTGTAATCGCCAAACATTGGCTGAATATCCTCAGCTAAGCGCTTACGTTCGTGAACTTTATCAAGTTCCCGGTGTGGCTGAAACTGTCAACTTCGATCACATTAAAACCCACTACTACGCTAGCCATCGCACCATCAATCCCTCCGGTATTATTCCACTAGGACCCGAGCAGGACTTTACTCTACCCCACGGTCGGCATGAGCTTCCCGTAGCTTCATGGGCACAGCACGCATAGAGCGTGCGCAATACACACAAAAGCATATCAAGCTTGGAGAATAGCAATGAAAAAGCCCGTAAAAATTATCGATTCTGTCGCTGCCAACGATGGCGATGGCGTGCAAATTCGCCGAATTGCCGGCCGCCATTTAAACGCGATACTCGACCCTTTTTTAATGATTGATGAAATCAACTCGGATAATGCCAGCGATTACATCGGAGGATTTCCAGAACACCCCCACCGTGGGTTCGAGACGATTACCTATATGAAAGCTGGGCGAATGCGCCATCGCGATCACATGGGTAATGAAGGGATCATTCACTCGGGCGATGTGCAATGGATGACCGCAGGTAAAGGTGTTCTCCATTCTGAAATGCCCGAACAGGATAGCGGCTTGCTGCACGGATTTCAGATTTGGCTAAACCTAGCTGCGGCTGAAAAAATGAAGCCCGCCGCTTATAGAGATATCCCTAGCAAAAGTATATATGAGGAGAATCTCCGAGGTGGCGGACGGGTTCGCGTAATAGCCGGCAATGTTAGCGTGGAAAACCAACGTCTACAGGGCGCAATACCGCCACTAACAACCGAACCTATATTGCTCGACGTACAGCTGTCTCCGAAGGAATCTATAGATTTAAAGTTCGAAACGTCCAATCCCTTGTTCGTTTACGTGTACCAGGGAACTGTGCAGCAGCCAGTTACTAGCGCAGGACGAGGAGATGAAGGATATACTGACAGTATCCAACGGAGGCAGATGGGTATTTTTCCCGATAGCGATCAACTCAATCTCTCTGCAGGGGTTTCCGGCGCAAATTTTCTGGTATTAGGTGGCCGACCAATTAAAGAACCCATTGTGCAACACGGCCCCTTCGTCATGAATAGCGCCGAACAAATTAATCAAGCAATAATGGACTTCCGAAACAATCGGCTCGTTTAAGGACTTTAATAATATCAAAATCGTCGCGATGCAAATTAATATCGCCCATTCTTTTCGAATCGTTTTTTAACGGCTGATTTTCGTAGGCTTGATTTTCGAAAGAATGTCTAGACGCTGAAATTAAACGACCGGGATCTGTTCACTTAACAAAATGTGTCGTCTAGTCATTGAGGCATGCTGTCGACTTAAGTTGCAGATAGATGGATTTGGTTAATTCCCAGCGTAAGCTCTTATAAGACAAGTGGCTCGTGCGATTCATGCAACAGAACATTTTTTGACGACCTTAGTTATTCGAAATTGCATTGGAGGAGTTGCTAGTCAATGCCTGTCGTGGTTTCATTACCAGAATCTGAACACCGCAATGGTTGCCCGACAGCTCCTATGACATCAAAAAAAACTGACACCCAAGAAACAAGCAAAACCGCGAGCCCTGGCGCTCTGCACGGCGTTCGCATCCTCGATCTTTCCGCGGTTGTTTCGGGGCCAATGGCGGCAGTCGTACTGGCGGACCAAGGCGCCGATGTTATAAAAATTGAACCGCCGGGTTGGGGCGATGGTATTCGCTTTCTTGGGGCAAGCCGCAATGGCTTAAGCTCAATTTTTTCGATGATCAATCGCAACAAACGGTCTCTCGCCATCAATCTGAAACATCCGGCCGGACGAGCGTTAGTATCAAAGCTGGTCGAGACGGCAGATGTATTACTGCAAAACTTCCGACCAGGGAAAATGGAAGCACTGGGACTGGATTATGAGAGCCTAAAAACAATAAACCCCAATCTTATTTACGCCTCTATCAACGGCATGGGGGAAGTAGGCCCCTACGCCGAACAAAAAGTCTATGACTATGTGATTCAAGGGATTAGCGGCGCGCTGGACGCTCAGGCAGAAGGTGATCAACCAAAGATCATCCGTTCCATCATTTACGATAAAGTCACCGCTCTTACTGCCGCTCAAGGAATAACCGCCGCATTATATGCCCGAGCAATGGGAGCCGGCGGACAACATATAAAAGTTTCAATGCTGGATGCAGGGGTCTATTTTAACTGGCCTGACCTTATGTGGAACCATAGTTTTAGGGGCGATGGCGTACAGTATTCGGGCGATCTTGCCGACATGTACGAAATCAACACGGCGAACGATGGCGCGATCGTCACACACCAAATGGACATCGACTGTTCAAATTATTCAACTGATGAATTAATCGAAATTTTTGCGCACAACGAAATTCCCGTGGCGCGAGTCAATAGCCGAGCTGATGTAGCGAACGATCCACAGGTAAAAGCGTTAGGCATACTCGAAGAAATTGACCACCCCCGCGGTGGACCGATGGTTCAGCCACGAGCACCGGTTCGATTTGGGCAAAGTATTTCAAGTAAAAAAAACCCGTCTCCGGAAGTCGGACAACACACAGCAGAAATTCTCGGAGAACTGGGTTTGTCCATAGAGGAGATGAAAGCGCTAGCTATGGAAGGGGCCATCGGATAGCCTGTTCTTTTAGAAGCCCCGCATTGCACCTATTTGTAAAAGCCATTAGAAAAAAGATTCCGAATATCAAGAGATGACTGCTCGGATTAAAATTTGCGCATCCGACGACAATCATCTCGACCCCCAACAATTCATTCAACAGAAAAAACTAGATATACCCTACGATATAAGAATCTGTTGGCCCAAACTTTTGTACAATTAGAACGCATTAACAATTAGACACATACCGGTAAAATTTTCCGGCCACGAGACATAAACAGATCCAAAAAAAGGACCTACGAGCGTCTCGTAGATCCTTTATTCTGGGCAAAAAACTGCCAACGTCTATTAGGCCAATACTTATGTGATCAAAATAATGAAACCTTAGACTACTGCAGCGCGGTCTCTAACTCCCTTGACTAAACATTGCAGCCGCAGCGGCAAATTCATCGCGAGTTAAACTGCCATCGGTGTCTTTATCCATTTGCTGGAAACCATTGGCAATCATTTTACCAATACGGCCCCTCAGCTCACTTTGTTCTAACCGACCATTAAAGTTGTCATCCAACATCCCGAACAAACGACTATCCCCTAAAGACTTCTGATAATCATCTTTCATATTGTCGCTCGTTTCATCTTTCCAGCGATAGCTAACAGCGGTAAACAACATCTCTTCGTGAGATTGCTCTCCCCAGGTAACAGTGCTCTTTGCATCTGGATTCGCGGGATTATTCTCCGTGTTGTCATATTGAGTCCGTACGATCAACTTAGAACCAGCTGGGACGTCTATCGGCTCGGCAAACTCGTAACTGCGCTGCCAATTAAAATCGTAGCGAGGCAAAGACAACAACAATTCCTCTTTACCGTTTGGATAAACCATTGTCAGCGTTGATGACTGCCCGCGATAGTGCGCGTGAGGAAAAGCCGAATAAAGCTCTGCATCTTTCGGAAATTCAATGTAGCCAACTTCTTCATGCCCTTCAGTATTCGGAGGAATCTCAATAGAAGCATCAAGAATGAACATACCACGGGTCATTAACTTGGGTTTTTCGTCATAAAAATAAAGACCCACCTGGGTTTGATCAGTAACCGCTTTTCCATAACTCGTATAGTGCATTTGAAAACCAATGGCACCACCCGCCGGCAGATAAGTGCCGATATTGTCTCGGGCAATCGAAGACTCCGCACCAACCGCATAACCACCAACGGAAGAGCCCCATTTAGTTTGGCTGGCTTTCCCGTCTTTGGGCATCTCCTTCATCATCCCGCTCAATAGATGATGTACCGTCTCTCGTGAGCCGACTTTGACCGTACTAGCTCGCAACCACTTTGGCTCTGTTAGAGGGTTCTCAATAACCGGGTAGCGATAATCTACAATCCCCGTTGCCGGAACATCAAAGGGAGGGAGATTAAGAATTAGATCGGGCTCGCCAAGGGGCCAATCCTTAATCGGCTCCCTCGCTGCAACTAAGGGATCGACGCCCTCTCCTCGCGGCGACCCTGCCTCAATCCAGTGGACCAGCGTTTTTATTTCATTGGGAGACAAGCTCTTATCGCGCAAGAAGTGCCCAACTTCCGGATCAGCATGCCAAGGCGGCATCCGGTCTGTTCGAATGACTTCGCGGATCATCGGACTAAAACCTTTCACCATCTCGTAGCTACTCATTGCCCAAGGGCCGATACCGCCCTCCTGGTGACAACCTATACAGTTTTCTTCCAGGATTGGGACAATGGTATCTTTATAAGAAATCTTGGCATGTTGTGCTCGTTGTTCGCGTTCCGGGAAGTTTATCAGACACCCAGGTGCATTAGCTTGGCTGACTTTAATATTTTCGCCCGCAACGATGGCGTCCAATGCATCGGCAAGATAACTATGTTTGGCTTTCATTTTTTGGTTTTCATAAGTCAGGCGATCGTCGATCGGCCCGTGGTAAACGACTTTCCTGGTTTTCGGGTCGATCACAAAGACCTCGTGAGTGCGAGTCACATTGAGTGCCTCACCGACCAGTTGGTTTTCGTCGACCAGTACGGGAAGATCAAAACCAAATTCCGCAACTTCCGCAGCGATACTGGTGCGATTGTCTTGTATATTGGAGTTCAACAGATAAAATTTTATTCCTTTTCCCTCATAACTATCGCGCACTTTCCGCATCGACGGCATAGCGTTTCGTACGATCGGGCAGCCATTCCCTTGTGTCATCAAAACGATTGCGGGCGCATTAGTGTCATAATACAAACGGTGAGCGGCACCTGTGTGATCGAGTAATTCAAAGTCATCGACTGCCATACCGACGATGTTAACCTCAGCCGAATTGGCTGTCGCCTCTGCACTGCTAATCAGTGATAGACTGGGATGCTGTTCCATGCCCAAAAAGAAAACGATAGTGGCGATCGCACCCAGCGCAAATCTACCCGTAAATTTTAAACCCTTCATAACTCCTCCCCCCAAACTGCCCCACTATTAATTGAGAAACATTACCAGAGCTACTCACATTTAACTAGGGTTGCAAGGCCATACACCACCCTATTACAAATTCGTAATATCAATGGGAAGAAAATCTCGTCCGCGCAACAAAAACATCACACCATTTAGTTAATCTGTTTATAAGGAACGGTTATCCTTATTCACTTTTCATTGATAGAAGAAAGCAGCATCGCAAAATAGATCTACACCTTTTCCAAAAGCTGTACGCTGCAAACAGCCAGTGACTATATTTGTCCGGCCCATAGCTTCACGTTTTTCAAGTCGATTGCATGAACTGTTAAACGCTTAACAATTCTTCCTGCGAACAAAGCACATTCACGGTGACAGCTACGATTTTTAGGGAATAATATATTGTTAGATCAGAAAGGTAGCCTAATCACATAATGTGTTTGCAGTAACAGCCAACTAGCAAACCTAAATAGGGTCCTTTAAAGACAGTCAATGGTTGTCATTTTGATGTTGCTGTGGTCGTAACACGCATTAGCTGTCACCCTGTCACGAAAAGTGTAAATTTTCGCCCTGACGAGTATGTGAAGCTGGCCTCGCTAACACATGTGACACCTTTGATACAGTTACGTCGGTAATAATCCGCCGGCAAGCCACACCCCGCTAAACACATCATGGTCGGCGAGCGAGACAAATTGCGTCCTGTTTATATCCCTCAATCAACGAGCAAGTCCGATAGGATCTTCAGAACTAACCATCGTCAATTAAACACCCCAAAACGACCGTAAATCGTCTCACTGGCCACTAGTTAGTGCCCATCCAGAAATGGGTGTTTTCAACGATGTCATTGCGAGCGAAGCGCGGCAATCTCCCGCAGCCCGTGCCAATGCTGGATGAGATTGCCGCGCTAACGCTCGCAATGACTGAGCTTGTTAGTTTATGGATAGGCACTAGTTAGCCGACCGTTACGCTCCGTCATC
>Ga0105350_10002677_pt1 | contig 10610 bp, 7 predicted proteins | sample EN1Hudsemesocosm_FD_83506 | JGI IMG/M metagenome (GOLD analysis project Ga0105350, IMG submission 83506) | Methane-oxidizing microbial communities from mesocosms in the Hudson Canyon - EN1E Hudson Canyon | ecosystem: Environmental > Aquatic > Marine > Cold seeps | place: Hudson Canyon...
ACCCTGATGTTATTTAAAGGTGGCGAAGTTGAAGCAACTAAAGTGGGTGCTTTAACTAAATCACAACTAGCTGCATTTTTAGATAGCAATATCTAAAGTTCATGAAGGTTTTCGATATAGAAAACCTTAATTGCTAAATCACTGAAACACTGGACATGTTAATCATGTTCAGTGTTTTTCTGTCTATATACCTCTAAATCGATAAAAACCTTAATGGATGTTTCTGAATTACTTGATGGCCTGAACAAACCCCAACGTGAAGCTGTGGCGGCACCATTAGGTCATGCTCGAATTCTTGCGGGTGCTGGCAGTGGTAAAACACGTGTTCTAGTTCATCGTATATCTTGGCTTATTCAAGCTGAAAATTTATCACCCGCCAATATTCTTGCTGTTACGTTCACCAATAAAGCCGCTAAAGAAATGCGTGGCAAAATTGAAGACAGTCTAGGTTATCCCATTGGCGGCATGTGGGTAGGTACCTTCCATGGTTTAGCCCATCGTTTATTAAGATCTCATTGGAAAGATGCCGACTTACCGCAAAGTTTCCAAATCTTAGATAGTGATGACCAGCTCCGCATGCTTAAACGGATTATTCGTGGCATGGAGTTAGACGAAGCTCAATGGCCCGCTAAACAAGCACAATGGTATATCAACGCTCAAAAAGATGAAGGGTTACGTTCTCAACATATCCAAGCTGGCAATGATCCATACTCACAAAAAATGTTGGTGATTTACCAAGCTTACGAACAAGCGTGCCAGCGTGCAGGTGTGATTGATTTTGGTGAAATTCTATTACGCAGTCATGAGTTATGGCTAAAACGTCCTGATATTCTTGCTAGCTACCAACAGCGCTTCCAGCAAATATTGGTCGATGAGTTTCAAGATACGAATACGATTCAATATGCATGGTTACGCTTATTAGCTGGTGACACCGGACATTTATTTATTGTCGGTGATGATGATCAATCCATCTATGGCTGGCGCGGAGCCAAAATTGAAAACATTCAAAAGTTTCACCATGATTATGATGAAGCTAGCTCTATCCGCTTAGAGCAAAATTATCGCTCAACAGGACATATTCTTGCTGCTGCCAACGCAGTGATTGCCAATAATAGTGATCGCCTCGGTAAAGAGCTGTGGACCGATGATGACGATGGCAAACTGATCCAACTTTATAACGCTTATAATGAACGTGATGAAGCAGGCTATTTAGTACAACAGATTAAGTCAGCGGTTGATGCGGGCGGAAAACGGGCTGATCATGCCGTATTATATCGTTCTAATGCCCAATCTCGCGTTATTGAAGAAGCTTTAATGCAGGCGAATATGCCTTATCGTGTTTATGGTGGCTTACGCTTCTTTGATCGCGCTGAAATTAAAGATGTTTTATCATATTTACGACTTATTGCTAACCGTAATGATGATGCCGCTTTTGAACGTGTCGTCAACACGCCAACACGGGGTATTGGTGCAGCAACACTCACCCAACTTCGACAGCATGCCCGCGAACAAAACCAAACCATGTGGCAGGCTTGTGTTGAGCTACTTGCTGCTAAGTTTTTTACGGCACGTGCAGGTAATGCCCTAACAGGATTTCTCACTTTAATAGAGTCTCTAACACCTGAAGATGACAGCATGCCTTTGCATGAACTGACCTCTCTGGTGATTGATGAAAGTGGTTTACGTGCACATCACGCTAAAGATAAGTCTGAAAAAGGCCAAGGCCGTATTGAAAACTTAGATGAATTAATTAATGCGACACGCATGTTTGAAGCACCTGAAGAAGCGGATGACATGCCCTTATTGGATGCATTTTTATCCCATGCGGCATTAGAAGCGGGTGAAAACCAAGCTGACCAATGGGAAGATTGTGTGCAATTAATGACTTTACACTCTGCCAAAGGCTTAGAGTTTCCTGTCGTTTTTATGGTCGGCATGGAAGAAGGCTTGTTTCCCGGTCAAAAAACAAGTGATGACCCATCACGTCTCGCAGAAGAACGTCGTCTTTGTTACGTGGGTATGACTCGGGCAAGAACAACACTCTACTTATTACATACAGAATCTCGTTTTTTATATGGCCAAGAGATGTCGCCAACACCTTCTCGTTTCTTGAGAGAAATCCCTCAAGAGAGAGTAGAAGAAATAAGGGCACGCAAGAATACTGTTAGTAGTGGAAATTCAAAATTTATTGCACCCAAGCATAGCAATGCAATCAATGAAACTGGCTTTAATCCAGGCCAACAAGTGCATCATCATAAATTTGGAGCCGGTACCGTTATTGATACCGAAGGTTCAGGTAAAAGTGCACGTGTTCAGGTCAACTTCAAACATGCTGGTAGCAAGTGGTTAGTCACTGCTTATGCCAAACTTGAAAAAGTATAATTCAGGAATAATTATGATCTCACATCACATATTACGCACGCTTCTCATTGGTTTATTGGCTGTAAGCCTGAGTGCATGTGGCCCTGAAAATACAGCAAACACTGATACTTCAACTGTCGACACAAGCAAAACATATAACTGGAAAATGGTCACCACTTGGCCTCCCGGCTTTCCTGTTTTACAAGAAGGGGCGGAACGATTCGCAGACAATATTAAAGCGATGTCTAACGGTCGTCTTGATATTAAAGTCTATGCCGGTGGCGAACTCATCCCTGCACTTCAAACCTTTGATGCGGTTTCCCAAGGCACAGTGGAAATGGGACATGGCAGTGCTTATTACTGGGCAGGAAAAGTGCCTGAAGCACAGTTCTTCTCTACTGTCCCTTTTGGTATGACAGCTCGCGGTATGAATGCATGGCTTTATGATGGTGGCGGTCTAGAGCTATGGCGTGAAGTCTATAAACCATTCCATGTTGTTCCTTTTCCACTGGGTAATACGGGCGTACAAATGGGCGGCTGGTTTAATAAAGAAATTAACTCACTTGAAGACATTAAAGGTCTGAAAATGCGTATTCCCGGCCTTGGTGGAAAAGTTTTCGCCAAAGCAGGTGGTAACCCTGTTTTATTGGCAGGCAGTGAGGTTTATACCGCTCTAGAACGCAATACGATTGATGCAACTGAATGGATTGGTCCTTTCCATGATCAACGTTTAGGTTTATATCGTGCAGCAGAACATTATTATTACCCCGGCTGGCATGAACCTGGTACCGTGTTAGAGCTTACCGTTAACCAACGTGCATGGGATTCATTACCTGCTGATTTACAAGCTATTGTCAGTAATGCTGCCATGGCTGAAAATGTTCGCATGCTATCGGAAATGGAACAAAAAAACATCTCTGCTTTGCAGGAGTTAAAAGATCGTGAGAATGTTCAAATCCATCGTTTTCCTGATGATGTATTGGCGACATTAAAAACCCTAACAGATGAAACGCTTGAGGAAGCAGCAGCTAACGATCCTAAATTCAAGCGTGTTTATGAGGCTTATCAAGCTTTTCGGGCGCAAAATGATGCATGGTCAGATATTTCAGAAAATGCCTACCTAGCGATCGAAAAAGAATGATGATTTATCTTATATTCAGTCAAGAGGGCTTAGCAGAAGCTAAAGAATCTATTCTAGCTGACAAAGCCACACTCTGGATCAATGCTGACTTTCTCTCTGAGGAACAATTAGCTGAGCTCAAACAGGAAAATATTAATATTCAATTATTTTCAGAATTCGTCGATGGTGGCAATGAAAAGTCTATTCTTCAAGCATTAAAACCTATCGAAGAAAAAGAACCAAAAGCTGAGATCTTGATAGAATATCTTTAACCCCCCTATAAGTGGGGTATTTAATATTGTAAATGGCTTCATTCAACTATAGAATATGAGGGAAAACTTATACATGGATGTTCAAATTAAATATTTGACTTAAATGGCCTTTATAAAGAAACATCGTCTATTCCTGATCCTCAGCCTACTCATCGCCATTATTGACGGTTCTTTTGTGGCGCTGACCTATCATCAGGCCAAGCATAACCTGCTCCTAGATAGACAACAAAAAGCGATTAACCACTTCTCTGCTTTTGATATTGCCTATCAAGCAACGCAAGAGAACATGGTCCAGATTGCTAATATCGTTGCAAATACATCCAGTTATCAATCTCTTTTTCTAAAAGGTAAACAAGCTGTTGAACTAGAAGGGGGCGGTGCGGGAGGAGAAAAAGCTAAAAAAGCAAGAGATGAGCTTCACGATGCTATACGACAAAACTGGCAACAATTTACCGACAACTTTGATGCTCGCCAGCTTCATTTCCATCTAGGTCCGGGTTCAACGTCTTTTCTACGGGCCCATAAGCCACAAAAATTTGGCGACAATATGGGTAATATTCGTCATACGATAGTCGATACCAACAAGCTCCACCAGCCAATCATGGGCTTTGAAACTGGACGCGTCTATTCTGGCATTCGGGGTACAAGTCCCGTTTCAATGATGAATAAAGCCGGTGAATATGAGCATATTGGAACGGTTGAAGTCGGTTCTTCATTTGCTTTAGTGCTTAATAATTTAATCGCACAGTCAAATATTAATGCTGCTGTATTACTCTCTGAAGAACATTTACGTATAAATGTTTGGCCCGATTATCTCGAACAAAGACTTCTAGAAACACCGGCTATAAATGGATTTGTAGTTGAGCAAACGACTAGCGAACAAATTACGCCTCTAACAAAACTCACTAGTAACACAAGTCATATTCAAGATTCTGATATTGATTTACAAGTTATCTCCTTAGATGGACACTCTTACCTCTATGCAACAAAACGTTTAAGAGATTATTTGGGCACTAAAAACCCTGCTGAACCTGATGCTGGTCAAATTGTTATTTGGCAAGATATTAGTGAAGACTATGTCCTCTTTAATCATCACCTTAAAGTTAATATCTTTTATGCACTCGCTACATTCTTAGTCATTGAGATACTCGTTTTTATCGCGCTTAGAATTATTTCATCTCGTCTTAATAAGACTATCCAGCACAAAACGTTCGAGCTAAACTCAAGAAACCATGTACTGGAACAATTAACCAATGGTGCACCTTTAAATACGATTCTTGAATCACTCATTCATATTATTGAAGAAGAAATTCCATCAGCATTATGTAGTGTTTTGTTGTTAGATTCTGATGGTAAACATTTATCAGTTGCTGCCGCACCGAGTCTTCCTGATTTTTATAATGATGCTGTCGATGGGATTGAAATAGGTGATAGCGTGGGAAGTTGTGGCACAGCAGCCTTTACAAAGAAAAGAGTCACTGTTGAGGACATCCAATCTCATCCCTATTGGGCGCCCTATAAAGATCTTGCAGCAAGAGCAAACCTAGCATCATGCTGGTCTGAACCAATTATGTCTCATGATGGTAGTGTTTTAGGTACTTTTGCAATTTACCACAATACCGCTATTAATCCCCAGATTAAAGATATAGAGCTCATTGAATCCATCATTCAATTAACTACAATCGTCATTGAACGAAAGAATGCTGATGAAAAACTTCAACTATTATCACGGATCTATAATCAAACACATGAAGGTATCACCATCACAGATACCGATGGCAAAATCATTGATGTCAATCCTGCTTTTTGTGCAATTACAGGCTTTGAACGTGATGAGATATTAGGTCAAGACCCAAGCATCCTAAGCTCAGGTAAGCAGAGTTCAGAATTTTATGCTGAAATGTGGAACACCATCAATCAAATCGGCTACTGGCAAGGAGAAGTGTGGAATAGGAAAAAGGACGGCGAAGTTTATGCTGAGTTACTCACTATTTCATCAATTCAAGATGATGCTGATAATACATCTCACTATGTGGGTATCTTTTCAGATATAACCGTAAACAAAGAACAGCAAAAGGCACTTGAATTCATGGCACATTATGATGTGCTTACCCAGTTACCAAACCGTTCACTATTTGTTGATAGATTTAACCAGGCCATTGCTCATAGTAAGCGCTCCAATACATTACTCGCTATTTGTTTTCTGGATTTAGATGAGTTTAAACCCGTGAATGATACCTACGGTCACGATGTAGGTGATCAATTACTGATTCAAGTAGCAGAACGAATTAAGGATAGTATTAGACAAGAAGATACCGTATCACGACAAGGTGGTGATGAGTTTGCTATTTTACTCGGAGGTATAGACTCGCCATTCCAAGCTGAGCAAATGCTACAACGGCTTATTAATACAGTTGCACACCCTTACTTTATAAATGATCATTCTATCTCTATCAGTGCCTCGATAGGTGTTTCTCTTTACCCTGATGATAACGCAGATTTAGACACCTTATTACGCCATGCCGATCAAGCAATGTATCAAGCTAAATTAGCAGGTAAAAATAGATTCCAACTATTTAATGCTGAACATGATCAGCAGTCAATACAAAAACATAACAGGCTCTCAGATATTGAAAAAGCCATGTCTAATGATGAATTACAACTGTATTACCAACCCAAGGTGAGTATGAAAACAGGTGATGTATTTGGTGCTGAAGCATTAATTCGCTGGATTCATCCTGAAAAAGGCATCATACCGCCGTTAGACTTCTTGCCTACCATTGAGGGGACAGAGTTAGAAGTACAGCTAGGTAAATGGGTCATCAAACAAGCACTAAAACAACTAGATATATGGAATAAGCAGGGTATTAAACTCGAAGTCAGTGTGAATATTTCATCTAATCACCTGCAATCTTCAACTTTCTTTGCCCATCTTGATGCTGCCTTATCAGAGCATCCCAATATTAACTCTAACTTATTGCAATTGGAGATATTGGAAAGTAGTGCACTAGGTGATCTTGCCGCTATCAGTAATATCATTAAAACTTGCCAAGATGTACTCGGGGTCAATGTCGCACTGGATGATTTTGGAACGGGTTATTCATCTTTAACCCATTTACGAAATTTACCCGCTAATACGATTAAAATTGACCAAACTTTTGTTCGGGATATCCTTGACGATCCCAATGATTTTTCTATCATTGACGGTATTATCGGCTTAGCTGAATCATTTAATCGTGACATCATTGCGGAAGGTGTTGAGTCAACAGAACATGGTTTAATGTTACTCCTTATGGGCTGTGACAAAGTACAAGGCTATGGGATAGCACGCCCCATGCCTGCTAATGACCTCGCTAAGTGGTTAAGTGAATACACCCCTAATCAAAACTGGCTCGACTATGGCAATAAATACCATTCTGCTAAAGAGATAAAAATAAAACTCCTTAGACTGACTACTCAACATTGGTATGAAAAGTTTGAGCAGGCTTTTCAATCAGCAGATGAAGACAATAACAAATGGCCGCTAGTTAACCATAAGAAGTGTCATCATGGCGCTTGGATAGAACGTGCAAAAAAAGAACAACTATTTAGTATTGCTTGGTTGGAAAACCTTGATCAGATGCATGAAAGAATGCACCTTATTGCCAATAAGGTCATCGTCAAACATCAGAAAAATAAAGCGAGTATTACTCAAAGCGATTTTGAAGCATTCAAAGCGACATTTAATGATATGAATATGATTTTAGGGCAATACGAATAGGCCTTTTATATAGTAAAATACAGGCCATGATAAAAATATTTCTGTTACTACTCCTTCAAGTACTTTCATTTAATGTGTTTGCCGCTGACTTAGAACAAGCGGATATTAAAGTATATCGTAGCCCTAGCTGCCAATGCTGTCACAAGTGGATTAACCATCTTAAAGAGAATAAATTCAATGTTCTTGATGTGCTAAGCAACAATATGGCTAGTGTGAAAACTGCGGTGCAGTTACCAAAACCAATGGCATCTTGTCACACCGCTATTATTGATGGCTACATCATCGAGGGGCATGTACCTGCCGATGATATTCGTCGTCTCTTAGCTGATAAACCTAATATTGCAGGTCTCTCCGTGCCACAAATGCCTGTTGGTACTCCTGGCATGGAAATGGGCGAGCGTAAAGATCCTTTTATCGTCTTTCAGTTCGATAAAAATGGACAATACACTGTGTTTAACCAATATGAAGTCGATAAACAAAATCAGTACCACGATCATTTATCTTCAGAACATCGTTAGATGGAATTACTCGTTGTCTTTGGCAGACTCTTATTTTCATCTTTTGCCAATGTTTTTCAAAAAAAATTAGCGCATCAGGGCCTCCATCCTTTTTTTATTGTGATGGCTTCTTATCTTGTTCTCAGCATTATTTGTATCCCATTACTGTGGACATTTAACCCTTTTGAACTCAGTCCAACTTTTTGGATAAATATCTTCTTTGCCGCTTTGCTTGATATGGCTGGCACACTCTTCCTTGTCATGTCACTTTCCAAAACAGATCTCTCTGTATTTGGACCTTTAAATGCCTATAAAGTCGTTATTTCCATGATTTTGGCAATGATGTTTATCGGTGAAATACCAAACACACAAGGCTTTATCGGTGTAGGCGTTATTGTTTTAGGTAGTTATTTTCTCTTTCCACCTAATGATAAAGCGGTAGCCAGTTCTGCATTACAATTATTTCGGCAACGGGGTGTGCAATACCGTTTTTTATCGATATTATTATTTTCCATCGGCACCTTACCACTCAAAAATGCCGTAATGGCCGGTAACGCTATCTCTACAACTGTATTTTGGTGCCTGATTGGATTCCCTCTAGCTGTCGTCGCTCATACTGTTTTTATAAAAGATAATTTTACTAAAGATTATGAGCAGTCAAAGAATCATGTTTATCAATTTTTATATCTCGGTATTCTGATCTTTCTGATGCAATATATGACCATGATTGTTTTTTCTAAGCTGCTTATTGCTTATTCACTGGCCTTGTTCCAATTAGGTATGGTGCTACAAGTGTTTCTTGGCTACCAAATATTTAATGAAAAGCATCTTGTTAGGCGGCTCGGAGCCAGTCTAGTGATGATTTCTGGCAGCCTATTAGTACTCAAAGCCTAATCTTATGCAAAAGCTGACAAAAATAACACTTGTCCTTTCAATTCTACAAACCATACTCATCATTGCATTACTGTTTATCAAGTTATCTGGAATTCTCACCGTTTTCTATAATGCCCTATTGATCTCAGTATCACTTTGCTCTGTCACTTTGTTAATATTTGCCTACCCAATATTCAACACACTTTTTGTCCTGTTTAAAACTCAATCAACATTGACTCAAGTAGCCACATATACTCAGTTCCATTCTCATTTTCTAATCATGGCATTTATTATTGTCGATCAATTGTATGAGTCAAGCTACACATTAATGCTCAGTTTCTCACCACTTTTTATAGTATTTTTTGCTAGTGCAGTATTAATGTGGCGAACTTGCTATACAACATTAAAATCAAAAATATATAAATTTTTTACTACGGGTTCAACAGCCTTATTTGTTTGGAGTTTAGTCTTAACCGTGCTTGGTTTAGTCTATCAACAAGATTATCTAAGCCAAAACCTCCACACTTTAGTGCTTTGTTATTTTGCTCTCCATTTTGCCGAATTAGGGTTTGTATTACTGAAGATCAATCGTGATTTGAAGTCATGCTAGATTCAACACTGCTGAAACAGTACTAACTATATCCAAAGTTCAACTTATTTAGGCTTGCTTAGGCAAAGCCGACAAAATCTTATTATGTGTTTCTCGATCAAGATGATATTTAGAGGCCGTCCAATAAATAACAGGAGACAATAATAATAATAACCATGTCGGTACCATTGCTAAATGATAGGCAGTGCCAGCTGATTGTTCGATTAATTTTGAATCAAAACCAATAAAGTCCAACAGTATTCCACCAATGAGAACACTGATTGAGATGCCCGCTTTATAGGCAAAATTATACATGCCAAAATAAAGTCCCTCTTGTCGTCGGCCACTTTTTATCTGAGCCTGATCCGTTACATCAGCTACCATTGAAAATGGTAGTGACATAAAGGCACCATTACCAATTCCTGATACGGCACTAAATCCCACCATAATGAAAACAGTTTGAGGTTGATTTAGAGGAAATAATTCTAAAAAGACAAAGGATAACGGCAAACCAGCAAAGCCACCAATACCAAGGACCATTCCCAAAATAAGTGCTGTTTTTTTCTCAAACTTCTTACTTAAGTGAACCCAAAATGGCTGCGATAGAATTGAAAAAATCAATACTGTTATACCTACCGCACCAATTTGTGGGCCGGTTAAATTGTAGGTATAAGTACTCACATGAAAACCGATACTTATTGATACTTGAAAGGCAATTTCAATTAAAAAGATCATCAAAATAATCGCCCTGAAATTACTATTTTTCAAACTATCAAAAGCCAATTTCCATACTTTAGTTTTTTGTTCTAACTCCTGTGAACTTAGGCGCTTTCTGTCCTTAGGAATAATTACCACGGCTATGCAAGAAATGATGAGGGTAATCAGTGCAATGGTAAACCCTATAGCAGGATAAGCCTCTGGGTTTAATTGTCCTTTGGGATATTCTGCTGTCGATCTAAAGAAAATAATGGTCATACCCGCGACAGCGATGATCATACCAACGATATGAAATGTGGCTCGATAACTTTGGATACTTGATCGTTCATCATAATTATTACTAATCGTGCCGCCTATTGCAAAATAAGGTGCACCATAAAATGTAAGCATTGTTTTAGTAAACAATACGAAAACCAATAAC
>Ga0105350_10002680_pt1 | contig 10601 bp, 10 predicted proteins | sample EN1Hudsemesocosm_FD_83506 | JGI IMG/M metagenome (GOLD analysis project Ga0105350, IMG submission 83506) | Methane-oxidizing microbial communities from mesocosms in the Hudson Canyon - EN1E Hudson Canyon | ecosystem: Environmental > Aquatic > Marine > Cold seeps | place: Hudson Canyon...
CGGATAACTGTCCTGAAGAACTGGTTAGCTTTTTGTTAGATGAATTTGGTTTGTCAGAGCGAGAGCTATATCGAGTGCGAGGCCCGGTTAACCTTACACGATTGATGAACCTAGGCGCTTTGATTAACCGTAATGATCTTGTTTATCCGAGCTTTACGCCCGGAATTCCTAAAGCGCTTAACAGCAAACAGGACATCTTTGAAGCTGTTCGTCAAAAAGATATTTTGTTACTCCACCCCTACCAAAGCTTTACCCCTGTTGTTGATTTATTGAGGCAAGCCGCTAAAGACCCAAGTGTGGCCGCGATTAAGCAGACGCTTTATAGAAGTGGAGCTGATTCAGAAATAGTAGCTGCGCTGGTTGATGCCGCTCGTCGAGGCAAAGAAGTTACGGTAGTTATCGAACTACGAGCACGATTTGATGAAGCAGAAAACCTAGAGCTGGCAAGCAGGCTACAAGAAGCCGGTGTCGTGGTCGTTTATGGTGTGGTTGGTTATAAAACACATGCAAAAATGATTTTGATTGTGCGCCGTGAAGAAGGTGGGTTTAAGCGTTATGTGCATTTAGGTACAGGAAATTACCATGCGGGAAATGCCCGCCTTTATACTGATTACAGTTTCATGACTTGTGATGAAGCATTAACAAAAGATGTACATAAAATATTCCAGCAGTTAACGGGAATGGGCAAAGCACTAAAAATAAAAAAGCTATATCACGCGCCTTTTACCTTACACAGTAAAATGATGGAGTTGATAGAGCGAGAGGCGATCAATGCATCTGAAGGTAAGACTGCTTATATTTTGATTAAAGTGAATTCGCTCACCGACCCTAAAATAATGAAAGCCTTGTTAAAGGCATCTAAGGCCGGGGTTAAAATAGAGTTAGTCATTCGTGGGATTTGTTGTTTACGACCTGGAATTCCTGGGGTTTCTGAGAATATAACCGTGCGTTCCGTGATTGGTCGTTTTCTGGAGCATACACGCGTTTATTACTTTGAGAATAATGGGTGCCCAGAGGTTTATGGCGCAAGTGCTGACTGGATGGTTCGTAATCTTGTGCACCGCGTAGAAACCTGTTTTCCGATAGAAGAAAAAAAGCTCTCTGCGCGTGTAAGAGATGAGCTTGATAGTTATCTTAAGGATAACTGTCAAAGCTGGTTGTTGCAGTCAGATGGTGAGTATATGCAAATTCAACCAGAAGAAGGTGAAGAGCGTGTTAGTGTGCAGAAAACCCTGCTTGAAACCCTTTCTGCTGTCTAATTTTCTTGGTTTTTATATCAAGCGGGTATAGGAATGTATCCGCTTAACTTCTACACTAAAGCTACCTGATATTAACGAGCTAAATGCTCACACTATAGATTGGATATACTATGCAGGAGCATACGGGGTTCTCCAGTGCAGGGCGCCTACTCATAATATTTGCAGCGTTTATTGTTGTTGTCGCTGGCATTAAGTCTGCGGAATCATTGATGGTTACGTTTTTACTATCTGGTTTTTTTGCGATTATCTGTGCTCCACCTTTTATGCTTATGTTGCGCAAAGGCGTGCCCGACTGGCTTTCACTCTTGATTGTGGTTGTGGGTATAACAGGAGTGCAGATTGTATTTATTACGATCATTGCCTCATCTGTTTCCGAGTTCTCAAAAGACCTCCCTCTTTATCAAGAGCGCTTGCAGGTTATATTTCATGATTTTGTAGAGGTGCTGAGAGGGTGGGGCGTAGAGGTGTCGGAAGATGTTCTCAAACAACATTTTGATCCTGGTGTTATTCTGAAAATGGCTGCAAGTACATTGGGCGGTTTAGGTGGTGTGCTTTCTAACTCCTTTATGATTATTCTTACAGTTATTTTTATGCTGTTTGAAGGGTCAAGCCTACCTCACAAACTAAAGTACGCTTTTGGTGAAGATAGTGTGCATATGGCGCATATTTCACAGTTTCTAGATAATGTGAAACGTTATATGACTATAAAAACAGTGATCAGTTTAATGACCGGTTTACTCATCTATGTTTGGTTGCTGGCTATTGGGGTAGATTACGCCTTGCTTTGGGGTTTGGTCGCTTTTCTTTTTAACTTTGTTCCTAATATTGGTTCTATTATTGCTGCGGTGCCTGCGATGCTGTTGGCGCTCATTCAATTAGGGCCGCTATCATCGTTATTTGTTGGCTTGGGTTATTTATTAGCGAATATTATAATGGGAAATATTATAGAGCCTCGGTATATGGGGCGCGGGCTTGGGCTTTCGACACTGGTTGTGTTCTTGTCTCTGGTCTTTTGGGGGTGGGTCATGGGGCCCGTAGGTATGTTGTTATCTGTACCCTTAACTATGTTATTAAAAATGGCCTTTGAAAGTAGCGAAGATACTAAGTGGATTGCGATTATTATGGGACCCGACATTAAAATTAAAGAGTAAAAATAAACTGGAGAATAGCTTATGAACGTTAAAAAAGTCGTTTCGGGTCACTTACTTTTTGTATTAGTGCTCGTCTCAGGTGTTTCTTTCTCTGTTTCGGCAACCCCCGTATTCCTTCATGAGGAACTTAATAAACTGGATGTTACAGTAGAAACCAGCCTTGTTGGTCTTCGGGGAATGGTATTTATCGAAAATAAAGAGCAAGAGATAGTTGCGTGTCAGGTGGTTTTTAAAAATGGTCCGGAGTTACCTATTACCAGAAGGGAGCGTATTAAGTCGGGCGTTAAAAAAATGGTTTCTGCAAATATGAGTAGAGCTATAGTAAGGTTAAATATAGACGTCACATGCAACAAAGAGTAGCAATAAAGAGTAATGGAAGATTAAATAAAATATGAAGGCGGAGATGTAAATGAATAAATGGGTAGGTGCAGGTTTGGTTGGGCTGGGCGTTGTCGCTCTTGGCGGGCCGTATCTAAGTGGCACGGAAGCAGAGAGTCAGTATCAGCGGGCAATTGAGTCTTTGAATAAGCAAACAGGCATTACTGCCATATCTGAGAGCTATGAGAAAGGCTACTTAGGTGCGGATGCAGTTACTGTTATAAGAATAGACAGAACTGAGCTTGATGATGACTTGCCTCAGGAAATAAAGTTAAGTACCCATATATCACATGGACTTTATTCAGTGAGTGCCCTTACGCACTTGGTTTTGGATGATGCTGCCACAGCTGAATTTAAAGAACTCTTGGGCGACAAACCGCCTGTTGAAATTGTAACCAAAGTTAATCTTTTGGGTGATGCCTCTATTATTGCAACAACACCGGAGATTAACTTTACCAAGGAGGGCGGTGGCGAGACAGTCTCCATTTCTGTTTTTCAGATGACTATTGATGTGCCTTCAGATCACAAGCAGGTTAAGGCAAATGTAAGCTGGCCGGGTATGAATGTATCGGGTGCTGATGGCGATGCTTTGACTATTGGTCGTTTGTCTATGCAGCAAACTGGAAGTCAGTTGACTGATTATTTGTGGACCAGCGATATGTCTATGACACTAGACTCTATTACAGGGGCTGATGATGGGCAAAAATTCGATCTTAAAAAGTTAAAAATTAGTTCTTTAACTGAAGAAGCGTCCGCTGGTCGCATTAATTCAAGCTTTGAAATGACCGTTAACAGTATTAAGTTAAATGAGGATGAGTTCAAAAACCAAAAGCTGGTCTTTTCCTTACGTGACTTAGCGATTGAAGAATTCGATGCCTTAATGGAAACCTTCGACAAACTGGAGGAAACAGCACAGATTAGTGATCCTCAGCAACAGGCTATGGCGCAAATGGAACAGTTTGCACGTATTGGGCAAGATGTAACTAATTTGTTTAATAAAGGGCTTAAAATAGATATTTCTGAGTTGTTTGTGAGTACGTCAAAAGGTGATGTTAAGGGTAAGCTTCATCTAGAGCAACCTGAATCTGATGCTGTAAACGGTGCAGGTCCTGCGGCATTGTTGCAAACGACTAAAGGGAATTTATCGCTTTCGATTCCTGTCATGTTGATTGAAGGTGGAACACCTGAAATGCAGCAGCAATTAGATGCACTCTTAGCGCAGAATTTTATTGTAAAAGAAGGTGAGATCTATAAAACAGAGGCTACACTGGAAAATATGATGATTAATGTGAATGGAACCGAATTACCATTACCTCCGTTAATGTAGCGCGGTTTTTGAACCTGACTTTAAAAGTCAGGTTCAATTAGCATTTCTCCCGTTTGGAGGCGCTTAAGTTCTCGCTCTCTTTTTTGACTTAATTGCATCGCTTTATTCATTTGCTCATTATATAACTCAAGCCAAGTACGTGAACCGGGTACCATATGGGCAAGGTCGTACATGCCTGATTTCATTGATTTGATAAAATCCTGATAGCTTTTTTCCTGTTGTAATAAAACTTTCTGAAATGTAGGCGCGCTGCTGTTCTCTAACAGGCCTTTTAGTCCTGTGTAGTCTTGCTCAAGTTTGTTAATGGTATTCTGCTGCACTGCAATTTGTTGGTTGAGCTGCGTTAATTCTTGCTGTACCTGTACAAATGCATCCTGCCCAACCAGCGATTCTTCATCACTCATACCCGTAATAATCATTACTGTAAGGGTTACTGATATAGCGACTATTAGAATGAGAGCCAAAATAAGCAGCACCACTTTATTAGTGGTGACGCTTTTTTCTAATAGAGAAATACGCTGCTCTTCTGATAACTCTTCATTTTCATCAGACTCATCTCTATCTGCCATTTGTATTTGCTCCCAAAAAAATTATTAAGATTGATGATTAATTATTGGTATATTTAATACAGTGTAGACAAAAATAAAGAGTTGTAAAAATAATGAGATAGAGGGGATACTTTTTGTCTTTTATAATGATAGTGCCCTAATGTGACGTTTTATCATGAGAGCACCTACCGAACAATGGCTTGCCCCTCTCCTCTGGGGTCCGATGCTGCTTCAACAGTACCTGTTACTTTGTTGATATGAATCGCTTGCATATTGCCATATTTTCGCTTCAAATTTTTGAACTCATGACCCATATCCTTTAACTTTTGTATTTCATTTTCTGTAAATGTATCAGGTTCATGTTGAATTGCATCCGGGAGATACTGGTGATGGAATCTAGGTGTCTTCACCCATTCGTTAACGGGTTTTCCATTCATATAATCCAGAATACCTAGCATCACCATGGTAATAATTCGGCTTCCGCCTGGCGTGCCAATAATGGCGAAAGACTCTGAGCTCTCTACAATTGTGGGAGTCATACTGGATAATGGCCGTTTACCCGGCTCAATCGCATTTTGCTCATTCCCTATTAATCCGTAAGCATTGGGTGTACCTGGCTTAATTGAGAAATCATCCATTTCGTTATTCAGCAGAACACCTGTGGATGCAGATGTGAATGCTGAGCCGAATGGGAGGTTAATACTGAGTGTGGCGGAGACTTTATTTCCCCATTTATCTACCACTGAAAAATGAGTGGTGTGCGTACCTTCGTCACCGTACCCTGCTGGCGCTAATTGATTGCTAGGTGTGGCTTTTGCCAGGTCGATGGTACTTGCCAGATAGCTAAGGTAGGAGTTAGAGGTAAGATCCTTAAGGGGGATGTCAACAAAGTCTGCATCACCTAACCATTCCGCTCGGTCTCGGTATGCTCTACGCATAATCTCTGCAACAAGGTGAGTTTTTTCTATTTTATTCATTTCACTGGTATCAAATCGCTCTAAAATACTGAGCATTTGTTGTAGTGCTACTCCTCCTGATGATGGTGGCGGTGGGGCTATTATTGTCGCGTCGTTATATTCAAAAATAATAGGCGGGCGTTCAATAATTTGATACTCATTAAGATCTTTAAGTGTCCATAGACCGCCACTAGAGTTTACATCAGCAACCAGTTTTTCAGCTATTGCCCCCTTGTAAAACCCTTTATGACCTTGTCTGCCGAGTAAGCGAAGCGTGTTTGCTAATTCTGGTTGTTTAATTATGAAATGGTTAGAAGGAACGACGCCGTTCTCTAGAAATATCTTCTTCGAATAGGGGTGTTGGTTGAGGGCATTCAGGCGGTAGTTAGCCAGTTTTTGATATTTCTTATCGACTCGAAATCCCTTATTGGCCAGTCGAATCGCATCCGAAAGATTTGCCGCTAAAGGACGAAGTCCGTAATGTCTGGATATATGCGCAAACGCAGCAGCCTGGCCGGGGATTGCGGCTGCCGTTGGCCCGTTGACTGAGGGTTTATCTGAAAGCAGTTCGCCATTTTTGCTGAGATACATATTTCGGTGAGCTTGCTCAGGCGCTTTTTCTCGGGCATCAATAACAATTGATTTCCCGTTTTTGTCTTGAAGTAACCAGAACCCTCCACCACCAAGGCCTGCACTATAAGGTTCAACTACAGATAATACGGCGGCGGAAGCAACGGCTGCATCAAAAGCATTTCCTCCTTGATCTAATGCTCGAAATCCCGCTTGTGTGGCAAGCGGGTGAGCCGTCGCAATGGCTGCTTTAGGCTTGACTGACAGGGTGCTGGCGCACCCTGTCATCAATAGTAGATACAGTAGAGTCAGTAGTCGTGTGGTAAACGGTAATAATCTAGCCTTCATCATTCCAATCCTTGGCTGACTTCATTATTTTGGGGTAGACGTTTTAGCTGGTGAGCTTATTGTATTTTTCCATTAACTCATCTTCGGTCTCTATGTTGTCTGGGTCTACAGGGATACAATCTACCGGACAAACCTGCTGACATTGAGGTTCATCATAGTGACCGATACACTCGGTGCACTTGCTGACATCAATCTCGTAAATTTCTTCACCCGGGGTGATTGCCTCATTAGGGCATTCAGGTTCGCAAACATCACAATTGATGCAGTCATCAGTAATAATTAATGCCATTTCGAGTACCTCATTGATCTCCGGTCTGACCGGTATTGGCGTTAAAAGTAAATAAAACTAAATTAGTGTTTAAAGTGTTCGTTGAGTGCATTAACCACAACAGGGTTAACAAATTCCGATACATCGCCCCCAAGCGCTGAAATCTCACGAATGAGAGTAGATGAAATATAGGAGAGATGATTTGCTGGAGTAAGAAAAACACTTTCTACTTCAGGGGCTAGTCGACGGTTCATATCAGCCAGCTGAAATTCAAATTCAAAATCGGAGACAGCACGAATTCCGCGTAAAAAGATATTGGCGTTGTGTTCTTTAGCAAAGTCAGCTAATAAGTTGTTAAACCCAACGACTTCAATATTATCTAAGTGATCCAGGCATTGCTGCGCTAGTTCCACACGCTGCTTTAATGGTAATAAGGGGCTTTTTTTCGGACTTTCAGCAACCGCAAGGATGATTTTGTCGAACATTTTTGATGCACGTTCAACAAGGTCGGTATGCCCATTAGTGATTGGATCGAAAGTGCCAGGATAAACAACGATATTCATGAAAAGTCAGCCCAAAGGTGAATCCGTATTTTGGGCGGAATATTAACCAAATTAGAGCCCCAGTACAAATCCAAAATGGATGGGGCTCTCGTTTTGACGTTTATTAACGAATAAAGAGAGAGTAGACCGCTTTATGAAGCAAGCTTCCGTGTGGTGGGTGTATCACTTTACCACTGTTAATTTTTTGCTTAGCAAATACACCTTTTGCGTTAGAAAAGGTACGGAAGCCTTCTTCTCCATGATAATGTCCCATGCCTGAGGTACCTACACCACCAAAAGGCATGTCATCCTGAGCTACGTGCATTAATGTGTCATTAATGCAAACACCACCAGAATGAGTGTTTTCTAATACATGTTGCTGAGCCTCTTTATCGTAGCCAAAGTAATAAAGTGCTAGCGGGTGTGGTCTGTCATTAACGTAGTCTAAGGCTTCATCAATTTGGCTGTATGGAACGACCGGTAAAATTGGGCCAAAGATTTCTTCCTGCATAACCAGCATTGTGTCGTTGGCGTTCAATACTAAGTGTATAGGCATCTTACGAGTGCCTTCAGAAAAATCCTCACTTTTGGGATTTACCTGAATAACGGTTGCCCCTTTGTTTTTGGCATCTTCTAAGTAGTGCTCTAAACGCGCTTTTTGACGTTCATCTATGATGCTACTGAAGTCTTTATTCTCTTTAATAGAAGGGTACATCGTTGCAAAATTAGTTTTAAATGATTCAACAAACTGCTCTATTCGATCTGAAGGGCAGAGTACGTAATCAGGTGCAACGCAGGTCTGTCCAACGTTAAAGGCCTTGCCGAATACAATTCGCTCTGCTGCATCGTTCATAGGAACGTCAGGTGAAATAATGGCTGGTGACTTTCCGCCTAGCTCTAAAGTTACTGGGGTTAGGTTTTCAGCCGCAGCGCGCATTACATGACGACCAACCGCTGTAGAGCCAGTAAATATCAAGTGTCCCCATGGCTTTTTAGAAAATTCAATAGCAACGTCGGCTTCACCGGTAGTTACACTGATTAAGTTCTCAGGGAAGAACTCTTCGATAACGTCTTTAAATAATTGAGATGTTTCTGGTGTGTACTCAGACATCTTGATCATTACGCGGTTACCCGCGGCCAAGGCTCCTACAAGAGGGCCTACTGCAAGAAATAGTGGGTAGTTCCATGGCACGATCACACCAACAACACCAAGAGGTTGGTATTCAACCCGGTTGCTGGCCGGTTGGAATAATAAGCTTACATGACGCTTAGATGGCTTCATCCATTTTGAAAGGTTCTTTATCGCATAGTTGATGCCTTGAATTGCGGGCATTATTTCTGCTAGTAAGGTTTCATCTGCTGAGCGGCTGCTGAAGTCTGAATTAATTGCTGCAATAAATCGATCCTGATTTTTTAGCAGGATATCTTTCAGTGTTTGCAGGTTTTCTATTCGCTGCTCTAGGGTTGGCATCGGATTTTTTCGATAAGCATTCTTTTGATCATCGAATACTCGACTCATATGCTGAATGTGTTTTTTGCTCTCGGTAAGCTGAACAACATTAGTGACCATGGCTTATCTCCAAATGACGCGTTTTCTATGATTGTTATGAGTAACTATCTCAGTTTATGTTTTTAAGATTAGAGTATATGCTCTAAATGGTCAACTGTTTTTATTGCGTCAGTTCTGAGAAATAAAATTTAAGTGTATTCTTTTTGGTAGGACATTTTATAATAGCCCGCTGCTGAATGGCCTTTGGTGGCTGCATTTAGGCTTAATATATTGAATGGGATACCCGGTTAACCTTCTATGAAAACAAAAGATAAAATAATTCTGGCTAGTCTTGATCTTTTTAATGATCGGGGTGAGAGAAATGTGACAACTAACCATATTGCGGCTGAGCTAAATATGTCGCCCGGTAATTTGTATTATCATTTTCGAAATAAGTCTGACATTATTTATGAAATCTTTGTTCAATATGAATTGCTTGTTGATCATTACCTACAGATACCAGAAGATCAGCCGCTTACGCTGAACCACTTAGTGGGCTATCTGGAGGCTGTGTTTGAAGGGTTGTGGGCTTACCGTTTCTTTCATCGTGATCTGGAATTTTTGCTGGGCAGCGATAAACGGTTAAGGAAAGACTACAGAGCATTTACCTTCCGTTGCCTCAATGCCATAAAGAAAATATTGCAAGGCTTGCAAAAAGGGCTGGATGGCGTTTTGGTTGAGCTGGATGATGAGCATCTTGAGTCAATGTCTTTGAATGTATGGTTGGCTGTGACGAACTGGATGGCCTATCTTAAAACGGCTCATGCGGGTGATGAGAATGAAGCAATTGATAAAGACATGCTTAAGCAGGGCATCTATCAAGTGCTTTCCTTTACGGTGCCGTATCTTACAGAAAACTATCTTAAAGAAATAAGGACGTTACAGAATAAATATCGCCCTAAGCCCATAACGATAGATTAAGGGCGTAAAGTGCTTGTTGAGCTTTGGCGCGATATATTAGTTGCCAGAAGGCATTAGCCATTGATCAAGTTGATTTCTGGCATTTTCAACCCCCGTCTTTTTAAGGCTTGAAAAAAGAATAACTGAGCTCAGGTATTCAAATTCTTTTAGTTCTGACTTCACTTTAGCCAACATGTTTTTTGCCGCACCGGGGCGAAGCTTATCGCCTTTGGTTAACAGTATAGATATAGGAAGTTGGCTGGCTTCAGCCCACTCAAGCATCATCGTATCAAAGTCTGATAAGGGCTTTCGGATATCCATTACAAGCACCAGGCCTTTCAGGCTTTCTCGGGCGTGCAGGTATTCATCCATATTTTTCTGCCACTCTGCTTTAACTTCTTTTGATACTTTTGCATAGCCGTATCCCGGTAAGTCTACCAGTCGGCATCCTGGAATGTTAAGCGTGAAAAAGTTAATGAGTTGTGTTCGGCCTGGGGTTTTACTGGTGCGTGCCAGTTTTGAATTGATGGTAATGGTGTTAATCGCTGAAGATTTACCTGCGTTAGAGCGGCCCGCAAAGGCGACTTCATACCCTGTATCTGCCGGGCAGTGGGCTAGGTCTGGTGCGCTCAACATGAATCGGGCGCTGTTATATGAGACTTTTGGCTTCTTATCGTTTATGTCGTTCATGGGGGATTCTATCATTTATATGTTTAGTGATTAATAAGTGGATTATATAGCTAATTGTAATTCGCTTCGAGCATAGTGTGCGTGAGATGCCATTTTTAACTGTAAATGTTATCAA
>Ga0105350_10002687_pt1 | contig 10590 bp, 8 predicted proteins | sample EN1Hudsemesocosm_FD_83506 | JGI IMG/M metagenome (GOLD analysis project Ga0105350, IMG submission 83506) | Methane-oxidizing microbial communities from mesocosms in the Hudson Canyon - EN1E Hudson Canyon | ecosystem: Environmental > Aquatic > Marine > Cold seeps | place: Hudson Canyon...
CCCTAAATCATACTTGGCAAGCCCCCTGTTGTAATATGCATATGCATAATCGGGGTCTATACGAATGGCTGAGGTGTAATCAGTTATGGCTGCATTATAGTTCCCTAAATTATACTTGGCAAGCCCCCTGTTGCTATATGTAGCTGCATAATCGGGGTCTATACGAATGGCTGAGGTGTAGTCAGTTATGGCTGCATTATAGTTCCCTAACTCCGCCTTAGCATGCCCCCTGTTGTAATATGCATATGCATAATCTGGGTCTATTCTAATAGCTCTTGTGTAGTCAGTTATGGCTGCATTATAGTTCCCTAACTTCGCCTTAGCATGCCCCCTGTTGTAATATGCAACTGCATAATCGGGTTCTAGACTCAGGCATTTTGTATAATTATCAATCTGGTATTGATAATCAGAATCGTTCTCGTATGCTAAATCGAAATAGTCTTCAGCTGATAATATTTCTTCGTTATTTGGTTTTACTACTTTATTTTTTTGAGTTGTGCTAATATGTGTAATATTTTCTGATAAATAGTTTGAGTGAACATATCCCAGTTTATTACTGTCAGTGTCCGCTATTAATACCCAGCCACCTATATCTTTTGTATTGGTTAATACTGGTGTATTAAGTTTAAGGCTAGTAACTTTTTCAGAATTTTTATTTGGTTTAATCCTAACATTCAAATTTGTTGTTGAGTACATTAATCCACCATTAAATTTAATAGTCTCAATTTTTGATTCTGTGAGTGTTAAAGTGGTGGTTGATTCTGTATTGGAACTTTCATCATTATTTAAATAAAACAAACCCGTCCCTATCAATAGAATTAGAAATCCAAAAACAAGGAATTTTTTATTAGATTTTATATGTATCGTTGAAAATTCTAATGTGTCACATTTAGGGCAACTTAGAGGGTTGTTGCTCCTAAACACATTTCCACATTCGGGATTTTCACATTTGTATGTACTCATAATTTACAGAATATCAATTACAGTCAATATCTATCAAGTAATCACAACATTCTGAATCTCCTAATTCACAACATTTAATAATATCAGTACAGGCATCCATACTTAGTTCTTCTTTAACTAATGAACGCAAATAAAATGCGTAATCATCTTGATTTCCTCCATCAACATTATTGATGTAATAATTGAAATCAACAAGTGCTTTATTATATTTTTCTAGCACATAATATGCCTCGCCTCTATATAGAAATAAATCATTATTTGAATTAGGATTATGTATTAAAGAAGAATTATAATCGTCTAAAGCATCTCTATAATAACCATCTTGAGTTCTGTCATTTTTATCTCCTAAGAAACTGTATGAAAGACCTCTGTAATAATATGCCCAAGAAAAATCTGGGATTACTTTTATAAATATATTAAGGTCATTTATAGCTGAGCGATACTCGCCTTTTAGATATTTTGTCTTTCCTCTACTATAATAAGCCCAGTCATAATAAGCATCTTTTTTAATACATTCAGTAAAACCTTCTATGGCTTTATTATAATTACCTAGATTAGAATTTGCATCAGCTCTATAATAGTAAGCATCTGCAGTTTGATTTAATTTAATTGCTTGATTAAAATCATTTATTGCGTTTTGTTCTTGATCAGCGAAAAAATAGGACAGCCCTCGTTGGTAATAATAATCATAATAAATATAATCTGATAGATTAATTGCTTGAGTAAAATCTTTTATAGCTAGCAAATATTTTTCTTCATCATAATATTTATTCCCTCTTTCCCAATATTCAGTTTCTGTAAGAATCTCTTCCTTAAGCGGGATTTCTTTTTTTGTTTTTACAGTTTTTTTTGTAGTCGGTGTTTCTACTTTTTCTGTAAAAATGTCAGAGTTGTTTTCTTCTATTATTTTAGGCTCTACATCAATATTTAATTTAGAGTCTTCAACATTTTCATTATTACCTTCTACTTTTACAATATTTGATTCTGTGTTGGGATTGTTATCATTTTTTAAAAAAAACAACCCAGCTCCAATTAAAAGAATTAATATTCCATACTTAACAAACCCTTTATTAGATTTTATATTTATGTTTGAAAAGTCTACAGAATTACATTTAGGACAAGATTCAGGGTTGTTAGTCCTAAATATATTTCCACATTCTGGATGATCACATTTGAATGAATTCATGTGTTAGGCTTTTTTATAAAGATCAATAAAAGTAATAACTAGTGGATAAAATACATCCACATAATCAGTAGCAGCTTCTTTGTCTCCATCAAACATATAAGTAGTAGCAAAGTCTATAATCTGAGATTTATCAGCATTATAATAACACCACACACACATTTGAAGAAAGTTTTGACGTTTCTCAACGGTTGAATGATGTTCAGCACCCGTGAAAATCTCAACCACAGATCTATTAGTATGGTAATAATACAGTAGATCTGCAATTTTGGGATCATAATCATACACCCAAGTTGTTCTACTCTTTAAAGGAGCTTTGCGATTTGGATTTGCACATGCAGTACCAATTCTTATTTCAGAAGTAGAGCTAGCATCTAATTTTATTTCATCATAAAACAATACGACCAAGTTTTGTTCTGTAGTGTCGAGATTTACAAAAAAACCACCCAAAGGAAATTCTACCACTTTATTTGATTTACTAAAGTTTGTTAGAGTAACATCAATAAATTTATAAGAACCACTTGAGACTGCCCTAATATCAATATCACTATTGTTATTTAGCTGAAAAAATGCTTTAGACTCTTGAGCTACTGAAAGAGTGCTAATAAATAATGAACAAATAATGGCTAGGTATTTCATAATAATATGTTTTTGTTTGAGTATAAGCTGGAATAATTAGAACCAACTTTGTTTAATCAGTTTTACATTAATTTTTCTGTCTTCGTTAAGAATAAACTGTTGTAAAAAACGGTGATGTTTTGATGCCTCTACAATAATTCGAACTTTATCACCCGGTTTACCATAAAAAGACAATTCAGAACCTAAACAACCTTTATCGTTGATGATAATAAATGCAGTTAATTGATTTTCAAGCTTAACATCAATTCGAATTTTCTGTGGCTGCGTTTTTAATGGATCTTCAATATCAGGATCCGTTTTAGGAGCTTTTAAACTTTTCAAATCTCTAATAAAACTATCACAAGAATCGTATCTATCTTTGGGGTCTTTTGAGGTTGCCTTAGAAATAATATCGTTCATCCTTTTAGAAACGAGGGGGTAAATTTCTTGAGCATTCTGTAAAGGCTCATTTTCAATTTTGTTATAAATCTGAAGCACAGGAATATCAGCATATGGATATTTCCCTGTAACCATCTGCCAAAGGGTAACCCCTAAACAATAAATATCCGACTTCTTATTTATTGAAGCATTAGACACATGCTCAGGACTCATATACATTGGTGTTCCACCTACATTAGATCCTACACGAGTTAGCCTGGGATCATTTTGACTGTCCTTAGCTATACCAAAGTCTAATAATTTTATTTTATCATTTTCATTAATAATAATATTCGAGGGTTTAATGTCTCTATGAATAATACCCTTATTATGAATATGTTGAATTCCTTCTAATACTTGCACGAAAATATCAATGGCTCTAAACTCATTAATTGGCCCCGTAACGCTATCGATTAAATCATTGAGGTCTCTACCGTTAACATATTCCATAATTAAATGAAACCTATCTTCATCGTTTATATAATCGTAAAGCCTTACGATAGTAGGGTGATCAAGTTGTGCTAATAGTTTAGCTTCTTCAACAAACCGATCACGAATACTATCGTCAGAAGACAAGTGCTTGTGAAGAGATTTAATAGCTACTTTCCTACCTAGACGTTTGTCCTTAGCCAAATAAACAACTCCCTGACTACCTTCACCAATAGTGTCGGAATGGGGGTTAAATTCAAAGTTTTTTAATTCTTCCATATGTAAATTTATAAAGACACTGAATCCTTTTTCTTTAAACTATAGAAAATGAAGATAACGAAAAATAAAGTCATTACTGAAACAACCGTTATATCAAGATCTATGGTAGATGAATTACTGAAATTCGCGTGATATGATTTGTGAAAATTTTGATTCAATATTTTTGTTGCCTGAGCTTGAGTATTAATAATATTTCCTGAAATATCTGATATAGGATTTATAATTTCTCGTTGAATGATATTAAACCCTTCTGTACCCCATCTTGATAAAGTAAAATAACTAATCACCTCAACAAACTCATTATTAATTTTTGCAACTAAACCAGCCAGCATTATTTGAGGCATAAGTATAATAGGAACAATTGTCATAACTTTCTCGGTAGTCGACATAATAGAAGATAAAAATAATCCAAGAAAAGTTGCTGAGATAGAAATGAACGACATCCAAAGGAAAACATCAAATGGCTCTGTAAGAGAAACTAAAGAATCACTAAAATGAAGAAATAATATTAATACAAAAATTGCAGATTGTATGATAGTAAAAAAAGACAAGACAAATACTTTTGAAAGGACATAAGGAAATATGTCTAAATTATACATCCGCTCTCTTTTATAAATAGATGCTTCATTAACAATTTCTCTTGCTGCATTATTAGTTCCAAACCATATAGCGGATATTGCAGTTATAAATGGTACCGCTGCAGTAATTTCAGTAAATATTAAACATATTAAACAAGCAATAATTGGCGCTTGAATTATTAAGTAAAGTGAATTAATTTTATCATTGGTTTTTATTTTAAAGTACCTGCTTGTTAACCAATAGAACTGACTGATAAGGGATTTATCATTCTTCTTTTCAATATTTATTGATGAAGTTGTAGTCGCTGAGGAAGGTCGAGGGCTTTTGTATTTATCAATCCAATATTTTGAAGTTTTTCCTGATATTTTTGCAAAAACTGAAACTGCATTATCTACTTCAAAATAATCCTTATACTTACTAGAATCCCCATAATACACAACATTCCCTCCTTCTGCCATAAAAATAACATCATCCATATAAGCAAGGTCTTCTGGCTTATGTGTAACCATAATAACAGTTGTCCCTTTTTCGGCTAATCTCTTCAAGATATCTAAGAAATCTTCAACAGTTTGAGGGTCTAATGGGGATGTTGGTTCATCTAAAAACAATAATAAAGGGTCGGTCAAAAGTTCAACGGCTATTGAAACTCGTTTTCTTTGGCCACCACTTATTTCTGAAACAATATTATTTTTTATTTCAAAAATATTTAGCTCTTTTAATATCGAATCAATTTTTTGATGGATTTCTTTATTTGATAAATTCTTTAACCTGAGTTTAGCAGTATAGTATAAACATTCAAAAACTCTTAACTCTTTGTGAATAATATCGTCTTGCGGAACATATCCTATTTGGGTTTTTAAATAATTATAATTTGATATTAGTTCAAGATTAAACAAATAAACTTTTCCGCTCGAAGATGGAGCATCCCCATTTAAGGTTTTTAGCAAGGTAGATTTACCACATCCAGAAGGCCCCATAATAGCTAATAATGATTTAGAGGGTACTGATAAATCTGTTTTATTTAAAGCAGTTACATTATTAGGGTACACCTTTCTAATACCTTTAGCAGAAATGGCTAATTCCTCATTTAAATCTATTGTTTCGCCAATTAAAGATATTTGATTTCTACCTATAAATATTTTATCCTTAATAGTGATTTTACAATCCCCTTTTATCCTATTACCATTTACAAATGTTCCATTACTAGAGTCAAGATCTTTAATCTTGTAAGTATCAATAGATTCTTTAATTATTACAGCATGATGACGACTAATTGTATGACCATTTAATATTAAATCACAATCAATGCCTCTACCTATTAATAATTTTCCTTTTTCATTTAAGACTTTTAATATGTCCTTTTTCTCTAAACTAATAGTAGACTTTTCGTTTTCTATAAGAATAACCACCCCACCAAGTCCTGCAATTTCAAGTTTATCTTTATTTTTCAGCTCGGCAATACCGGCAGGTTTGAGGAAAATTCCATTTAGCGAGGTTCCATTTGTACTATTTAGGTCTTGTACTATGAGTTTCTTTTCTGTGTTATATATTAATTGGAGATGTTTCTTAGAAATTCTATTATTATCAATTTGAATATCCGCATCAGGACTACTCCCTACAGTTAGATTAAAAAAATAATCATCCTGTACAGCTACCTTTTTAAACAGCTTATTATTTTGATAAAAATATAATTTAAACCTTATCATTATTTGCCGAGTTTTAGTTTCATAGTGCTTAAATCTATTTCCACCTTTTTTATCAGGTCAATTGGTACTGCAATACCATTAAACACAACAACTCCAGTTAAATTTACATAGTAATAAATATCTTGATCGATTGTTTTAAAAAACAATGAGCTTGCCATCATTAGCGAGTTTAACTGCATAGAAACATTGAACTGATTTAATGAATCTGGGATCACAACAAACTGGTTAGAAAGAGTTGTTTGACCAATAAGCTTTTGTAGTTTTTTAGATTTATATAATTTAAACCTCACTGAATCTAAAGAGTAATTTAATTTACTATTATTGCTTACTTCAATATCAAAATCAAGAATAAGCTCAGTTAATGAAATAGACTTAAGATTTATATTTTTGATTTCAAAATCCTCCTTTACTAAACTGTGGTCTACTATCTTTTCTAGATGATTAAATAAATCAATTTGATAATCAAATGAATAGGTTAAACTAATTATAGGAAGTTGAATGGAACAGTAAACAGTAAGCTTTGAAGAATCATTAATACTAATAAGACTTTCACGGTTTAAGTTTTTTAAAAGAAAACGAGTAGAAATAACTGTTGAGTCTTGAGAAGGTAATAATAAGCGTTCTTCAAACAGCCCATCGCCTATATGTGTAGAATCAAGAAAAACTGAATACGTCATATCAGAACCAACAAGAGTATGCCAATTCGGGTTGTATATCATAATATCTGATTCAATATAAATACTATCGTTTTCAGAAATAATATCAATATCATTTACCTTTACAAAGGTGGGCGTTTCAAGAGTATTACAACTTGAGTTAAAGAGAATACAAATACTAGTAGTTGTAAAAATAATTATGTAAAATATCTTACTCATCACAATTCATATCATAATTAGTAGATAAATGATTTACGATACAATTTGACCTGCTTGAGGAATACGGATGTGACCTAAATAAATTGTCGGCTAAATTAAAATCTGATTCTTTTTCAGAAAGTCTATTAAACAAATCTATTCCAGAACATGAGGTATAACGGGTAGGATAAACTAAGTCTACACCAAAAAGATCTGCTTCAGCTTCTTGTTTTTGATTAAAAGAAACTGTTATCATATCATTTACTGCTAAAAACACCTGCCCAAATAATCCCCAATTCTCAGATTCTTTTATTTTCTTTAATTGAAAAGTAATATGCCCAAGTTCATTATGTGATACTTCATGAGAAATTAAAACAGCAAGTTCAGAGTCATTGATAGCGAAATCTAACATCCCACGATAAAAGAATATCTTTCCTCCAGAAGTGTAAACATTTATAATAGAATCTTCAACGATATAAACCTCATAATCAAAGCCTCTAGGGTTTAACAGTCTCGACTCAATATCATCCAAAATATCATTTAGTTTTTCGTAATCATCCCCTGTGGATACAATTAGATTCTCAGAATTAAATTCCTCTAAAAGGTCATTGCCATACTCAACCTCCTCACTTAATGGGATATCTACTTTTTCTAATAGGACAGATTGCACTTCTTTTGTCAAATCACCAAATACATTTAAAAGAGATGTAGTTCCGGAGTCATCATTAGAATTAGATAAACAAGAAAAATCATAGGTAACATCCTTTTTTTGTTTACTCTTAAAGTCTAAAAATGAAGTGGATTTTAGTTTAGATTTTATAATCTCATCAATCCCAAACAAATGATTTAAAACTAAAAAAGAAGCTAAGACTAAAATAGCAATAACTATTTTAGGTATTAACTTACGTTTATTCTTATTTAAAGGTTTTTCATTTGAAGGTAAAGAAGAAAGTAACTTGATATTATTAGTAATCACATGATTCTTATACTCGAACTTTTGGGCTGCATTAACTAAGTCCCTTCTAGTACATTTATAAGTTCCAAAAGTAATTATATCATTATCACCAACAGTAACTTCACCATTAATCCTCTTATAGTTAACAAACGTACCATTAGAAGAGCCTAAATCGACAATGGATACTATTCCATCTTTAATTACAACCTGAGCATGATTATTTGAAACCGATTTATCTTCAACAAATAAATGATTCTTTCGTCTATTCCTCCCAACATTAAATACAACCTGACTCATTTTAGTTATTTTGAATTACTACCCCAATAATTATAAGTATAAAAGCTATAGCAAATACACCAATCAATACATCAATCACTGATTTATCCTTTATTTTCTTTTCCTCTTCAATAATAGCTTCTTTAACACGTTCCTTTACATCAGTGTCATCTATAATTTCAATAATCTGACGCTTCCAATCAAAAGGATTAGAACCAACTAATAAGATATCATATTTATCTAATATCGTTGGGCTATATATTCTTTGACCATTGATATAAGTACCATTTGTAGATGACAAATCTATAACCGTAACCTGTTTATCATCATCAATTACCATCTGCAAATGAAAGCGAGACACCGAAATATCTTCGATTTGAATATTGTTTGATTGGTCTTTTCCAATTGTAATTAAATGCATTAATCCAATTCATTTAGAGCGGTTAATAATTCATTACAATTTTGATATCTGTCAATCGGAGATTTTTCTGTTGCTTTTTCTAGAATCGACTGTATTTTAAGCCCTGTTCCTGTTTTTATATTAGGCATCTTATTTATTGGCGTATTTATGATTCGCTCAAAAATATCTTCATTAGATAAGTTATTAGGATGTGGATAGGAACCTGTCAACATATAATAAAACAGTAAGCCTAGTGCGTAAATATCTGTTCTATTATCAAGTTCTGAATTAATATCTAATTGACATGGGGCCATAAACATCAATGTTCCCATAATTTTTTCTGACCGCTGCTCAGTAGTTCCTTGAGATATACCATAATCAATTATCTTTACCTGACCATTATTAGACACCATCACATTAGAAGGCTTAATATCTAAATGTAAGACGCCATCATATCCCTCAATTGGAATTTTTCTTTCATGGCCATAGCCAATACCCTTAACAATCTCCTTCATTATTGCAATTGCAACTTCTTGAGGCATCCTATTATTAGGGAATTTTTTAACATATTTATCAATTGGAGTCCCATCAATGTATTCCATTATTAAATAATGATCTCCCTCATCAGTTATAATAAAATTCTTTAGCATCACAATATTCTTATGATTTAGCATCAAATATATATTAGCCTCAATTTTAAATTTATTAATAATCCCATCTACCGCAGCTGCAGCTGTCTTTAACCTCTTCACAGCAACTCTACGGCCAGAATGTGTATCAACAGCTTGCCATACAATACCTGCACCCCCTTCATCAATTTTATGAATGAACTGATATCTAGAACCTAAATCTGGAAACATTAGTCGTTTGATTTATCTGGTTCTTCTTGACTTTCCTCCTCAGACTCTTCTCCATCAGTTGGACCTTTATCTTGTTGGCCTTGATTAGGTTCGGCTTCCATATTTTCGCCTTCTTCGTTCTGTTGTTCTTTAGTTTCTTCTTTTTCTTTATAGTTATAATAACCTATAAGAACTTCATCTACTTTTAATTCATAGCAAGGGGCTTCTTTTACAATAGCGAAAGACACTTCTTTTATTTTTTCATTTTTTTTAATTTTTTTGTTTATTTCTTTAATTTCATTATTAAGTAGGTCAATATTTATATCTGAACGAAATAATACTACTTCGGGTTTTGAGGCTAATGTAAACTTGATATTTTCCATTGATAACTTCTCTGTCAGGACCACTTTGATTTTGTCAGGGATTGAGATTCCCTTGCGATTAGCCGAATTGATATTAGTGAATTTTGGTTTTTTTCTGCTCCAACCATCTTTCTCTAATTCCTTTATTTTCTTATCTGAATTTTTATCCTCTTCAAAATTCTTTTCAGCCTGTTTTGTTCCTTTCCCACAATCACCATCAATCTTCCCTTTATAATAGTCTGCATCTTTCAATTTCTCTTGAAGCTCCCGACAGTCCTTATCCACATTAGTACTCTTTGGACTATCTTCCTTTTTATTTATTGGATCCTTAACCTTCAGTACAGACTCATTAGCATCAAAATAACTAACAGTGAACACTCCACCTTCAAGAGTGGTCTCAGATTTAATAAACTCTTTTTTAGCTTCTTGATAAGGGTATTCCTTTTCTTCAAAAGAAAATCTAGAATTGTTCTGGATATGAGCTCTAAGATCATCTGATGACTTACCTTCACAACCCTTCTGTTTCTTAAACTCTATTTGAAATTTTTCAGTAGCAGCTCCAAATTTCAAAATAGAATCAACTGTCCATTCAAAAGGGCTTTGTTCTTTATCTACTATAGTATTTTCAGCTTTGTTAGATGTGTTTTCTTGGTTAGATTTTTCTCCAGTTTTGGATGGAACTGAATTTCCTCCAAAATCATAGAAACTA
>Ga0105350_10002690_pt1 | contig 10584 bp, 10 predicted proteins | sample EN1Hudsemesocosm_FD_83506 | JGI IMG/M metagenome (GOLD analysis project Ga0105350, IMG submission 83506) | Methane-oxidizing microbial communities from mesocosms in the Hudson Canyon - EN1E Hudson Canyon | ecosystem: Environmental > Aquatic > Marine > Cold seeps | place: Hudson Canyon...
AAACATGGAAGGGGTTTTTGCAGCAGGGGATGTACACGATAGAAGTTATAGACAAGCAGTTACAGCTGCAGGATTTGGATGTATGGCTGCAATAGACGTAGATAAATTCTTAACAGAAAATGCAGACAAATAAAAATGCAGAATGCAAAAAATGTTTGAATAAATTTTATCAAAAAGAAATTTATACAATTCAACAATTTCAATACAAAGAACAACCAGAATACAAATGGACATTAAATTTTTTAAAAAAATTAGGAATAACCGAATGGGATTCATTTTGTGAAAAATGTATCATGATATATTCAAAAGAATTAGATAATGCTTGGAGTAATCAAAAAGACCAAGTTATTTAATATGAATATACAAGAATTTGTATGAATCAAGATTCAGAAGAGATTAAAATAAGAATACAAGAACAGAGTAAAAAATTAACAGAATTAGGCTCAATATTAGCAAAAAATCAATTTACTTATAAAATTGAAGAAAAAACATCTAAAGAATATTGGCAAAAAAGAATCCAAGATTTAACAAAATATAACGAGACATCTTTAGCATATTATTCTCAAGTACAGAAAATGATGAATTTGATCAACATAGAAGAGGCACAAATATTTTTGTTACAAACAAGTAAGTTTCATCAATTAGGTACAGAGCTAATCAAGTTAATGCATCAAATTGAAGAAAACCCATCAATAATTAGTTCAAAAGACAAACAGCAAAGCCAGTGGAGTAAAAAGATCAAGGAAAAAATTTTACAAGTAAGTAGTAAATGTTTAGAAAATGAAAAGAGTATGAATTTAAATTTTAGAAAATTTTATGATAAAGAAATTAAGACAATATTAGAATAGATGAATCACTTTAATTTTTTAATTTGAAGTGTTGTAACTGATCCATCTTTACTCAGGTTCATTAACTCATGACCATTTCGAGTAACCCATCTAGAAATATCTTCTTCAGCATCAGGGTCATCTGCAGAGACGCTAATTATTTCTCCTACTTGCATTCGTTCTAGTTCAATTTTAGTTCTAAATACAGGTTCAGGACAAAATAATCCGGTTGCATCTAATTTTTTCTCATTTGATTCAGACATAATTATCTAATTCATAAAGAATGAATTGTCATATTAAAGTCTAATTAAAAAATAATAATTGAATTAAAATTCAATACAAAATGAAAAATTAAAAGGATTAAAAATTAAATTTATTTAAAAAGATCTTCATTTTCTGGACGAATTAAATCATCAATAGATTTATCCATTAAATCATAAGAGTAATTACGAATTATAACTACAGGAGATTTTTTTGTTTTTTCCATTACAAGTTCAGCCGCAGCAGAAAGCTCATCGGCAATAGCAATTGCAGTCACACGTAAAATTCGATCAAAAGAATCCAGAGTACCAGAATAATCCAAAATTGGATTTAAACCAGAAATTCCAATTGCACAATTAGTTTGACCCATTCTAAATGGCCTACCAAAAGTATCAGCAATTATTATGGCAATATTTTTACCAGTTTCATCTAGAATCTTATTTCGTATTAATTCAGCAGATTTATCAGAATTTAATGGTAATAGGGTTGCAAATCCATCAGCAACATTACTTTCATCAATTCCAGCATTTGCACAAATAAATCCATGATTGGTTTCAACAATAATTAAACCGCTTTTCATTCGCACTATTCTTTTAGATTCAGATAAAATTAATTCAACAATACGAGGATCCTTGTTATATTGAGAACTAATTCCTTCAGATAGTAAAGAGGTTTTAACACTAGATAAATCTACAATTCTCCCCTCTTGTTTGGAAATAACTTTTTGAGCAATAACAAGAATATCACCATCATCAATATCGGCAGAATTTATTATAATTTTAGATAAATTATCATCAGGAGTAATTTCTTTCTCAATATGAACTGGGAGTATTTGCAAGCAAATTAACTAAAACAAAGAAGTAAAAAATTGTTTAGACAGTAGTTTCTAATTCTAATTTGAAATGTTTGTTAATAATATCCAGAATTTTAGACAAATCTTTTTCCTCTAAAGTAGTAGTAGCAAGATCCTTAACTAAATCTTGTGCCCTATATGCAATTCCCAATCCAGAAACATCAAATAATTTAATATCATTAGCGCCATCAACAACACAAACAATATCCTCTTTCTTTTCACCCCATTCAGCAATTTTTATTTTTGCAGATTTTGATTTATCAGAATCCACGTTAATTTTAACACCGTCCAGTTTACCATCATTAAAAATTAAATCATTGCAATATACATAATCTAAGCCTAATTCTTTTTGTAATCTATCCATCATTAGTGTAAATCCCCCTGAAACAGCCATAATTTTCCAACCTGCAGCTTTTAAAATTCTACAAGCTTCCTTAGCTCCAGTCATAATAGGCAAATTATCAGCAACCTCTTGGCAGACTTTTTCATCTAATCCCTTTAAAGCAGCAACTCTAGTTCTAAGTCCTTCTTCCCAGTTAATTTTACCCTGAATTCCTTGTTTTGTAATTTCCCATATTTCATCTTCCTTGTTTAATTTTTCTGCAAGAATTGGAAGATATTCCTCATCTAACAAAACACCTTCAACATCAAATATTACTAGCAATAGATTTCTGATCAGAGAAAAAAATTCTAATAATATTAAAGTAGTGTCGAAATATTTTTAAAATTATTTCATATTTTCATTCATGATATTAAAGTTTAAAAAAATCCAAAACGGTAATAATAAATCACGGAGTATCCTAATAGTGTCATGGCAGATGAGCTTGAACGAAAATATGACGTAAAAATCCTAAGTACTGAAGAAAAAGTAAAATTCCCAGATGCATTAAAAGCAAAATTAAAAGAATCAGGTATGATGGATGATAAAGGAAAATTAAAACTCAAAGGAGTTAGTCCAAAAATGCTCAAAAGAATGAAACAAGAATATGTAGAATGTCCAGTTTTAAAGGAAGATATTCAATTTGTACAATGTTTCATATGCCCTAATTTCCAAAGCAGAGTTATGGGAGAGGTCTTCTGTAAAGGCGACCCAATCAAATAGGATTAAAATTTCAGCACACCACGAAAGGCTCATTAATTAAATTAATTCTCAACATGTTAGTTTGGGTAAACAAGACGTAGGAATAACAGTTTCAAAAAAAGATGATTTTAGTGAATGGTATACACAAGTAGTACTAAAGGCAAAACTTGCAGATTATGCTCCAGTTAAAGGATTGATTGTACTTAGACCAGATGGATATTCAATTTGGGAATCATTAAGAAGTACATTTGATAAAAAATTTGCACGTAATGGAATTAGAAACGGTTTTTTACCAATATTAATTCCAGAGTCACTATTAGGAAAAGAACAAAAACATTTTGCAGGATTTAATCCAGAAGTGTTTTGGGTTACTCATTCTGGAACAAATGAAATAGGGGACAGGTTAGCATTACGACCAACTTCAGAAACACTAGCATATACCCTATATTCAAAATGGATTCAAAGTTGGAGAGATCTACCACTAAAAATTAATTTTTGGAATACTGCATTAAGAGCTGAAATTAAAGCTACAAAACCATTTCTCAGAACATCAGAATTTCTATGGCAAGAGGGACACACAGTACATTCAACGAAAGATGAAGCTGAAAAAGAAGTAATGAAAATTTTAGATATCTACAAAAATACAGTAGAGGAAGAATTAGCAATACCAGTTACAACAGGAAAGAAAAGTGAAAAAGAAAAATTTGTAGGAGCAGTGTATACAACAACAATGGAATCAATTATGCCAGACGGTAAAGCATTACAAATGGGAACATCCCATTTCTTAGGACAAAACTTTTCAAAACCATTTGAAGTTAAATTTGCAGATAAAGATAACGTAGAACATTTTGCATGGCAAACATCATGGGGAGTTTCATGGAGATTGATTGGTGCAATGATCATGGCTCATGGAGACGATAAGGGGTTAGTATTACCACCAAAAGTAGCTCCAATGCAAATAGTAATTGTACCAATTTATAGAAATGAAGAAGGTAAAAACAGTGTACTACCCAAAGTGGAAGAAATTCAAAATAAGTTAGAATCAAAAGACATTAGAATTCATGTGGATGATCGAGAAGGATTGTCCCCAGGATACAAATTCAATGATTGGGAATTAAAAGGAGTTCCGTTACGAATTGAAATAGGACCCAAAGATATAGAAAATCAAAAGATAGTTGTTGCAAAAAGATACAACCTAGAGAAAATAGATTTGAGTTTTGAGGAAATTGAAAAAATACCAATAATTTTAGATGAAATACAAGTGGAGATGTTAAAAAAAGCCAAAGAACAAGCCCAAAATAATACTCTAGAGATTACAGATTATTTAGATTTTAAATCTAAAATTGAAAAGGGAGGTTTCTTCAATTCCCCATGGTGTGGGAAATTAGAATGTGAAGATAAAATCAAGGAAGAAACAGGTGCAGAGATTAGAGTAATACCATTTAACAGTGAAGACAGTACAAAAGAGTGCATTTATTGTAAAGAACCAAGTACATCAATTCCAATTTTTGCAAGAGGGTACTAGGGACAATTTAGGCGCAACATAATAATACAAAAAAAATATTTTTCAAATATGACGCTTAATCCAGAATTACAAAGAAATGAATCATTATTAGAACAATTCAAGGAAACAAGAAAAAGAACATTAGAATTAGTAAAAAATTTAGAAAGTGATGATTTTGTAGTTCAAACTGCATCTTACATGAGTCCACCCAAATGGCATATCGGTCATGTAAGTTGGATATATGAAGCAATCATGAGTAAATTAGATAAAAATTATGAATTTTATTCTAAAGACTTCTCAGAATATCTTAATTCCTATTATCAACAATTTGGGGTTCCACATGATAAAGCATTAAGAGGAATCACATCAAGACCAACAATTAATGAAATTTTTCAATATTTCAATACAATTAATCAAAAAGTAGAGAAATTTATCGAATCTCGAGAATTCAGTAAAGAAGAAGAAAAATTAATTGTGACTGGATTTAATCATGAATGTCAACATCAAGAATTATTAGTATATGACTTACAGCATCTTCTTGCAGAACAATATTTACCAGTAAGAAAAAATAAAATTAAAGTTCAACAACATAAACAAAAAGAATTTGTAGAAATTAAAGGTGGCATTTACACAATGGGGTATAATGGAAAAAATTATTGTTATGATATAGAATTACCAGAACACAAAACATATTTACAAAATTTCAAAATGGGAATTTTTCCAGTTACAAATAAAGAATATTTAGAATTTATGAATGATGGAGGATATGAAACATACAAGCACTGGCTATCAGATGGATGGGAAAAAGTCAAATCAAATAAATGGAATGCTCCAATGTATTGGGAAAAAATAAAGGATGAATGGTACGTAAGAGACTTTTTAGGAATAAGAAAAATTAATCCTAACGAACCAGTATGTCATGTAAGTTACTATGAAGCCGATGCATATTGTAAATGGGCAGGAAAAAGATTACCTACAGAAGCAGAATGGGAAAAAGCATCTTGTTGGGATGAAGAAAAACAACAAAAAACAGTATTTCCATGGGGAGATGAAAATCCAACTGAAGAAAAATGTAATTTATTGGAATCATACCACTGGGGATGTGCAGAAGTAGGAGCATATCCTAAAGGAAGCAGTAAATCAGGTTGTCAACAAATGATTGGAGATGTATGGGAATGGACAAGTTCAGAATTTGTAGGATATCCAGGTTTCAAATCAGGATTTGATGAATATAATGACAAATGGTTCACAAATCAAAAAGTTTTGAGAGGAGGATCATTTGGAACTCCAAAAATGTCAATTAGAGGGAGTTATAGAAATTTCTTCAGGCTAGATGAAAGATGGTTATTTTCCGGATTCAGATGTGTTGAAGATATTTAGTTTTTTGAAACCAAAGTCAATGAAAAATATTTTTGTTCATCTAACCAAACATTTTTTATTTTAAATCCAACATCAGTTAATAATTTTTTAATTTGAGATACATGGTATTTATGAGAATATTCAGTATGAATTAATTCATTCTCATTAAAATTCAAAGAAAGATTAGATTTAGCAATTATTACAGATTGAGAAACTAAAGATTTTAAATTCATTTCTATTCTTTGATCACTTTCATTGTATATTGAATGGTGAGAGAAATTGTCAAGATCAAAATCAGCATCAAGTTCATCATTGATTCTAGATAAAACATTAAGATTAAATTTTGCAGTAACACCCTGGGAATCATCATAAGCAGATTCTAGAATATTTTTATCCTTAACTAAATCCAATCCAATCAAAAATAAATCATCAGAATTCATAGTAGAAAATATTTTTTCTAAAAATAATTTACCATCATCAGGAGTAAAATTACCAAAGCTAGAACCAAGAAAAAGGATTAAATTTTTTTTATTATCATAAGTTTTAAGGAATTCTAAACCACCCTCATAAGTGTCAATTATACCGGTAATATGCAAAGTGTCATAATCTTTTAACAATTGTTCAGAACTTTCAGTCAGGATTTCAGAAATATCTATAGGAAAATATTCTGTTTTAACCTGTAATTTAGTAAAAATATCAAGAATTAAGCGAGTTTTTACAGAAGCACCACTTCCAAGCTCTACCAAATTCATATTTTCATCAAGATATGAAGGTAAATCCTGTTTTAATTTTTTTAAAATACTAATTTCAGTTCTAGTTGGATAATATTCAGGAAGTGAAGTAATAGATTCAAATAAATCAGAACCTTTTCTATCATAAAAAAATTTAGGATTAATAAATTTAGAATTTTGATTTAAGCTATAAGATATTTCTTCAGCAAATGATTTTTCAATTTTAGTAGCATGTGGTTTAAAATAACGAAGTTTGGAATCAACAACATATTGTTTGTAATCTATTATTTTTTCTGAAAAATTATTCAAGTATTAATTCCGTATTTATTTAACTTAAAATTCTTATCGTAATTTTTACGCTTAGAACATATTTCTTGATATACCTGATGAATAATAGATCAGTATTGACAGAAATATTGAAAATTGAAAATTTAAAAAAATATTATATAAAAAAGAAGATATTCAGTTCAGACTCATCAATTGTTAAAGCAACAGATAGGATTTCATTTTCAATTAAAAAAGGAGAAGTATTTGTATTAGCAGGAGAATCAGGTTCAGGTAAATCAACAATTGCAAAATTAATTCTGAAAGCAATACCCGCAGATGAAGGAAAAATTATTTTTGAAGATCAAGAAATAGATGAACAGAAAAAGAATTTACAAAAAATTAGAATGAATTGTCAAATGATTCACCAGGATCCATATGATTCAATCAATCCAAGAATGAAAATTAAGGATATCATATTAGAACCACTTGAAATTCACAATGTAGGGAATAAAGAAGAAAGGCATAGAAGATTATTAGAAGTTCTAAAGGAAGTCAAACTAGAACCGGTTGAAGAAATTATGAAAAAATATCCACATATGTTATCAGGAGGACAAAGACAAAGAGTGGTGTTAGCTAGAGCACTAGCATTAAAACCAAAAATTATTTTGGCAGATGAACCAGTTTCAATGTTAGACGTATCAATTAGAGCGGAAATGTTAGAATTAATGAAACAATTACAAGAAAAATACCAAATTTCATTTATTTACATTACACATGATTTAGCAACAGCAAAATATTTTGGTCAAAGAATTGCAATTTTATATCTAGGCAAAATTGTGGAAATAGGCCCAATTAATCAAGTATTAGAAAAACCAAAACATCCATACACACAGGCATTAATTGATGCAATCTCAGAACCAGATCCTAGTAACATTCACAAAATAAGAGAGATAAGAATTAAAGAATCAGATACAGAAAAGAGCGTAAAGGGATGTAGATTCAAATCAAGATGCCCATATGCAATTAAACAATGTGACATAGAACCAAATTTAGAAGAAATAGAAAACGAACATTTTGCAGCTTGTCATGTTGAACTAAACTAAGTTGTTTTTACTGAAGGCATACGTTTGTCTTTATACGTAACAACATTAGAAACACCATTTTTAGGAAATACACCATAAATTAACTTGGCTTTTTGGATTACAGAATCTTTCAAAGAAACCATAATGAATTGACTTTCCTTAGATCTTTCCTCCAAAATTGTAGATAGTCTTTCAGCATTAGGTGCATCAAGATGTGCATCAACTTCATCAAACAAGTAGAACGGAGAAGGTTTGAGTTTCTGCAGTGCAAGTACAAATACAATTGCTGCAAGTGTTTTTTCACCTCCACTAATTGATGTTGATTCTCTTTTTGGCTTGTTTGGGAATTGAATCAAATAAGATATTCCAGAATTAAATATATCATCTTCATTTTGTAATTCCAACCAAGCATTACCGCCAGTCATTTTATTGAAAATCAATCTAATCTCTTTATCGACTTTGTCAAATGCATCCAAGAATGTTTGTCGCTTGTCTCTTTCAATACTTTCAATAAATTTAACAATTCCAGTTCTTTCTTCTTCCAAGGAATTCTTTCTAGCAGACATTGACCTGTATCCATATGAAACTTCAAGGTAGGCTTCAGGAGCTTTTGCATTTAATGCGTTAAGTGAGGATAATTCAGTAGTCAAACCTTGGACAATTGTTTCAACATCAAATGTTTCCATATCTTTGTCAAATCCAAAGGCTGAAAGAATTTGTTGCAATTTTACTTCATTTTCAACTAAATCTTGTAAATCACGATTCAAAGAGTCAGATTTACGCTGAAAGTCATTAATTTTTTTAGTTAATTCTCTATCTTTTTCAGTTAAAGTTTTGAGTTTATCATCAATTTCTTGGACCTGCCCAATGGAAGAACCAGAGGTAGAGATTAATTCCTGTTCTTTTTCTCTTAATTTTTCTAAAATTTCTCTTTTAGGGGTTTTTTGTTTTTCTAAATCATTAATTTTTATTTCAATTTGTTCAGACTCAGAATGTAAAGAAGTTTCTTCATCATTTAATCTACTTGTTTGGGATTTTTCACGATTATCTTGAGTTTGCATAGTAGTTAATTGAGATGATTTATCACGGTATTCATTCATAATTGTAGTGTATCGTTTTTCAATTTCAGATTTTTTAACATTAATTTTTGATAACTCACTTGCAATTCTAGTTTGCTCCCCACTAGCATAGTTTTGCTCAACTATACCAATACGATCAAGTAATGATTCAAGATGAGATTCATTAGTAGAAACTTCAGATGAAATAATATTATTTCTAGATGTCAAATCAGAAATTCTTTGAGTTAATTTTTCTTTTGTTTGTTTAGCAGAACTAATTCTAGATTGTATGTTTGAATAATTTTCAGATACAGAAGTTAGAGCATTTTCAGACAAAGATAGTCTGTCAGAATAAGATTGAATTGAATCATCTAATTTTTTTAACGAATGTTTTTTCTTTAGCATGTATTTTTTTATCAAACTAATAGATTGAATTAATCCATCAATATCACTACTCATTGAAATTAATTTTGTAAGTTTAGAAATTTTTGAGTTGATATCAATTACAACTGTTCCACCTTTGGCTTCAAAATATTCACCAGTTAGAGTGACTGATTTGTAGCCTAACTGAGATAGATTGTAAGCAGATTCACGGGTTTCAGTTAGCACAATATTTCCAAAAAGGAATGTTTTGAGTGCCAAATGTACATCATTAGCCTTGACAAAATCAGACAAAACGCCAATTATTCCAGATTCTTTAGGCAAAGTGAGTTTGAATTTTGGGATAGCATCAAGAGGAATGATTTTTAATTTTGGAAGTTTTTTACTTCGTGCAACTTCGGCAATTCCTAGCAGTGTTGCAAAATCTTTTACAACCAATGCTTTAATCCAATCAGAACTAACGGCTAAAACAGCTCGCTCATATTTTTTATCCCATGAAATCATTTCATAAACAATTCCATCAATACCCAGTTTTGCGCCATCCTCTTTTAATTTTGCAACTGTATAATCTTCGTGCATAAATCCTTTTACGGTTTTAATTTTTGACTCGTATTGATTTGCAGCTTTGTCAGATTTTTCTAAAATAAATCCCAACTCATCCATGTCGTGATTTATTTTTAATTTTCTTTCTTTTAATTTTGAAATTCTAGATTTTAATTCAGATATGGTAGCATTGTGATTACTAGTTAAGGAGAATAGTTTAGATTCCAAATCAGTCAAGTCTACAACATTTTTTTCTGTTTGAGTTAAGGTATCAGTATTGGATGTTATTTTTAATTCAGATTCATTTTTTTCATGTAAAATTTTAGAAAGTTTTAGTTTTACATCATTGAGTTGAGTAGTAAGGGTTTTAATTTTATTATCGACTTCTGATTTTTTTGCAGCAGCTTCTGATTGAGATATAAGAATTTTATTTCTATCCAAATCAACTGATTCTAAATCAGAATTTATTTTATTTTTTTGCTCATTAGTGTCTTCTATAGAGTCTTGAATTTTTTGAATTTGAATATCTATGTCTTGTCTAGCACTGTCAATTTCTTCTAACTCAATTTTTATTTGAGGAATACGAATATTGATTTGGTCTAATCTTTTCTTTGATGCAGAAATTGCAGTATTGTCA
>Ga0105350_10002691_pt1 | contig 10581 bp, 12 predicted proteins | sample EN1Hudsemesocosm_FD_83506 | JGI IMG/M metagenome (GOLD analysis project Ga0105350, IMG submission 83506) | Methane-oxidizing microbial communities from mesocosms in the Hudson Canyon - EN1E Hudson Canyon | ecosystem: Environmental > Aquatic > Marine > Cold seeps | place: Hudson Canyon...
CAACCACGGCTGGGAATGTAATTGTGCCGCTTGACGAAACCGAGCCGTTGCTGATCGTGCCAAACGCCATGGTTTGACGGGCATAGCCTGTCCAACTACATTCTGTGCCACTTCCCGCGTCTGTTGGGTCTGTGGTGAATAACGCTAAATATGGTGTAGACACGTTGTATGCCGTGGCCCCTTTCAATGTTATGTCGAGAAATTTATTCTCAAGGTGGTTTGATAATTCGCTCATTTTTAATTACTCCAATTCCAATGTTATATATACGGCATAGGCGTATGCGTGAAAAATTACAAGCGCGCCAGGTTATTTTTTAGGATGCTGGCTTTTAATCGCCATAATTCGCAATCGCATGGCGTCGGCATCGTCGCCGCCTTTCCAGATAGCGTCCAATTGATCGGCTAACGGCGGGTATTTTGGCCGCCGCCTTTTGTCATACGGGACGGAATGGTGCCACTTCACAATCAATAACCTCCTTATATCCTGCTGGCGCGATAATTTTTACGGTGTACGCGCCGGCATATTCAAATGTTAATTCCAGGCTGCCGTCGTTTATCGCTACAAATTCTTTATGTGAATCGCTGTAAATAATGCACGTCGCCTCGGCCGGTATGTCGTTAACTTCCAACTTGTCTAATACGTCCAGATCGTTATCTTTTACAAATTCAACGACGGAATTAAACGACTCGTCGGCCTGGTTACAATTTATAAAAATCATCGCTGCAACACCGTTACGCCCGTATTGACGTCTTTCCATTCATTGAGTGTGGATTGGTTAATGTTTAGCTCAAAATGCCAAACCCCAAACACCATTTTTATATCTGACATTGCCGACGTAACCAGGGTGTTATCGCTCATTTTGTAATATGTGTTTGCGGCTAATGTGTGCCCATCAGGAAAAGATTTTTGCAAGTCAATTTCAAAATGGACGTTATCCAATGGTGCCGAGTTGTTGCCTAAACTTCGTTTAACTAAAACCCGCATTGAGCCATCGACCCAGGCCGGTGTTAGGTAGGCGTCGGTCGCTAACGGCACACCACCCGCGTCGGCATAAACCCAACCCGCATACCAGTAATTATAATGTGCTATGTAACTGCCTAACCCAGCCACATCGATCACGCCATTCATATCTAGCAACACTTTTGCATTTGATAGCGTAAACGACTCGTCGGTAGTATGGATTTTCCAAAAATAATAGCGCCAACTGGAACCCACCTGGTAATCCGCTGCTGGGTTTGCGGCGTCATTATCGCGCTGCGAAAATACCCGCGTAATCGCGTTACTTGTGGCGTCGCTATATGCGGCGTGGCTTGAAACAGTAGACCATGCGCCGCGCACCCCAAGTGTAGACACCGACCGCGCCCTAACATCGTAATTAGCCCCGGCTACAATAGGGCCAAGGGTAATGGACGAATTGCTGGTGGTTAGCGTATTGCCGTAACTGCTGGCGCTTGATAACTTCCATTGCACCTCATAATGCGTGGTATATTCGCTGGCATTGGTCCATGCCACCTGGAGCGTTAATAAGTTTGTGCGGTCGTCGTTTTGCACCTGTGTCGCGGCGCTACTTGTCACCGTTAAACTGGCCATGGCTTCCGTTGCGTGCGGGTCCGGCAATGCCGTATTAGGCGTCGCGTCTACGGTGTTAATAGTGCCGAAGTCGTACACTGTCGAATCATATTCGCGGCACGTTACGGCCACTTCGTCGTTGGCTTGCAAAGACATAGCAATAACGCGGAATAGCTTTCCCTGGTTGCTGTTCAAAGTATCCCAACCGGGCGTGTCGTGCTTGACGTAAACCACGTCGCCAACTTCGACTCGCAACGCCTCAATCGTGGCGGTGAACTGACAAGTAACGCCCTGGCGACTTTGGTTTAAATTGATTGTGGCAATTTGTTGCGCGGTGTAAATGTTGCTTGTGAACGGCAACATCGTTTGTCGCTCAAGCACCAGGCCGTTGTCATCGGTTCGCAACGAACTGGAATCAATCACCGCCTGATCTTGCTGCCAATTTCTGTCCGGGTTAAAAAACGTGGCCGTGATTCGGTTATACGTCGTGTTTTTGTTGCCCAGGCCAATGGACCACTGGCCCACAATATTATCTTCTGAAAATGTAAAGACGGCGCTTTCCGGCTTGTCTAGCACCAGCTTATATACGCCACCGGTGAACACCAAAAACCCCCGGCAACTGGATAACAGTTTGTTAATAATATCCAGGCTGGTTTGCGTGATATTTACCAGGCCGTCGCACGTATAACGCGCGCTCGATACGCCGCCCTTTGTTACCGTCGCGTCACAATAGTTTGCGGCGGCAATAATGGCCGCGTCGTCAATTTGTGACGTGGGTATAGACCGGCCATAACGCGTATTTGTCAAATAGTCGCGCAGCGCCAGGGCTGGGTTATGGTTAAACGTCGTTGCGCTGGTGCGCGGGTCATAGGTCTTTTTGCCGTCCACGTCGCACGTAATTAATGGCACGCCGCGCGGAAATGCGTCTTTGTCCCACTTCATGCGCACATAAATGTATGCCATGCCACTCAACTTGTGCGCGCTGGTCCACGACGATGGCAAGTTTGAGATTTCCGAACTTGTCACCGCCGCCTGGTTATCTGCGCCCGTCTTTTTAACGATAGTGACAAGGCCACTAAACCGTGTATCTGTGCTATCAATATCGTTTAAATAGACGTTATTTATTGAATCAATTTCGCCCTCGGCTAATACAATCACCTGGTGCAAATATTCGTTATCGTCGCCGTTCACTTCCAGGTAAACACGGGTGCCACCAACTTTACGGCTGCCGTATATCACTGGTACGGCTGCATTGGCGCTGGCCTTGTTTGTGAGTATGCCACCGCCTATGTCGTCACCTTCCGACCCCATTAGCCCCGCAGCGAGATTGCTGGCGGCATAGGATGCGGCCATGGCTACCATTGCCGTTTGCGTGGCTGTGAGGCCCATGCCAAAGGTTAACCCTATAGCGGCCTGTCCTGCGAGGTATCCTACAACTGCTGGCATGAATCAACCCTCAAAACGGTATAGCCTGAAAACGTATCTAATTTGTAAATAGTGCAACCGGTTTCCGGTCCTGCGCTTAAAACATAACGGCCCAGGCAAATGTGCCCGCAATCCCACTTGTCGCTTTTGGCAATGATAAAATCACCCTCCTGCTGAAACCCTGGTTCTATCTCAATGCCGCCATGTTCTTTAATGCCTTCGATTAATCGCTGGCCGAATTTCTTTTGATACTTGGCAGCGCCTATCGCGGTTTTATATTTACCTTTGAGCAAATCCACTGTTTGGCTGCCTGCAATAAGATCGAGCCAAGCAAGGCATAAAATATTGCAATCATTGCGGCCCCACGCAAAGCCCTGGCGGCGGCGGTCTTCAACGAATTTATATAACGCTTGTTCATCCATCACCCCGCTTTACCCCACACAACGTCCTTTACAATCTCGCTGGCAAACTCTAAACCCATATCGCCTGGGAAATACACCTGTTGCCCTTCGTGATTTGTAAAGCGCCCTATACGTCGCTCAAAATCAACCCACGAATTTGACGCACTAACGGCAATTGCGGCTGTTCCGGCGTCCGGGTCTTCTTGAATCATGGGCGAATCAATACGCCCTTCAAACACCAATAACGGGTCCACAATTAGCGCCCCGGCGGCATCTAAAAAGCCTTTGTAAATCTTAATAGGCCGGTCTAAGTAATCTTGGCTAAGTAACAAGGCGACATAGGTGGTGTCGATTGCGCTTAATGACACGGTTAATTTGCTGACCTGTACCGTCGCGCTTTCTTCAATGTCTGAAAAACCAAGAAAATGCCCGGCTTGGCTGTACTCATTACCGCCCCAGGTTAATGGAATATAGGCGTCGGTCATGCGGTAAACCGTCGCGCCTAAAGTAACCTCGACCAAATGTACGGGTGTGTTTGCTGCGGCGCTTATTTCAGTCTGTACGGCGCTGCTGGTGGTACGCATTAGGCCACCTCCACCAAGCTAATGGAAAACCCAAACGTGCCGCTGGCGGCCTCGCTAACGTCTTGCTGGTCGCCCGCAAATGCCACGGTAAACGGTACGTTTGAAACGGTCACGGTTTCGTTGTCACCAAGCGCGCTCATTAATGCCGGGTGAATAGATAGCGTCGCGGCTCCGGCTCCGTCGCTGCTTGCATCACCAACCAACATATACACTTTGTCGTGGCCGAATTTAATGTAATCGCCCGCCTTTAAAATGCCGGTGGTTGAGTTGGTCCAACCGTTTACCGCAATTGTCGTATCGCCGGCAACGTGTGCGCCATTTACTAACGGCGTGCCTGTGGCCACTCCCATGGGCGTGGATACTGTGGGCGGCACAATGGTAAAGGTTTCAAACTGGCCTTTTTGCTTGACTGAAAAAGCAAACAATTCGGCCGCTTGTGCCCTGGTAAGCGGCGCATAACTGCCACGCAACGCCCAACGCTGGGCACCACGGCGGCGCACCTGGCGCTTTAGACTATGGGTGGCGCTAACGGCCGTCGGCTCGACGCTTGTTATGGTCATATCGGCCAATGCCACGGTGGTTGGAAACGCTCCGCTCATTATGCAAACCCTCGTTGGCCACGTTTGTTAAATGCTTCTTGAATAATGCCGACAATTTGCGGCGCGCTTTTTTGTAACGTGGCCATGGTGTCGCGGCTGTCCCACGACTTAATGTTGTATGTAATATTTACCGGCTGGCTGCCAAGCTGGTTGTTTGGTGTAATGTGGCCGTTTTGCCCTGGTGTGAACAATTCCGGTCCCGACTCGCCGACTAGGTAGCTATTGCCACCACCAACAACCGGGCCGCCCATGGCGCGTGTGCCTAATATAGTCTCGAAAATGTCGCCCATTAAATTACTGCCCGCATTAACTAGCGGTGCGGATATTTGCTTGCGTACAAATTCGCGGTAAACGTCGTTAATAATGCCCTTCATTGCGTCGCGCCAATTACCGCCATCAACGATTAAATCGGTTAATGTGCTGGTCACTGAATCGGCCATTGAGTCGTAAGCGTCCTTAATGGCGTCGGCGGTATTTTCCCAAATGTTTTGGGTCTTTTCGCCCAGGGTGCGGTATGCGCCATATAAGCTGTATGTCTGCCTTAGCCTTTCCTCGTTTGCGGCTGCCTGGTCTTGAATGGATTTCTGCTCAAGCTCCACCATTTGCGTGTAATAGCCATAGGCATGGCGCAATTTTGTATCCATTAAGGCTTTATCAATTGCGGCCTTTTCATTTGCGGCTTTTTCGGCGACGGCTTTGGCTAGCCCGGCGTCCACTGTGTTGGCTGTGCTAGGCAATGTGGTGTTAACTTTATTTAAGTCGGCCAATAGTCGGTCGATTGCAGCCATGCCGCTGCCAGGCTTTACTAGCTCAATATGCTGGAAATTGTCTTGCAGATATTCGCGGCGTTCAATCGTCTTGTTGATCGCGTCAAGGTCGGCTTGTAGTGTGTCGCTAACGGCTGGAACCGCGCCAGATCGCTTTTCGCGTAACCTGTTGCGTCGCCCTATATCGTCGATAACTTTAGCTTTACGCTCTAACAAATCCATCAACGTGGGCAAGCCGCCCATTGATTCAGGCAAAAAACTCATTAAGGCGCGGAATGCTAGGCGCAACTGGTTAATGCCGCCTATTACGCTGTTAACCATGGCGGTTGTCGTGCCCATAATCGACTTTGCTGCACCTAAAACACTGCGCGCAACTTCTTTGGCAAGCTCGCCAGGGCCACCGGCTTTGTCGATTTTCAACTCAAACCAAGTGCGCAGTGCGTCGGTTACGTCCTGAATTACCGGCGCAAGCGTTGCCACCACCCGGTGGAAAACATTTGCCAGATATGATGTTAATCGCGTTATTGCGTCGTTGGCTTTTTCCACCCCAATGACAAGCGAGGCGTTCATTACCAAGCCCAATTCATCGGCTTCTAACATGGCAGCGTGCAAGCCGGCCCGCCCGTCTTTTAGCACGTTAACCATTTTCGCACCGCGAGCGCCAAACAGGTCATAGGCAAGCGACGCGCGTGCGGTCTGATTTGTCATGCCTTGCATCACATCAGCGACTTGCCCCATTACGCTGCCCACGTTTCGCAGCGTGCCGTCTTGATTTGTCGCGGCAATGCCGTATTGTTCAAAGGCGTCCTTAGCTTCGCCGGTGCCGGTCGCCACCTCGGCAATATTGATTGCCAATTTCTGCACGGCCTTGTCTAGTTGCTTCGACTCCATGCCGCCGAGGTTGGCGGCGTGCCTTAATCGCTGTAATGCTTCGACCGATACGCCAATGGCGCGGCTTGATTTTGCTAACTCGTCGGTTAAATTCATAGACCGCTTGACTAGAAAGCCAATACCGGCAATACCGGCGGCTGCGCCCACGGCTGTTTTCATCGAAAAAGCGGCGCGAGCAATACCGCCCAGGCCAGCTTTCACAGCACGGAACGCCCGCGCCGTTTTGTTCTTGGCTGATATTTTGATCTGTAAGTTATTTGTTGCCATTTTTTACCTCAAAATATCCGGCCCACAATGTTAATTCGTCTAATGATAGGTCCATGATTTCGGCGAGCGTCTTGTGTAAATGCTCGGCCAGCGCCATTAAAAAGCGCAAATCACGGTCCCCTGTTAGTTTTTTACCGCATCCTCGACTTCTAAATCGTCGCCCCCCATGGCAGACACAACACGACTAATTACGTCCGGGTCCACCTGGTTCATTATCTCGGTCATATTGACCCGCTTGAATAAGCCTTTCCCGTTCTCGCCTAGCGAGCGCGTAATAAATGTCAGTGCAATGGCCTCGGCTTGTTTGCCTTGGCTTGCCAGGTTTAACACCTCGCCTTGCTGTTTGAAGCTCATGCACGGTTTAAAGTAAATCGTGGTGTTCCACTCCGGCACTTCGACGCTATTTAATGCGCCGCCCATGCGGTCCCTAAATTGTGCTTTTGCTACGTCTAATAATTCACTCATAAATCACCCGATTAATGTTTACCCGATTAATAAATAGGCGGTGGCTCGCGCATCGGGTAAACGCTTTTAGCAAAATGCTATGCCACCGCACTAAACTGTTAGCTTTGGATAGCATCAAAGATCAAACTGTAGCCCACGTAATTGCACCAGACGCCGTAAAATTAAACGACGCGGATACAATGCCATCACCGCCGCCGCTTGCGCGGTCAATGCTGGTGATTAGTGCCGAAAAGCTGGCGTAAGTGTCACCACTGTCGGCGCCTTCTGGGTACACGTTTAGCGTTACGGTTGCCCCGGCGGTTAATGCGCCCTGGCCACTGGTGTCGGTTTCGTCCCAATGGCACGATACCGAACCGCTGCCACCGGGTTTGCCGGCCACATAAGTTTTTGCTGTTGCTGCCAGGTTGGTGGTTTCAATGGTGTCGGCCGACTCATTGAGTGACCAGTCTAGAACCTCGGCGATTGTGCTAGACCCGACCTTCACCACCCCTTCGCTGCCTTTATGAATTGCCATTTTTAATTACCTCTTTGGTTGTTTTGGCTTTCGTTGTTTTGGCTGGTTGTTTGGCCGGGGTTACTGCCCACCCCCGGTTTTCCATCGTGGAAACATTGGCCGGCAAAACGTCCACCGGCTCGCAATTTTGTTTGTACATCAACATAGCTATACCTCTAGTTTGCCAGTACCGTTGGGGCGCTCGGTGCGACCCTGTACGTGGCGTTTAGCGTCAACGTGGCCAACGCTATGGGCTGGTCCTGCTCGACGCTGTACTCTATCTGTGTGTCGGCTATAAACACGTCTAAAACCGTGCCGTTTAACTTTGTGTCGGCGTATATGGCGGCTTCAATCTCGGCGCAAATGGTGTCGATGGTGTCCTCGACTGAATCCTTAGCCTTTGCCCTGGCTTCAACTCTTAGCGCCAGGTCATGCCAGTGTTTGCCGGCTTGGCTTTTTTCTTCGTCTACCGTGTCTTTGTCTGCGTAAACCGTTAAGCACGGCAAGGTGTCATAGGCATAAAGGCGCGTGTCATAAACGCGGCTCGCTGTCGTTGTAAGCCCGGTTAATGTCGCGGCTAATTGCTCGCGTATCTGTTGTCTCGCGTGCGCCATTAGCTTTGGTCCTCAAGCACTAAGGCCACCAGGCCGGTGCCGTCTTTCTGTACGCCGTGAACGTGATAAGTCACACCACCAATTGTGATTGCGTCACCATGGGTAACGCCGCTTACATCGGCTTGCACGCACGTAAACACCGGGTGTAATCCCTCGACGCCGTGGACCTCGATAAAACTTTCCTCGAAAATCCCGCCCACGTTTGCACCGGCGAATTGCGCCTCTACGGCAAACTCGTCTGTTTCAAAAAACTCGGAAAAATCTTCGACAAAAGCCATGTGCTAGCCCCTTTTTTTAGGTGCTTTTTTGGTCACGGCTGGCGCTGTATATGCCTCGGCCTTGCCCATTTTTATAAGCGTTTGCCCGTCCTGGTCGCTCACTTGAGCGATAGCACCGGCTAACAAATCTTGACCACCAGCGACGGTGGAACTTAAAATCTTTACTTGCATAAAATCCCCCTGGGATAATGGGCGGGTGTTACCCCGCCCTCATTGCTAGGGCTATGCGCCTTTCGCAAAGCTCTGTGCGTGACGTACTGCAATGTCAACGTCTTGCAACGCAACGACTCGCACGGTGCCAGAAGCGGAACCAGTAGACGTGTCGACGTTAATGTCCAAGCCGCCCCACATTCCGATAATTAGGTCTGCCCAATTACCGAAAATCATGGTGTTAACTGCGCACTGGTTGGTCACTGCAACGTTGTAACCGTTGGCTTGGCCGCCGGCTAATACGAATTGACCTGAACCACTGTCCTTGGCTTTCTGCTTCAAACCACCAGCCATTGCGGCGGTCGTCATGTAAGCCAAAGAACCCATTAGCGCGTTGTCTTGTGAAACGGCTGTTTCAACGTCCACAACCTCACCAAAGGTAGGTGCGCCAGAAGCGCCAAACGATACGGAACCAATGCCGGTGGTGGACAAAATGCCCGTTGGCGTATTGCTAGAACCGTCGCCATTGATCGCCTTGCTGTCGATAGACAAGGCCAAACGCATAGCCAGGTCGTTACGAACAAAGGATTCAATGTCCATAGACGATTGCAACAACAACTTGCGGCTTAGGTCTGAGAATGCACCAACGGTCTTAGGCGACATTGTTACCTGGTCAAACGCTGCGGCTGATTCAGTCACGGCACCAGATTCAGCAACCCAGTAGGCTGTTGCACCACCGGTTTGACGTGGTATGGCAATATTGCCCTGTAGGTCACGCAATACCGTCGCGCCAAGGTTAGCCACTTGCATTGAGTTTTCAAGCGAATCAATAAAGCTGTTGCTCAATAGGTCGGTTGCAACTGTATGGCCACCGGCGGTAGCCGTGCCCACGTTCATGTCACGCTTTAAAACGTCACTTGGCACAAAAATGCCTTGTGCTTGACGGCCCATTTTTTCACTCGCTGCGCGTGACGCCTCAAATTCAAACGCGGCGGCTTCTTGTGCGCGACGGTCTGCTGGGTTTGCCAGGGCGTGGATTGCACGCATAAAGCTAAACTGGCGCACTTCTTTTTCAGTTAAACCAATGTCAGTATCAATTACTGGCTGTGGCTTGCTGATCTTGGATAGTAAGTCTGTACGGAACTGGTCAGCGGTGGCACCGCCGGCAATGGCTGCGCGTGCGTCGGTTTTAAAACCGTGCTGCTCGCCTAAAGTTTCAATGTCTGTAATACGGCCTAATTCGGCCTTGCGTGCTGCGTCTACCGCTGCTGTTGTGTCAACAACTGGGGCGACTTCTGGGGTTTTAGTATCCATTTTGGATTCCTCAATTTGTTTAATTTGTAAATTAGTCACTTCTGTTTCATGGTCGCCAACTGCGGCGCGACCAATACCTACACCGGCATCGGCTGGCACGCTAACCATGGAAATTTCAAAGGGTTCCCAATCGCTTGCGCGGTAGGTTTCCTGTCCGTCTTGTTCGGATTCCAAAGCCATTTTGTGGATTCGATAACCCACGCTTACTGACTTTCTAATACCGTCTGTTACGTCCTGCCAGATTTCATTAGCGCGGGCACTTTTCCCAAAGCGCACCTTTGCCCGCCCCATGCGGTCGCCTGAAATTACTACCGACTCGACAACACCAACATGGTCGGTTGCGTCGTGGTCCACCAAGACCGGCCCGCCATCACTCAACCGGCCAAGGCGGATTGATTCAGGGCTGTGGTCTAAGATTTCGTCGCCGAACCACCGTGCAACCGGTGACTCGCTGGAAAAAGCTAGTTCAACTGTGCGCGCTTCCTCGTCTATGGCGTCGCGCGATAGGTCAAACGACCGGTGCATAACGCCTGTGTTAATCGTCTTATTGCTCATTGGTTCCCCCTGGCATTTCGACTTGTTCTACGGCAATGCCGTACTGTTTCAATAATTCGTTTTCGGCTTGTAGCTGCGCCAACGTGTCTTCAAAATCACGGCCGGCTGCGGCCGCAACTTCTGTCCTGGACATAACGCCCAGGTCAATGGCTAGCTTGCTGGCTTGTTGATCTTTCAACGGGTCAACCCAGGCCCAGCCACGCGGCTG
>Ga0105350_10002697_pt1 | contig 10569 bp, 9 predicted proteins | sample EN1Hudsemesocosm_FD_83506 | JGI IMG/M metagenome (GOLD analysis project Ga0105350, IMG submission 83506) | Methane-oxidizing microbial communities from mesocosms in the Hudson Canyon - EN1E Hudson Canyon | ecosystem: Environmental > Aquatic > Marine > Cold seeps | place: Hudson Canyon...
AATTAGAAGGTACCATTATCGATACCTTACCAAACACCATGTTCAGAGTTGAACTGGAAAACGGTCATATTGTCACCGCGCACATCTCTGGCAAAATGAGAAAAAACTACATTCGGATTTTGACCGGAGATAAGGTAAAGGTTGAAATGACGCCTTATGATTTATCAAAAGGTCGAATCACCTATAGGGCTAGATAAGACTTTATAGGCAAAAAAAAGAGGCTTAAGCCTCTTTTTTTATATCTAAAATCTTAAACCTGCTTATTACTAAGCTGGTAACTCTTCAAAATCAAACACAATCACATTATCCCGAAGCGTTAAGTGCACCTCACCACCTTTAGATAAACTTCCGAATAGTATCTCCTCAGCGAGCGGCTTCTTAACATCCTCTTGGATCAAGCGAGCCATTGGTCGCGCCCCCATAGTGACGTCATAACCCTTAGTTGCCAGATAGACCTTCACCTCATCATCGACATGTAATAAGACTGATTTGCTATCCAACTGCACCTGAAGTTCCATTAAGAACTTATCAACCACATGACAAACCGTTTCTTTTGACAATGAAGCAAAAGGAATAATACCGTCCAGTCTATTTCTAAATTCAGGTGTAAACACTTTAGTGAGCGCCTCCATACCATCTGTAGAATGATCCTGATCATTGAAACCAATGGATCTACGACTAATAACCTCAGCACCTGCATTCGTGGTCATCACCAGCACCACATGCCTAAAATCAACTTTCCGGCCATTATTATCAGTCAAGGTACCATGATCCATTACCTGCAAAAGCAGATTGAAAACTTCAGGGTGCGCCTTTTCAATTTCATCTAACAATAAAACACAATGAGGATTCTTACTAACCGCTTCTGTAAGCAAACCACCTTGATCATAGCCAACATAACCTGGAGGGGCGCCGATCAAACGGCTTACCGTATGACGCTCCATATACTCAGACATATCAAAACGCACCAGCTCAATACCCAGAACTGTCGCCAATTGTTTTGTCACTTCTGTTTTACCAACCCCTGTCGGACCGGAGAATAAAAATGCACCATCAGGCTTCTCAACCGACTTCAAACCTGCCCGAGATAACTTAATCGCGGTCGATAAAGACTCAATTGCTTTATCCTGACCAAATACTAGCATTTTAAGGTCACGCTCAATATTTTTAAGCATGTCCTTATCAGAACTAGAAACGCTTCTAGGCGGAATTCTAGCTATCTTAGCAACCACATCTTCAATATCGCTTACTTCGACTACGCCTCGGCGCTTATCTTCACTACAAAGCCTCTGGCTAGCTCCCGCCTCATCAATAACATCAATTGCTTTATCGGGCATATGCCGATCATTAATATAACGATCTGCTAATTCTGCAGCCGTCCTAAGTGCCGCATCCGTATACTGCAAGTCATGATGCGCTTCGAATTGAGGCTTCAAACCAATTAATATTTTAATGGTGTCTTCAACACTAGGTTCGTCGACATCAATTTTTTGGAAACGCCTAGCCAACGCACTATCTTTCTCAAATATGCCTCTGAACTCAGTAAACGTAGTGGACCCAATACAACGAATTTCACCCGAACTCAACAGTGGCTTTAATAAGTTTGAAGCATCCATTACACCACCCGATGCCGACCCAGCACCAATAATGGTATGAATCTCATCAATAAACAGAATGGCATGTTCACGCTTCTTCAGTTCAGCCAATAAGGCTTTAAATCTTTTTTCGAAATCGCCACGGTATTTAGTTCCCGCAAGTAAAGCGCCTAAGTCTAAAGAATACACCTCTGCGTTCGATATAATCTCAGGCACATTTCCATCAACAATTTTTTTCGCGAGCCCTTCTGCAATAGCCGTTTTACCTACACCCGCTTCACCCACTAATAACGGGTTATTTTTTCGGCGACGCGCAAGGATTTGAACAACGCGCTCAACTTCTTTTTCGCGGCCTATCAAAGGATCAATACGCCCAAGACTAGCCTGCTCATTCAAATTAGATGCATAGCTTTCCAAAGGATTACTTTGCTGGCCTTCCTCAAAACCTTCTTCACCTGAACTCTCTTGATCACTTTCCTGATCAGGATCTACATGCCCTGGCACTTTGGAAATACCGTGAGAAATAAAATTAACCACATCAATTCTGGCAACATTCTGTTTTTTAAGTACATAAACCGCCTGACTTTCTTGCTCACTAAAAATAGCAACCAAGACATTCGCACCCGTCACCTCTTTTTTACCAGAGGATTGGACATGAAATACTGCTCGCTGGAGTACTCGCTGAAAACCTAATGTAGGCTGCGTCTCCCGCTCGTCATCAGCAGATGGAATTAAAGGCGTCGTTGAATCAACAAATTCAGTTAATTCCTCACGAAGGTCCGACAACTCAGTACCACACGCCCCAAGGACCTGCAATGCTGCATCGTTGTCGAGTAAAGCAAGTAACAAATGCTCTACTGTCATAAATTCATGACGTTTTTCACGTGCATTCTTAAACGCATCGTTTAACGTCAGCTCCAGGTCTTTACTTAACATCACATACCCCAGAAATAATAATTTTCAAGCCGTTCGTCTCTTCCACTTTTATACCTGCTTTATTTCGCAAAGTAGCGGATGATCACATTCAGCAGAATATTGGTTCACCAATGCCATTTTAGTTTCGGCAATGTCTCTGGTAAATACGCCACAAACCGCTTGGCCTTGGGTATGTACTGTCAACATTATTTGGGTCGCCTTTTCTTCATTAATAGCAAAAAATTTTAACAGCACCTCAATCACAAAATCCATCGGAGTATAGTCATCATTCAACATGAGAACCTGATACATAGAGGGACGTTTAAGCGCCGGTTTAACTGGAGCAACAAGTAAACCATCATCATGATGAGGATTACTTTCTTCTCCTTGATTTAATACTAGTCGACAATCTTGTGTTTTACTCATAGTCCGATACGTTTTTTTACATTTCTTTATATTTGGGGATAAAGCTATAATTTCCAACACCCATATTTATATATTTCAGCGTTGTAATCTATTTTTAATAGCCTGCTGTCTCGCAATTAAGCTCTAAAAGAGCTATTTATCATATCTATAGACAAGTTTTACTCAAAAGTCTTGACTAATGTGTAAAAATATTCGACATTTAGCAGGTTAGTGCAGACTGCACTGTAGGCCAATAAAAATAAAACTTCAGGTATTTGGTATTTCTTACTTTGTGAAGCGGTCATTTATACCCCGAACCACAATGAAGCGTATTCAGGTACACAAGACACGGGAGTCGATATGCCTCAAGGTATAGTAAAGTGGTTTAACAACGCTAAAGGTTACGGATTTATCATTGAAGATGGTGAATCTGAAGATCTTTTTGCGCATTTCTCATCTATTCAAATGGAAGGCTACAAAACCCTTAAAGCGGGCCAAGCTGTTCAATTTGAAAAGCAACCAGGTGATAAGGGTTTTCATGCCGTCAGTATAATGGCTGCTGAACAAACCATTCCCGAAGCACACTCCGTTGATCACGATGAGTTTATCTCAGTAGAAGAAACGGCACCAAACCATCAAATGGAAGAGCAGCCGACAAGTTCACTTCCAGACGAAAGTATTTCGTCAAACACTCAATCAACTAAGAAAACTGCCTCAGCATAAGCTACAGTTTAAAAGTTGAATTTACACGCCACAATCATTTCCGTGATTTGGTAAGCTTTTTTTTGTGCGTGTAAAATAATAATTTTGTAGCTTTCATGCAATCAAGCTAAAATAGACCGCATGGCCTCTATATACTTATTCAACAAACCCTTTCAGGTATTATCCCAATTTACTGACAGTGAACAACGCTCCACGCTAGCGAACTTTATTGACACGCCAAAAATATACCCCGCAGGGCGCCTTGATTATGACTCTGAAGGTCTATTAATCCTCACCGGTGACGGCCAACTACAAGCCCGTATAGCAGAACCTAAAAACAAACTTGGAAAAACATACTGGGTACAAGTAGAGGGCGATATTGACCCACAATCAATTACACGCCTTCAAGATGGCGTAAACCTTAAAGATGGCAAGACCAAACCCGCAAAAGCCTGCAAAATACCTGCCCCTAAAATCTGGCCCAGAACACCCCCAATCAGAAAACGCGAAAATGACATAACGTCCTGGATTGAGCTCACCATCACCGAAGGGAAAAATAGACAAGTACGTAGAATGACTGCGGAAGTTGGATTCCCTACACTCAGGTTAATTAGGTATAGCATTGGCAGCTGGACACTTGACGACATTACACCCGGAAGCTTTAAAAAAATAGAAGTTCACATGCCAAAAAAAAGTTCTCATCCAAAACATAACAAACGCAATAAGTAATACCATTTATCCGCACTAGCAGCCTGCCGCTAACCACCATTCAGATTACCTATTAAGCCAATTATTTACGTATAGACATAAAAAAACCGAGGCAAACCTCGGCTTCTTTAAACTCAATCTGTAAGCTGGATTACTTCAACCTCATTCCACCATAGATACTTTCAACCGAAGGTTTTTCAAGCTCTTCTAGATCTTCAGAGTCTTCACCATTACTTGCCTTAATTGCTAAGTTCAAATCCCATAACTCGTCAAATTTCTCGGTCGTAACTAATCGATTAGCTTCTTTATCACGTAGAATAGTCGGACGCAGAAACACCACTAAGTTTTGCTTGCGGACAGTTTTGCTTTCACTTCTAAATAAACGCCCTAACCAAGGTATATCACCTAAAAGCGGCACCTTACTCTCACTGCTTGATACATTATCAGTTATCAAACCGCCTAAGACTATTGTTTCACCGTTATCAGCCAATACATTAGTCTTAATTTGTCGTTTGGTTGTTGTTATATCCGCACCAGCCGTTGACTCTTTGACACCTGAAATTTCCTGCTCAATTTCCAGGCGCACCAAATCACCATCACTAATACTAGGCGTTACAATCAATTTCACACCAACATCCTGACGCTCAATAGTTGTAAATGGGTCAGTGGTACCCGCACCCGATGAAGTGGATTGACCCGTAATAATAGGGATATTTTCACCGACTATAATTGAGGACTCCTGATTATCCATGGTGATAACTTTTGGTGTTGAAAGTACATTTGCAGAAGCATCACCCTCAAGCGCCTGAATCAAAGCACCCCAGCTCACACCACTATTACTAGTACTACCAATAGCAGTCGTAATACCTTCAGAAGGGCTAGGCGCCGAAGACACATCACCAGTCGCTAAAGACCCTAAAACACTAGCGGCACTCACTCCCGCATCGCTAAAGTTAGTTAATATACCCGGAACCGTTGCACCTTTATCAAACAAAGCCCACTGAATACCCAACGAATTAGTAACATCATCAGATATTTCAACAATGGCCGCCTCTATTAATACTTGTGCACGACGAATATCCAATTGTTCAATGACGCCTTCTAGCTCTTGAATAACTGAAGGTTCAGCCCTCAGCACCAAAGCATTTAAACTTTCATCAGCGTAGACACTTGCTTCGGACTTGGCACCTTTACCTTTTCCTTTGCTATCTTCACTACTGATATCACCCATCAAACCTTTAAGCATCTCAGCTAAATCTTCAGCATCCGCATGCTTTAAACGTACTACTTTGGTTTTTCCTCCAGTAGAGGAAGGTTGATCCAGCTTAGCGATCAAATTACGCATTTTCTCTCTAAAAGCCTCATCACCCCTTAAAATCAAGCGATTACTTCTTTGATCCGCCACAACACTAAACTTATTCGCTGCGCCTTTACCCTTCCCTTTACTGAGTTCGCCCGGTGCCAGCTCTTCGAGCAACTTCACCATATCACCCACCCAAGCCTCTTGCAGCTGGACAACTTCAAGCTCATATTTAGAAGGGCTATCAAGCTCATCGATAATTTTACTAATTCTTCGAATATTTGCCAAATGATCACTAATAATTAATGCGTTTGCTGCCGCAACACCCGCCAAGTGACCATACTTAGCCACCATCGGACGCAATATAGGCACCAGCTCTAGCGCTCGCGCATTATTAACCTGAATCACACGCGTTACAATCTGCTCAGAAGGCACCTTTCTCATAAACTTATCATTCTGAGCACTTTGCTTTGCATCATTTTGGCGCACAATTTTGATCACATCTTTGCCAGGAATGGCTGCAAAACCATGCACACCTAATACAGCAAGAAACATCTCATAAACAGAAGCCTTGTTTAGCGAAGTATTAGAGACAACCGTCACCTTACCCTTTACCCTCGGGTCTATAACAAAGCTATATCCTGTGATATCAGCCACCTGAGTAACAAACGCCCTGACATCCGCGTCCTTCAAGTTCACTTTCCAGGTCTGTTCTTCTGCATGCACAGACAATGCTATCGTCAACCCCAGAAAAATCAGAGCTTTAAAACATTTCGATGCGATTATTTGCAATGTATACTTCATATCAACCACTTTTACCTAAGCATGGGTTATCCGGACAAGAGCCGGCTGATTTATTATCTCAAAGGGTAATTTATATAAAAGCTTGCGCCATTACGCATTACTTCAACTTCCAAACTGCCTTGATCGTAGAAACTCTTCATTAACTCTTTATCTTTTTTAACATCACCCAGGGGATGCCCATTCACTGAACGGATCACATCGCCTTTTTTTAGGTTCATCCCAGAAAGCATTGGGTTTCCACCCATATAAGCATACCCGCCATCCGCAGAAGCAGATAAACCCACAGAAGATAGTGCTTTTTCAGGGTTGTCAGCCAAGCGACGAGACGCTTCACTAATAAATTGTTCTGGCGTATTAATATTACCCTGAGTATTTTTACTTTTTTTCTTGCTAACAGACTTAGTGACTTTTGCAATTTTACTCAAGCCACCGATTTTCTTACCATCCTCAAAGAACAAGGTTTCCAGACGACCATTGTACTTCAATAGAATTCGGTCACTGTATACCTCTTCAAGCGTCGCATTACCCGGCAAGGTATCTCCTACACCATAGTAATCAGCACTTTTGCCAATTTCTTCAACTATAGCACCTGATTCTTTTGCTTGCGTTGACGTGAACACACCTTTGAGCATAAGTCTTAATCTAGTTTTAGGCGCCGCTTTTTGCTGCTGCACTTTTTTTACAGCCGCCTTCCCCGCCTCTCCAAACAAATGAAAGCCGGGAAGCTGTAGAGCCCTACCTTGAGTTTTAGTTTTTTCGACAAATGACTGAGAAGGGAGCGAAACAACACCACTTACTTGAGAGGAAGTAAAAAACCAAACACCCTTCGACGATAAAAATGCAACGTAAATCACCAACAAGACTAATAAGCCATGCTGCAATTTCGAAATCATTTTTATATCTACTTTTAACACCCGACCACCCTACTTAGTAAATCACTTTTTTAACTTTAAAGACGACATCTGTCTCTTTAGAATTTTTAGGCCACTCTTCAGCCGCTAAATCCAATAAACGACGAGTCACCCTAACCATGGCCTCTCCATGCGTATCGAGACTAATATCGATCACATCAAAGCTTACATCAGAATCCCTTACCCCAACATGAACTAAACCTTCATTATTAGTCTCAGCTAACACCTGAAACTTAGGTAAGTTACGCTCGTGTACCTGTCTACCTACTGGGTACGCTATATCGCCACCAGACCAAGAACCCATACCGGATAAAGAAACAACCTTCTGATCTTCAACTAGTAATAAAATTTCTTTTAACAATAACTTGCCATCTAACGAAACTCTTTTTCGCTTCACTAAAGGTGTCAAATGAGATAATTCTACCTCCGCCTTATTTAACATCAAGGCTATTTGACTCAAACCAATCTCCACTGATAACGAAATATTTCCCGCCTGACCATTTACATCAATGGATATAGGCAATGTAAATGTAAACAAACCGCTTAGATCTACATCCCAATCAACAACCATTGCTAAGGACTTATAGCGAACTAAAGCCTCCCCCTTCCATAAGGTTCCGCCTACAGATGCCACATCTAAACCGACAACATTATTCTTTACCTCTTGCTGTAGCGCTTTTTCCCATAGCAAGCTCGCGGGTAAGGTCGATATTAAAAAAACAACCAAACTGACGATAAAGATTAAAATATAAAATAGAGTCTTCTTAATCACTTACTTTGATCCGCTAATAAAACAACATATTTAACTTTCTTCGCAGTACCAGCGAAAACGACCAATTACAGACTATTTAAGCTATTAAATCTACTTTTATTAACTGATTTTCATCCCTAACCCCAAACATCTTTCTATTTCTTGTGCTAAGCCACAAAGATGATCAAAAAATGAAAACAATTGCAAAAAAAAACCCGGTAAATTTACCGGGTTTTTTTTAAGACTTAAAAGAGGGACTACATCATGCCGCCCATGCCGCCCATGCCACCCATGCCACCCATATCAGGCATTGCAGGTGCTGACTCTTCAGCAACATCTGTTACCATACATTCTGTCGTAATCATCAAACCTGCGATAGAACCTGCAGATTGTAAAGCTGAGCGAGTCACTTTAGCTGGGTCCAAAATACCCATCTCAAGCATGTCGCCGTACTCACCAGTAGAAGCATTATAGCCAAAACTAGTTTCACCCTGCTTCACCTTATCAACAACAACAGAACCTTCTTCACCCGCATTTTGTACAATTTGACGCAATGGCGCTTCCATCGCACGACACAATAAGTTGATACCTACGGTCTGATCTTCATTTATACCTTCAAGATCTTTTAAAGATTGAAGTGCACGAATCAGTGAAACACCGCCGCCAGCAACGACACCTTCTTCTACAGCTGCACGTGTAGAGTGTAAAGCATCTTCAACGCGCGCTTTCTTCTCTTTCATTTCAACTTCAGAACCCGCGCCAACCTTAATAACCGCAACACCACCAGCCAATTTAGCAACACGCTCTTGTAATTTTTCCTTATCGTAGTCAGAACTACTATCTTCAATCTGCTTACGAATCTGACCAACGCGAGCCTGAATTTCAGCAGCTTGACCAGCACCATCAATGACGGTGGTATTTTCTTTGCTGATATTGATACTTTTTGCAGTACCTAAGATATCAATTGTTGCTGTTTCTAGAGAAAGACCGACTTCTTCAGAAATAACCGTACCGCCCGTTAATATTGCGATATCTTGCAACATTTCTTTACGACGGTCACCAAATCCAGGTGCTTTTACCGCCGCTACTTTTACAATACCGCGCATATTATTGACTACTAGTGTCGCTAACGCTTCACCTTCAATATCTTCTGCAATAATCAGTAAAGGCTTGCTTGCTTTTGCAACACCTTCAAGAATCGGTAATAACTCGCGAATATTGGAAATTTTCTTATCAACCAATAAAATATATGGGTGATCCAACTCAGCAGTCATATTGTCCTGATTATTGATAAAATAAGGAGATAGGTAACCACGATCAAACTGCATACCTTCAACAACATCAAGCTCATCATCAAAACCATTACCTTCTTCTACAGTAATGACGCCTTCCTTGCCTACTTTATCCATTGCTTCAGCAATAATACTACCTACCGAGCTATCACTATTAGCTGAAATAGTGCCCACCTGAGCAATCGCCTTGCTATCTTCACATGGACGAGCAAAGCTTTTTATTGCTTCAACAGCAACTTGAACGCCTTTATCAATGCCACGCTTAAGGTCCATCGGGTTCATACCAGCAGCAACTGCCTTTAAACCTTCATTGACAATAGCTTGCGCTAATACTGTCGCTGTCGTTGTTCCATCACCTGCCGCATCATTTGTTTGAGACGCAACTTCTTTCACCATTTGTGCGCCCATATTTTCAAACTTATCAGCCAATTCAATTTCTTTTGCGACTGAAACACCATCTTTTGTCACCGTTGGTGCACCAAATGATTTATCCAAAACAACATTACGACCTTTAGGACCTAAGGTTACTTTCACTGCATCAGCTAATATATTTACACCGGCTAACATCCCCTGACGAGCCGAATCACCAAATTTTACGTCTTTAGCGCTCATAATTTTTTCCTACTTTAATTTGTCTGCTGCAAGCAGCTATTATATTGATACGGGTATGATTGAATTATTAAGCTTCAATGATGCCGTATAGCTCGCTTTCACTCATGATTAACAGCTCTTCACCATCAATCTTTACCGTATTGCCAGAATACTGGCCAAACACAACGGTATCTCCAACTTTTACAGCTAAGGCTTGTACATCACCGTTATCTAAAGCTTTACCAGTACCTACTGCTAGGATTTCACCTTGAGATGGCTTTTCGGTTGCGCTACCGGGTAATACAATACCTCCAGCACTCGTTGTTTCTTCTTCGTTTCTGCGCACAACAACACGGTCATGTAATGGACGGATGTTCATCTGATAGACTCTCCTAATTAGGTTTTAATCCGAAAATGCTTTTTCTACATTTATAAATATACAATTTAGACACTAAAAACAGTCCGCTAGTCATTAACGATAACTATTTTGTTTATCAAGTGGCTGTATAAATGGGGCTAATGATTTTCTTTTCAAGCATCATTGCTATCTTTTTCTGCTTTTGAAGTAGTCACATCCCGATACTCACCCTCTAAT
>Ga0105350_10002700_pt1 | contig 10558 bp, 7 predicted proteins | sample EN1Hudsemesocosm_FD_83506 | JGI IMG/M metagenome (GOLD analysis project Ga0105350, IMG submission 83506) | Methane-oxidizing microbial communities from mesocosms in the Hudson Canyon - EN1E Hudson Canyon | ecosystem: Environmental > Aquatic > Marine > Cold seeps | place: Hudson Canyon...
ACTGTAAGCTCCTCGGCATTGATAGCACTGCCAGCGCCTGTCTTGCGGGCAAAGTCCATGAGGAAGCGGTAGCTGTTGGTGAGTTCGCCTACCACCGTCTTGCGCTCGCTCATCACATGCTGCGCCTTCCATTTGGGCCTAGCGTCTAGCAATAATAAATGCTCACGGCTCCAGCCCCACTCCTCTGTCAGCTTTTCCAGCATTTGCCGTTGCCAGGATTTTTCTCGGCCTTTCTTGGCGCGGCTGAGTGCTTTGTTGACCTTGAAATAAAAGCAGCGACGCAGCAGCTCAAGCCGTCTTGTTTCACCGCGAGACTTTAGGTAGCCCTCCATCTGCCTGTAAATCACCACATAGGGGTCGAGTTCATTCACGTCCTGCTGGCCATCGTATATGGCCTGTTTAAACTGTATTGACAGAGGCTTGCCGCCGGCGAAGTCGCTGGCGTAGCACTCCAGTAGAAGTAGTTTTAATACAGACTTGTAGGGCGACTCAATGGCTTTATAAAGTTGCCAGATACCCGCGCCAGTGAATTCGTTGGGGGGAATGCTGGCGATGCCACCAAAATCCAACACGTCTAGGCTGCGCAAAAAACGTTTGCCCAATAATACATCGGTGTAGTTGTCGTAGTCTGGTTCTCGAGCGGCGGGTACAAACCACCACAGAGGCATGCGCCCCGCCAGCTTTAAGGCTGTGCGATAAAATTCATCTAGCAGTAGGTAGTGCTGGGCCGAGCCGCTGGCTTCGCTGTCTAGGGCCGCGGTTTCTCCGCGTTTAAAATTATCGCTGTCCATCAGGAAGAAATGCATCTCCAAACCCATGTTCAGGGCCCAGCGGGTGAGCCGCTGGCATTTTTCTTCTAGATGGCTAAGCGCCTTTTGGCTCAGCCCGGGTTTGTGGCAAACCCAAATATCTAAATCGCTGCTGTCGCTGTGGGCAATGGTGCCGGCGCTGCCCATAGAGAACAGGGCGTGAATGTAGCGGTGTTTATGAGGCTCGCGGTGAATTTTAAAGCTGCGAGATATGCCTTGAGCTAAACGAATTTCGTCGGTGCTGGGCGTGTAAGATGAAATGCCGCAAGGTGTTTCATGAGACGCATAGCCCGGTAGCATAGGGTGGTTGGTGTGAAACAGTAAGGGAAGCAGTTCCAGTGCATTGCGGTGGCGATCGGCTAGGGCTGAAAGAGTGCGCTCAAAGCGCTGTTGATTCAGCTGCTCGAAGCGCTGCTTCAATAGGTTCAGCATTTTACGATCTAAGCCGTCATTGATGGCTTCGGTAGAAATTTTCAGTGCGCGCATGGAACCTGAGAAACACTCCTTGGGAGCAAAATAAGGGTTGAGCAAATGTAAGCTAAGGGGATGCTAACCCTTTCTTGGGCTGAGCAAAAGAGGATTATCACCCGGCCGAGTGGGTGCGTTAGGGCAGCGGCGATTTCAATGTTTGTGCTTTGCGTAAAAAGCGCGCTAAGGTTTTGTAGAGTAAGCCGGGCTCAACGGGTTTCGTGATGTAGCCGTCCATACCGCATTCAATACAGCGTTTGCGGTCTTCCTGCATGGCGTGTGCAGTCATGGCAACAATAGGAATTCCAGCGCTATTATCGCCATCGCGAATCAGTTGAGTGGCTTGATACCCGTCTATTTCAGGCATTTCCATGTCCATTAGAATTAAGTCGAAATAGCCGTTTGGGTGCTTAGACAGAACATCGATGGCTTGGCGGCCATTGTTGGCCAGCACTACTTCCACGCCTTTTTTCTTTAATATACCGATGGCGACTTTTTGATTCACAACATTATCTTCTGCAAGCAGTATGCGGGCTGACGACAACAGCGCTAGGTCTTCAGTGCGTAGAGAGTCTGTTGTGCTTGTGGCAAAAACGCCCTCGCCAAAGGCTTCGGCAATAGCATCGAATAAACGCGATTGACTCACCGGTTTGTGAATGAAACCGTCAATGGACTCGGGAAGGTCAAGACCAAATATTTCATCTTTTTGGTGGGCGGAGACCAAAATAACAGAAGGCTGATGAGCGAGTTTAGAGTCTTGTTTGATTAATCGGCTAGCATCAAGCCCGTTTAAATTGGGCATGTTGTAGTCCATCAGAACAATGTCATAGTGTTGCTCTTTGCTCTTATCGGCTTTTTCCAACATATCGATGGCCATTCTGGCATCGCTGGCGGTGTCAGTTTTAAGGTGTATGGAGTTCGCCGTTTTCGAAATAATGGTGCGTGCGGCTAGGTTGTCATCCACCACCAGCGCTCGCAAGTTGTCAAAGCGGCGCGGTTTTTCCCGCAGCACTACCGTGCCTATCTGGCTGTGTTCAAAGCGGGCGGTAAATTTGAAGCTGGAACCTGCATTGGGTTCACTGCTGACGAGGATGCTGCCCTGCATCATTTCTACGAGATGTTTGCACAGGGTCAGCCCCAAGCCGGTGCCGCCAATTTTGCGGCTTGTGGAGCCATCACCTTGGGTAAAGGGATCAAACAAAGCCTGTATTTTGGCCGGAGACATGCCAATACCGGAGTCTTTCACTTCAAACTCTAATTCGATGAATTCCGGCAGGTCTTGTCGTTTTTTGATTCTCAGCTGAATATCGCCGCTGTCGGTGAATTTAATGGCGTTGCCCATCAAATTACTGATTATTTGGCTTAAACGTGCGCCATCACCTCGGAAAAACTGCGGAACATCGGCATCAACTTCGTATATTACTTCTAAACCTTTACGCTCGGCGCGCGGTGTGAGCTGCCGGGCTAATTTAGCCACCAGATTCTCTAAGTCGATATGTACGCTTTCGAGAAGGAATTGGCCCGATTCAATTTTCGAGAAATCCAATATTTCATTGATAATGGTGAGCAGTGAATTGGCGGCTTGGTCTATGTTATTCAAATAGTCGTATTGCAGGCGATTTAGAGCTGTGTCTTTGAGCAGGTGGCCCATGCCAATAATAGCGTTCATGGGGGTGCGAATTTCGTGACTCATGCGGGCGAGAAATTCACTTTTAGTGGCATTGGCCTCTTTGGCGAATGATTTAGCGGCTACCAAGGCATTTTGATTTTCTTTAAAGGGGGTGATGTCATAGATGCCGCCAACAATTCGGCTGGCTTTGCCGCTGGCATCTTGCTCGAATACCTTAATCTTCAAACGGATCCACATCATTTTCTGCTCTTTGGTGAGCAGGCGGAATTCAACGCTGTAACCTTGGCCAGTCTCTAGGCAGTGCTTGAATTTCTGTAATAGGATAGGTTTGTCCAGTTCATGAACATGGCTGAAGATATGGGCGGGTGTGTGGGGTTCATGGTGGCCATATCCCAGAAGTTCCAGACACTCTTTAGAGTAGGTGACCGCTGCGCCTTTAATATCCCAATCTAAATATCCATCGGTTGAGGCTTCCAGCACCTGATAGGCGAAATCTTGTTCGCTCACATTGGCGAGTGAGTGTTGCAGAATCTGTTGATCATCATTCGATAGCTCGCAGTCTGGCTGTTGTTGAAGTTGTTTCAACACGGCCAATTCATGCTCCAGCTGGTCTATTCGACTCGCCAGAGTGGTTTTGTCTATGTGCTTCGGGCTCATAGTGCCTGCTTCATTATCAAGAGAACGATCTTATTATTTTTGGACATTATTCTGAACGTGCAGAATTTTTCCAAGTTTAGACAGTAATACTTAATAATAGTCTTTTTTGAGAGGCTTGCCAGAGTGAAGTGATGGTTTTTTGGGCGAGGATTTTAAGTGATTGATTTCAAGGGAAATTCAAAAAACGAGTGACCGATGTGAGGCGGGGAGTCACTGAAAAATCCCCCGCTTCACACCTTGCATTCAGTCTTTAGAGGCTGGCTCGCGCACGTTGCACCGCTTCGCGAACTTGTGCGGGCGCAGTGCCGCCAATATGGTTACGTGCGGCCACCGAACCTTCCAGGGTTAAGACCTCAAAAACGTCTTCTTTAATGTCGCTAGAAAATTTCTGTAGCTCTTCAAGGCTCATTTCCGATAAGTCTTTACCGCATTCGATACCGTAGGCAACCGACAAGCCCACCACTTCGTGAGCGTCTCGGAAGGCAACGCCGGCACGCACTAGGTAGTCTGCCAGGTCTGTTGCGGTTGAAAAACCGCGTTTGGCGGCTTCATACATGCTGTCCTTCTTCGAGGTAATTGCCGGAATCATGTCGGCAAATGCCCGCAAACAGTCTTTAACGGTGTCGATTGCGTCAAAAAGAGGCTCTTTGTCTTCCTGGTTGTCTTTGTTGTAGGCCAGCGGTTGGCTCTTCATCAAGGTCAGCAAGCTAATCAGGTGGCCATTCACGCGACCGGTTTTTCCGCGCACCAGTTCTGGAACGTCTGGGTTCTTCTTCTGAGGCATGATCGACGAGCCTGTGCAGAAGCGATCGGGCAAGTCGATGAAATTGAACTGGGCAGAGGTCCACAGCACCAATTCTTCGCTTGCTCGCGAAAGGTGGGTCATCAAGATTGAGGCAAAGGCGCAAAACTCAATAGCAAAATCGCGATCACTCACAGAGTCGAGGGAGTTTTCAGTCGGGCCATCAAAGCCCAATAACTGGGCGGTATAAGCTCGGTCAATGGGGTAGGTGGTGCCGGCTAGCGCGGCCGCGCCGAGAGGCGACTGATTTAAGCGGGTTCGGCAATCTTGCAGGCGGCTGGCATCGCGCTTCAGCATTTCAAACCACGCTAAAAGGTGATGGCCGAAGGTGACGGGCTGAGCGGTTTGTAAGTGTGTAAAGCCAGGCATAATGGTGTCGGCTTCGCGCTCGGCTAAACCCAGAAGGCCTTCTTGCAGGCGTTTCAGTTCGGCGGCAATGAGGTCGGTTTCACTGCGCACATACAGGCGAATGTCGGTGGCCACTTGGTCGTTGCGCGAGCGACCGGTGTGCAGCTTTTTGCCGGTAATGCCAATTCGCTGGGTCAATGCGGCTTCTATGTTCATGTGCACGTCTTCCAGTGCTTCAGACCACTCGAAACGGCCTTCAACAATATCTAGGCGCACGGCCTCTAAACCTTCAATAATTTGCGCTTTTTCGCCTTCGGTGAGCACACCCACTTTAGCGAGCATAGTGGCATGGGCAATAGAGCCGTCAATGTCTTGATTGAACAGGCGTTGGTCGAAATTTACCGAGGCGGTAAAGCGCGCAACAAAGGCGTCTGTGGGCTCTGAAAATCGGCCGCCCCATTGTTGGTTGGTGGCTTTTGGGCTTGCGTCGTTGTTGTTGGACTCGGGTGTTTTATTTTGACTCATGGATCTATTGCCTGAATATAGGGTGCAGAAAGGGTTAGAGGCCGCGGATTATATCGTACTGAGGGGCTCAAACCTATTCCCTCACTTTTTATAATCGAAGCCTGTGTGAGATTGAGATTGAGATTGAGATTGAGAGTGGGAGTGGGAGTGGAGCTTGGCATGGAGATAGCTGATAGCAATATTACTGGGTATGAGGCTACATACTTGAGCGTATCGTCTCATCGCGGTGTTGCGCGGGTGATGTGGAAAGACATTCGCTGTTTTATTGCCGCGGAGAAGTGCGTAACAGTGCGCTGGGTGGGGGGTGAAATGTTTGTGAATCAGTCTTTAAAGGCATTGGAGCGAGATTTCGCTGGGCGCCTGTGGCGCATAAACCGCAACGTTTTGGTCTCGGCGCGCCACATACACGGTTTGCGGCGCAATGCTGAAGGCGAGTTTTGGTTGAGTGTTCAGGGTTTGCAGGGCGAGTTGAAAGTGAGCCGTCGCCACGCGGGGCCACTCAGGAAGTTGCTCTTGCAGCAATAGAGCGGAGTTTTTCTCTTGTCTATGGTCCATTGCCCAGTTTACAGGCCTGAGCGACGCCATTCTGGGGATTCTTCACCTTCGGGCTAGGGTAATTGCAGCGGCCCTTGTATCATTAGGCACAGATAATTCATCACTTTTACTATGAACGAGAACAACATGGCGTCTACCTTACGAATTGCAACGCGCAAAAGCGCTCTGGCCCTCTGGCAAGCTGAATACGTCAAAGCCCGCCTTGAACATTTTCACCCCAGTCTGCAGGTAGAGCTGGTTCCCCTAGTGAGCCGCGGCGACAAAATTTTAGACGTGCCATTAGCCAAGGTGGGCGGTAAGGGGCTGTTTGTAAAAGAATTGGAACACGCACTGCTTGAGGGTGAGGCCGATATTGCGGTGCACTCCATGAAAGACGTGCCAATGGAATTCCCAGAAGGTTTGGGTTTGGAAGTGATTTGTGAGCGGGAAGACCCTCGCGACGCTTTTGTTTCCAATCAATTTAACAGCCTTGCTGAGCTGCCAAAGGGCAGCATAGTAGGCACCTCCAGCTTGCGTCGACAATGTCAGCTGCTGGCGGCGCGCCCCGATTTAGACATACGCTTTTTGCGGGGCAATGTGAATACTCGCCTGGCAAAGTTAGATGCGGGTGAATATGAGGCTATTATCCTGGCGGCGGCGGGCCTAATTCGCTTAGGTATGGCCGATCGAATTGCAGAATCAATAGCGCCAGAAGACAGTTTGCCAGCAGGCGGGCAAGGTGCGGTGGGCATTGAGTGCCGAGTGAATGACGAGGCTACAAAAGCTTTGATAGCGCCCATGATGCACCCATTAACTTGGCAGCAAGTGAGTGCTGAGCGGGCGATGAATCGCCGGCTTGAAGGGGGTTGTCAGGTGCCTATTGCCTGTTACGCCATTCATCAAGAAGGCCAGCTGTGGTTGCGCGGTTTGGTGGGCAGCCCCGACGGTCTCAAAATGCTCAGCGACCAAATTAGTGGTCACCCCGATGAAGCGGAAAGCATGGGCGTAGTCTTGGCCGAACGCTTGTTGAAGGCTGGGGCCGGTGAGATTCTCGCCGCGGTTTACGGCGCTTAAGGGGTGTTAGCAAGTTTGCCTTTGGCGGGTTTAAACGTTTTGGTCACTCGGCCACGGCATCAAGCCGCCGAGTGGCAAAAAACCCTGCACGAGCAGGGTGCAAATACCCAAGTGGCGCCTATGTTGGCGATTCAGCCAGTGAGCGCTGCAGCCCATTTGCAGGCGATTAAAAACGTCATCTTAGATTTAGACCTCTATCAAACGGCTATTTTTGTCAGCCAAAATGCGGTGAGCTATGGCTGTGATTGGATTGATCGCTATTGGCCTCAGTTGCCGGTGGGCGTGCAGTGGTTGGCGGTAGGCAAAAAAACCGCTGAATCTCTACGGCGCGAAGGCTTTGACGTGCGCTCGGCCGAGGGTGAAATGAACAGCGAGGCTCTGTTGAAGTTGCCCGACCTGCAGAACGTGCAGGGCCAGCGGGTACTTATTTTTAGAGGCCGAGGAGGTCGCCCACACATAGCCGATGTATTAACAGAGCGTGGCGCTAAAGTGGACCACTGTGAGTTGTATGATCGGCTTGTGCCTGAAGAGGCGCCAGGCCAGCTTGCGGCTATGCAGTGGCCCGACCAAGAAACGCTTGTATTGTCGGTGCACAGCGGCGAGAGTCTTAACAATCTCTGGGAGTGTATTCCGCAATCTGAGTCGGCCTTGTATTTGCAGTTACCGGTGTTATTGCCCGGTGAGCGTGTGGCGGAGTTGGCAGAGAAAGCAGGTTTTAAACACATTATTGTGGCTGAAAATGCCACCAGCGAATCGATGTTAGCGGCGCTGATACAGTGGCGTTGTTCCAATGCCGTTTCACATTACTAGCGAGAGAATGCAATTGTGACTGACGAAAAAACTTCACCGGCCTCGGCGCCTAAAAAAAGCAAAAAAGTAAGTACGGCAAAAGGCGGACGCTTGGGCGTGGTGCTGGCGCTAATGGCGCTATTAGGGCTTGGCGGTGCAAGTTACTTTGGTTGGCAGTTGAATCAACAGCAAGCTCAGAGTTTACAAGAGTTGAAAGGCCTGGTGCTCAAGCAGCAGCGAGACGCTAGCAACTCTCAGGGTTTGGAACAAACGGTACAGGTTCTGGCAGAAGAACTTCGAGTGCAAAAGCAACAGAGTAAAGCTTTGCTGAGCCGTGTTGACAGCCAACACAAAAGACTTCAGTCATTGGCTAATACCAGCCGTGAAGACTGGGTGCTGGCCGAGGCGGAATATCTCTTACGTTTGGCCAATCAAAGGCTACTTGTCGAGCGAGCCACCCAAGGGGCGGCTGCTTTGTTGGTGTCAGTTGATAGCATCTTGCGCGATATCGATTACCTTGATCTATTGCCAGTTAGAGACGCCTTAGGCCGTGAAATGCTGGCCTTAAAAGTAGCGGGCCACGTAGACAGAGAGGGTATATTTCTGCGTCTGTCGGCACTGGCCAATCAACTGCAAACACTTCCCTTGATTGTATCGGCCACTGCCCGAGAGCCAGTAATTGCAAGCCCATCGGCAAGCGACCCAGAAGCTAGTGTTGAAAACTTATCTTTCTCAGCGTCTATTGGGCGAAATTTCTGGCAAGCGGTGGGCAGCTTCAGTGACTACATTCGTATCACTCATGAAGAACAAAGTGTTGAGCCAATACTGAGTCCCGAGTACCACTTTTACATTAAGCAAAATGCGCGCTTGATGGTTGAGCGAGCGCAACTGGCATTGATGAGGGAAGAACAAAGTATTTTTCAGGGCAGCTTAGAGCAGGCGGAATTTTGGTTGAATAAGTTTTACCGCCAAAACTTGGAAAAGGAACATTTGGCCTCTGAATTAGCGGCGCTTCAAGAACTGGTAATTACTCAAGATCTACCCGACATATCCGCTTCTCAAGAATTGCTGCGAGCGTATATTGAAAACATGCACGGCATAAGTCCAGCAGCGCCAACCACTACCGAGGTGCAATAGACATGCGTTCCTTACTGATATGGATGGCGGTGTTGTTATTGGGAGGCGCAGCACTTATTGAGCTTGTTGATAGTGATCCGGGTTACGTACTCATTTCAATTTGGCAAACCCGTATAGAGCTGAGCTTTTGGTTGGCTGTTCTTATTTTGCTGGCCAGTGGAAGTGTTGTGGCTTTAGGGCTCAGTCTGCTGCGTTCTAGTTTGCAGTCAACAAATTCGCTGTTGGGCCGAATATTTAAGGGCAGCGCTCGACGCTCAGCTAAACAAACTTCGCAGGGCTTGCTTGATTTTCTAGAGGGAAACTGGAAGAAGTCGCGGAAGAGTTTATTGAAAGGCGCAAAAAAGTCGGACATGCCTCTTGTGAATTATTTGGCTGCCGCCCGCAGCAGTTATGAACTGGGGGAGCAGGAGCAAACACAAGCGCTCTTGCATGAGGCGGAACAATGTTCACCCAGCAGTGAGCTGGCGGTGGGTTTAACCCAGGCGCGCATGCAGTTGGCAGACAATAAGTATGAGCAATGTGTGGGCACTCTGGAGCGAGTTAAACGGATAGCGCCAGACCACCCTGTGCTGCTGGAATTGCTGTGTCAGGTCTACGAAATTGTTCAGGATTGGAAAAAGCTACTTGGGCTATTGCCCGAGTTGAAGCGTAAGAAGGTGCTTGATTCTGAAGCCTTGGCTAAGCTTGAGTGTAAAATTTACCACGCGAATATTTGCGAAGCTAAAGATATTGAGCACGCTCGCTTATACTGGAAAAGTTTACCCGGTAGTTTAAAGAAAGACCTTGAGTTGATAAAAGCCTACGCCTCGCGACTGCAAGCTTTGGGTGTCGAGGATGATAGCGAAGAGCTTGTTCGCAGTACTCTAAGTAAGCGCTGGGACGATTCTCTTGTGCTGTTTTATGGGCTGGTAAAAGGTAAAGATAAGGCGCGGCAATTACTGTTTGCAGAATCTTGGTTGAAAGAACGGCCCAGCAATGCAGTTCTCTTGCTGAGTTTGGGGCGTTTGTGTTTGCGCAATGAGCTTTGGGGTAAGGCGAGGCAATATTTTGAAAGTTCTTTGCAGTTGCAGAAAGACCCGCAAACCTACGCCGAACTGGCGCGCCTACTGGCGCACCTGAACGAGCATAAATTAAGTACCGAGTATTATCAGCAAGGTTTACTAATGACTACAGACGGCTTACCAGATTTGCCTTTGCCTTAATACATAGATCGTTTGTTTCGGCTGATTCTAATAACGCGTTTCTGAGGTCTTTATGCTTGGCTCGCTCAGAATCCAGCTGATCTTGAATGAAACCGCTCCATGCTTCCTCGCAGGTGAATAGACGATTTAGATTTCTTCGAGTTAAGTTCAACAGCATATCGCTACTAATAGTGTCCATGTTGTTGAGGCTTAACTGAATAATATCTTGTGCAAATTTCGTGTCCGTCAGCGGCTGGCGAAGTGTATTGATTGAATTTGCGATGGTTCTTCTATTGCCCAAACTATCGGGGTTGCTTGCATCAATGGCGTTTTCAAATGCGTCTGCCTTCCCTTCTGAGTTTAAAATTCGCGTTGATGCGTGTAAGTAAGCGCGATGACCACGAGCCGACTTGTCACTTTCTTTTTCAGCTTCAATGAGTGCCTGGACACCAGGGAATTGGCGTTCGGCTAAGATAGACAAAAATTCCCAGCGCCTGCGCTGGTCCATTGTCCAGCCCTCAACCTTGTTCATTTGATGCCATTGTTTGAGTTGCGCCAATTGTTCGGGTAAGTAGGCAAAGTCTTGATACATTTCCAGCCAGAT
>Ga0105350_10002710_pt1 | contig 10539 bp, 8 predicted proteins | sample EN1Hudsemesocosm_FD_83506 | JGI IMG/M metagenome (GOLD analysis project Ga0105350, IMG submission 83506) | Methane-oxidizing microbial communities from mesocosms in the Hudson Canyon - EN1E Hudson Canyon | ecosystem: Environmental > Aquatic > Marine > Cold seeps | place: Hudson Canyon...
CAAGGCCTTTGTATTTGATGCTGCCTTTTTCATCTCCACTTGATGTAAGTTCACACTCGTATCCAAGTTGAATATTTGGCGGTAAGGCGTTGTCTTGTGTTACCCAGTGAGTCATGACTGAGCTGGGTGCTTGTTTGACGCTAGGAATCCGGATCGGTAAAGATCCAATGGATTTCCTTAAAAAGCTAGTTAGTTCATCTGCCACCTTGGCGGACGATGTGTTTATGATCATGTAGCCTTTGCTGGGCGACAAGTAGCAATAATATCGGTTGGTTCTTGTGAACGATTTTGGTAATAATTGGAGTGTGACTTCGTCCTTCAGTTCTGTTTTTTCTTTGCGCGTGACTTTGCGATGTTGTTGCTCTTCTATGTCGTTTACCTTCTCTTGTACCTGTTCATTGACGACAGAGCTAGGTAAAATGCGTTCTTGTTTTTTTAGGCATATCATCCAGTAATCTTGCGCGACATGAACTAGTTGGTCAGAATGTTTTTGGAGTGGGCTAGACCAGCCAAGTTGGTATGTGTCGGTTGGGCCACACGGCTTGAAAGGGGATTCCGAAAGCAGTTCTTCAAGTGTCTCATTGTCGGTTTCGAATGGCTTGGTGAAGCGGTAGAGCAGGATGTTTTTAAACCACATAGTTGTTTTAATGCCTTTGATGTTTTGATGCTTATAAAGATGGGTGAGCTGTAGCGAAGTATTATGCTTTTCTATTTCTAGCTTGCCAAGTCAAATCAACTAATTACTTTAATCGTTTGTTGTAAGCTGTTGAAAGTAATTAAATTATAGGTTGGTAAATTGTTTTATTTATTTTCTACATCTGCTTGTCATTTGTGTGATCAGGCGAATGATATTTTGCTTGAGTTGCAGGCTGAGGTGCGCGCTCAGGGTGTTGATTGGGTGTTCAATGTTGTTGATATAGCTGAAGATGACATTCTTTTTGAGCGTTATGGGGTTCGAATTCCTGTGTTGTGGTTTGAAGGTGCGGAGCAAGATCTTGGGTGGCCATTTGAGCTCGTGGATGCGAGAACCTACGTACATAGTAAACTCTAGTTATTATTTCAAAGATGAGGCGTTTATGATTTTTCTAATATCTCCTGCGAAGTCTCTTGACTTTGATTCTGCCAGCTTAACGGATGAGTATAGCATTCCGCGAATGCTGGAAGAGTCTGAGCAGTTGGTCGGTGTGATGCGATCTTTCGATTGGGAGGGGATATCAAAGTTGATGAAGGTCAGTGAGAATATTTCCAAATTGAATGTTCAGCGTTTTCTTGATTGGGAGCAGCCTTTCAATTCCCAAAATGCCAAGCAGGCCGTGTTTGCCTTTAACGGTGACGTATATGGTGGCTTGGCGGTAGAGACAATGGAGTCGGCGCAGATAGATTATATTCAGTCCTCAGTGCGCATATTATCGGGTTTATATGGTTTGTTGAAGCCTTTGGATTTGATGCAGGCTTATCGATTGGAGATGGGGAGCAAGGTCGAGAATTCTATTGGTAAGAATCTCTATGATTTCTGGGGCGATAAAATTACAGATCTTTTGAATGTGGACTTGAGTTCCGAAGATAGCTCAACGGTTGTTAATTTGGCGTCTAACGAATACTACAAATCAGTAAAGACTAAAGGCGTTAAGGCGAAGATTGTTACTCCGGTGTTCAAAGATGAGAAAAATGGACAATATAAGATCATTAGCTTCTATGCTAAAAAGGCGCGAGGGCTGATGGTGCGGTACGCTGCGGATAATCTTATTCGTGATTCAGAAGGCCTGAAGGAGTTTAACTACGGAGGTTACGCATATTGTCATGAAAGTTCTTCTGAAATAGAGTGGGTGTTCAGACGGAAAGAAATTAAAAAGTGAATGGGCGAGATTGGGGTGAGGTGTATCGAGAGCTTAAGGTTGGAGGGAGGTCTGTTCGTCGGTTGGGTCGTTTAGGTTTAAACTTGTTGTCTGGCAGTGTGTTTATTCAGTCTTGTTATCAGTTCCCTTCTATTTCTAATATTGCCGAACGCTCATTAAATGACTACTCGCTCTTCTCTTATTGGGTTTCTGACTTGTCTCGCTCCATGAATGCGCGTTTGCATGTTACGGGCGAAATGATGCGGGAAGAGGGCATGTTCGTATCGAACCACATCTCCTGGTTGGATACGATTATATTGAATAATGTAAGGCCGCTTAGCTTTATTGCTCGGCATGATCTGGAGGAGTGGCCGTTCTTGGGTGCGTTTACGCGCCGTATGGAGAGTATTTTTATTAATCGCACCAATAAATTCGAGGCTTATCGTAGTCTTCCTGCGCTTGAGGCGAGATTGCTGGAGGGTAAGTCGGTTCATCTCTTTCCCGAATCGACAACCTCTGTAGGGCGAGAGGTGTTACCATTTTATCCCATGTTTTATGAGGCGGCTGTAAGGGTTGGCTGTAAGGTTCAGCCGGTATTGATTCAATATAAGGATGATAAAGGGGGGTTGTTGCCTGACCCTGCATTTATTAATGATGATACGTTTTTTGATACATTGGGGAGGATGATGAGGGTTGATAAGATTCACGTGCATGTGTGTTTTTTACCGCCGTTGTCTGCGAAAGAGTTGGGGCGTAAAAAGCTGTCTGAGCTTTCTCGCGCCTCTATCTTTGAAGCGATGAGTCTCGGAAAATAAAAAGCCCCGCAATTGCAGGGCTTTTTGAGAGAGATGCCAACAAGCTTATTTGCTTGGATAATCTCTAGCATCGTAACCGGTATACAGCTGTCGTGGTCGACCAATCCTGTAGTTTTCGCTAACCATTTCATCCCAATGAGCGAACCAACCAATGGTGCGTGACATTGCAAAGATAACGGTAAACATTGACTCAGGAATACCAATTGCTTTTAAGATGATGCCTGAATAGAAATCTACGTTCGGGTAAAGCTTACGTTGAATGAAGTATTCGTCTTCAAGTGCGATTTGCTCAAGTCGGCGCGCGATCTTAAGCAGAGGGTCATCTTCAAGACCGAGTGCACCCAGTACTTCTTCACATGTCTCACGCATGACTTTTGCGCGTGGGTCGAAGTTCTTGTAGACGCGATGACCAAAGCCCATTAGGCGGAACGGGTCATTCTTGTCTTTTGCTTTTGCAACAAACTCATCAATACGTGATACGTCGCCAATTTCGTTCAGCATTGATAGAACAGCTTCGTTTGCGCCGCCGTGAGCCGGCCCCCAAAGTGCCGCAATACCTGATGCAATACATGCAAATGGGTTAGCGCCCGTTGAGCCAGCTAATCGTACCGTTGACGTTGATGCATTTTGCTCATGATCAGCGTGAAGCATGAATATTTTATCCATTGCTTTCGATATGGCAGGGTCAAATTTCGCATCACCGGCATTGGTGCTAAACATCATGTGCAAGAAGTTTTCAGCGTAGTCCAGGTCGTTCCGTGGATACATGAAAGCCTGGCCAATAGAATATTTGTAGCACATTGCTGCAATGGTTGGCATTTTTGCGATCAGACGAAAAGCGGTCACTTCACGATGTTTTTCATCTGTAATATCTAGCGTGTCGTGATAAAACGCTGACAAAGCACCAACAACACCACACATAATAGCCATTGGGTGCGCGTCACGACGGAAGCCTTTGAAGAATTGATTTACTTGGTCGTGAACCATTGTATGGTTAAGCACGGTCTCCCTAAAAGCGGTATCTTCTTCAGCTGTCGGAAGCTCACCCTTTAATAAAAGCTGGCAAAGCTCAAGGTAATCTGAGTTATTTGCAAGCTGCTCGATAGGGTAGCCTCTGTGAAGCAATACACCGTTACCGCCATCTATATAGGTGATTTTAGATTCGCATGCCGCCGTTGAGACAAAGCCTGGGTCATATGTAAATACACCTTCTGATACTAAGGCTCGTACGTCTATTACTTCTGGGCCAACTGAACCAGAGTAAATGGGTAAATCGATGGTTTTACCATCAACCGATAACTGAGCTTTTTTATCAGTCATGGTGATCTCCTGTTGCTGAGATTGTCTAAACCCAGAAGCAGACTGGCGTGAGAGCACTTATGTTGCTTTTGAGCGGCTAAAAAGTTTGCGCATTATGACAAATAGGAAAGCTATAGTCACGTACGAGAATTAAGTCTGCCTATGAAAAAAATAAGCAAAAAAATGAGAAGTAATTTAATGCTTGAGATTCCGCCCTCAGATGGCGCGCAGGTTTGGGTGTTTTGCATTTTTGTGCATTACTGGGGCGAATGGGGGTGAAAATATTAGGTCAATTTTTGGCGGTGTTGCGTTGGTTTGGCTTAGGCGGCGCTACTATATAGTTAAAATAAAAATTGTCAAACGACTGATTTTGATTTTAACTAATTGTATCGGTATAAGCGTCTATACTTGTTTGTGTTTCTATACCTTAGTCCCTATAATGCGTCCCAAAAATTATGTGTTGATTTGAATCGCGTTTTTGGCGTTTACCAAAAACTTTGACTTGAACTAGTGCATCTAATTATAAAAGGTTGCAAAGCCCGCAATAATGTTTTTTTACGCGGTGCGTTGTATAAATGAGTCCATGCCATCTTGAGAGAGTATATGTGCTGTGAACGATAAACGACCTGTAAATCTAGACCTAACGCAATTTAGTTTTCCTTTGCCTGCCCTTACATCTATTGTGCACCGAGTTACCGGTGTTGCTTTGTTTGTCGGTGTCGCAATTTTAATGTATTCCTTAGACCTGTCTCTTTCAAGTGAAGAGGGGTTTAGCGCCGTAAAAGAATGCTTCGATGGCATTTTTGTGAAGTTGATTATTTGGGGGATTGTCTCTGCACTTTTATACCACTTTGTCGCCGGAATAAAGCATCTTCTGATGGATCTTGGTATTGGTGAAACGTTGGAAGGTGGAGTGATTGGAGCCAAGGTGACTATTGTAGTTTCAACAGTACTTATAATATTAGCGGGGGTTTGGTTATGGTAGCCAGCGTAACAAATTTTGGACGTAATGGTCTTTACGATTGGATCTTTCAGCGTGTGTCAGCAATTATTCTCGCAGCGTATACCGTATTCATAATTGGGTACTTGGTATTGAATCCCGACTTGAATTATGCGCAATGGAGTGAGTTTTTTGCTTCTACTTGTGTTCGTATATTTTCACTAATGGCCCTGATTGCTCTCGGTATTCACGCTTGGATCGGTTTGTGGACAATATCTACTGATTACATTAAGCCGCTGGGCTTTCGTTTTATTTTTCAAGCAGCTTGTGGCCTGGTCATGTTTGTATACCTGGTCTGGGGCGTTCAGATATTTTGGGGGCTGTAAATAATGTCTAAGATAAGAACATTAAACTATGACGCTATCGTAGTTGGTGGCGGAGGCGCGGGAATGCGCGCAGCGCTTCAATTGACTGAAGCTGGAATCAAAACGGTTTGTATTACTAAAGTATTTCCTACGAGGTCACATACTGTATCAGCTCAAGGTGGTATTACGTGTGCGATTGCGAGTGACGACCCGAATGATGATTGGCGTTGGCACATGTATGATACCGTTAAAGGGTCTGATTACATTGGTGACCAAGATGCGATTGAATATATGTGTCAAGTGGGGCCGCAAGCGGTCTACGAGCTTGATCACATGGGGCTGCCATTTTCAAGAACCGAAGAAGGTCGTATTTATCAACGACCATTTGGCGGGCAGTCTAAGGACTATGGTAAGGGTGGTCAGGCAGCGAGAACATGTGCGGCCGCAGACAGAACTGGTCATGCATTACTTCATGCGCTGTATCAAGGTAATTTAAAAGGTGGCACAACATTCTTGAACGAATGGTATGCGGTCGACCTCGTTAAGAATGCAAATAATGATGTTGTTGGTTCAATCGCTATTTGTATGGAAACTGGTGAAACAGTTTATGTGCGTGCAAAAGCAACCGTGATTGCAACGGGTGGTGCCGGTCGAATTTTCCAATCTACAACAAATGCACTAATCAATACCGGTGACGGCGTTGGCATGGCGTTGAGAGCTGGCTTTCCTGTTCAGGATATGGAAATGTGGCAGTTCCATCCAACTGGTATTGCTGGGGCAGGTGTTTTGGTGACTGAAGGTTGTCGTGGTGAAGGTGGGTATTTAATTAACTGCGATGGCGAACGTTTTATGGAACGTTACGCTCCCAATGCTAAGGACCTCGCTGGTCGTGACGTTGTTGCTCGCTCTATGGTATTAGAAATACTTGGAGGTCGAGGGTGCGGTCCTAAGAAAGATCACGTGTTGCTGAAGTTAGATCATCTTGGCGAAGAAACGTTAATGTCGAAGCTACCTGGTATTTGTGAACTTTCAAAGACCTTTGCACATATCGACCCTGTTAAAGCACCGGTACCGGTTGTACCAACGTGCCATTACATGATGGGTGGTATTCCAACCAATATCGGCGGTCAAGCATTGAGTTTTGATGAAGACGGTAAAGATGTGGTGATCCAGGGCTTGTATGCTTGCGGTGAAGCCGCGTGTGTTTCTGTTCACGGTGCCAATCGTTTGGGTGGTAATTCACTACTTGATCTGGTTGTATTTGGACGAGCGGCTGGCTTGCAAATCGAGAAATCATTAAACGAAGGTTTTGCGGTTGACGATGCGACTGAGGCGGATGTTGAGTTAGCGTTATCTCGTCTTACTCGACTCAACAATAGTACTACCGGAGAAAGTGTCGCTAAGGTTCGTGAAGACCTTCAAAGTATTATGCAGCTGTATTTTGGTGTTTTCCGTGAAGGCGAAAGCATGAAAAAAGGCTTGAAATTACTCGGTGAACTTGGCGAGAGAATCAAGAATACATGTCTTGAAGATAAAAGCTCAGCGTTCAATACCGCGCGTATTGAGGCTCTTGAACTCGATAACCTATACGAAATCGCTTACGCCACAGCCGTTGCGGCAGAAGAGCGTAAAGAAAGTCGTGGTGCGCATGCTCGAAACGATTTCACAGAACGAGATGATGAGAACTGGTTGAAACATTCTGTTTATTTCCCCGCAAGTAAGACTGTAGGAAAACGTGATGTGAACTTTTCACCTAAAACGGTTGAAGCCTTTCCACCAAAAGTGCGGTCTTATTAGGGGAGAACAAGAAGATGTTAGTAAGTTTATATCGCTATAACCCAGAAACAGATAAAACACCTTACATGCAGGATGTTCAATTAGAGATTCCAGGTGGTAAAGACCTGATGGTATTGGATGTTCTTGGTTTGCTTAAAGAGCAAGATCCTTCTCTAGCGTATCGGCGTTCGTGTCGTGAGGGTGTGTGTGGTTCTGATGGTTTAAATATGAATGGCAAGAATGGTCTTGCGTGTATTACGCCTCTATCTGAGGTGGTTAAAAAGGGTAAGCTAATAATTAGACCTTTACCCGGACTACCTGTAATACGTGACCTCGTCGTTGATATGACCATGTTTTATAAGCAGTACGAGAAGATTAAGCCATTCTTGATCAATGATCAGCCTGCACCTGCGATAGAGCGTTTACAATCGCCTGAAGAACGTGAGAAATTGGACGGACTTTACGAATGTATCTTGTGTGCTTGTTGCTCAACGGCTTGTCCATCCTTCTGGTGGAATCCGGATAAATTTGTCGGTCCATCTGGTCTATTGCAGGCGTACCGCTTCTTGGCAGATTCTAGAGATACATCTCAAAGCGAACGTCTTGATGATCTAGACGATCCTTTCAGCGTATTTAGATGTAGAGGAATTATGAACTGCGTAAGTGTTTGTCCTAAGGGACTTAACCCTACGCGCGCGATTGGACATATTCGTAATATGTTGTTGCAACGCTCGACTTAATATCGGCGTTAATATTGGATAGTCTGCCTTTTTAAATAGGTGGGCTATCCATCATGAAATTAAAACACGAAGCATAAAAGCAACGAAAATGCATTTTTATGGATCGTGACTATAATCAAGTGATGAATTCCCTCAGGATGTGCGTAAGTATTATCCAGGAGTGAGAAAAGGAACTGTGAAAACGCTCAAAAAGCCAATTTGCAGTTTGCTGAGAAAATAACCTCTAGGAAACGGGTAACCCCCTATTATCTTTTGGGCAGCAGTCATCCTAAACTGTTTGGAATTACGCGGCTAACATCGTCTAGCTTTATGTCGTGAAATCCAGCAGATCCACAGATACTGTTCCTGTTCTGAACGATAGTGCCTAGTATTCGCATTTTACTGCTGACTAAGGCGAGTTTTTTAATGCAAGAAAGCATCATGGAACAACTCTGGCGGACATCGCATGTGTCCGGCGGGAACTTGGTATACGTCGAAGAATTATATGATTCCTATTTGGCAGATCCAAATAGTGTCTCGGAAGAATGGAGGAGCTATTTCGACCAGCTTCCTCGCGTGAACGGTCATGCCAAGAAAGATGTTCCTCATTCGACAATTCGAGAACAGTTTCTTCATCTCTCAAAACATAAATTTGCAAATCAAGTAACGAGCACGCCTGCTAGTGCGACGACCGAGCATGAGAAAAAGCAGGTTAAAGTGCTTCAGTTAATTGATACCTATCGAATTCGTGGTCATCAGGTAGCCGCCCTAGATCCTTTGTCTTTGATGGAACGGTCAGAGGTGCCAGATATTGAATTACAGTATCATGGCCTAAGCGAAGCCGACTTAGATACAGAGTTTCAAACGGGTAATCTAGCTTTTGGTTCGGAAATACTTAGTTTACGAGAAATTATCTCTGGCCTAGAAAGTAGTTATTGCTCTTCTCTTGGTGCGGAGTATATGCACATTGTCGATACAGATATTCGAACTTGGTTTCAAGAGCGAATAGAGTCGGTAAAAGGGAAGCCAAATTACGAATTTGATACTCGGTATCATTTGTTGGAGCGATTAACTGCAGCAGAAGGTCTCGAGAAATATTTGGGGTCGAGATACCCTGGTACAAAACGGTTTGGGCTTGAAGGTGGCGAAAGCCTAATTCCATTAATGGATGAACTAATCCAACGAGCCGGTGGATATGGCGCGAAAGAAATTGTTATTGGAATGGCTCACCGTGGTCGCCTGAACGTTCTTGTTAACACCTTGGGCAAGAATCCAAAAGATCTATTTGACGAATTTGACGGTAAAAAATTACACGATATGGGGTCGGGTGATGTTAAATATCACCAAGGGTTTTCTTCGAATGTAATGACACCAGGTGGCGAAGTACATTTGGCTCTTTCGTTTAACCCTTCTCACCTCGAAATTGTTGCGCCTGTGGTTGAAGGTTCAGTAAGAGCTCGTCAAAATCGTAGAGAAGACACTGTCGGAGATACGGTTGTACCTATCATAATGCATGGTGATGCAGCGTTCGCAGGTCAGGGCGTGGTAATGGAAACCTTCCAAATGTCTCAAACGAGAGGCTATGGAACAGGCGGTTCTATTCATGTCATTATCAATAATCAAGTTGGGTTTACCACTAACAAACGTGAAGATGTACGGTCTACGGAATATTGTACTGACGTAGCGAAAATGATTGAAGCGCCGATCCTACACGTAAATGGCGATGATCCAGAAGCGGTATTATTTGCGACACAAGTTGCGATGGACTACCGAAATCAGTTTAAGAAAGATGTTGTAATCGACCTGTTTTGCTATCGACGTCGGGGTCACAATGAGGCAGACGAGCCGTCTGGTACACAGCCTCTAATGTACCAAGTGATTAAAAATATCAAAACAACTCGTACGATCTATGCAGAACGTTTACAAAGCGAAGCTATCGTAACAGCAGAGCAATCTAAGAAGCTTGAGAATGACTACCGTAATGCTCTAGACAATGGTGAGCATGTGACGAAAAGTTTGGTCTTAAAGCCAAATGAATCAATGTACGTCGACTGGAGGCCTTATATCGGCCACGAGTGGACAGCTAAAGCTAAAACATCTGTGACGTTAAAGAACTTACAAAAAATTGGTAAGAAACTTAGTGATATTCCTGATGGCTTTCCTATACAGAAGCAAGTTCAAAAAATATTACAAGACCGAAGCAAGATGACGCAAGGTGCTTTGCCTTTGAACTGGGGCTATGCTGAAGTTATGGCTTACGCTAGCCTAGTCAACGAAGGACATGCTATTAGATTAACAGGACAAGATGTGGGTAGAGGAACATTTTCTCATCGACATGCTGTATTGCATAATCAGAATGACGCATCAACATATATTCCTTTGCAGCACATAAATGACGATCAGCCATCATTTGAAATCATAGATTCGTTGCTATCTGAAGAAGCCGTCCTTGCTTTTGAATATGGATATGCAACAACAAATCCTGGCAAGTTGGTTATTTGGGAAGCGCAGTTTGGTGATTTTGCAAACGGGGCACAAGTTGTAATCGATCAGTTTATCACCAGTGGTGAACACAAGTGGGCCAGGCTATGTGGTTTGACCATGTTGCTTCCGCATGGGTACGAAGGGCAGGGGCCAGAACATTCCTCTGCTCGTTTAGAGCGATATCTTCAATTATGCGCAGAGCATAATATTCAAGTTTGTGTACCTACGACCCCTGCTCAAGTATTTCATATGTTGCGTCGGCAAGTTAAGCGTCCATTACGAAAGCCATTGATCGCAATTACGCCG
>Ga0105350_10002713_pt1 | contig 10535 bp, 6 predicted proteins | sample EN1Hudsemesocosm_FD_83506 | JGI IMG/M metagenome (GOLD analysis project Ga0105350, IMG submission 83506) | Methane-oxidizing microbial communities from mesocosms in the Hudson Canyon - EN1E Hudson Canyon | ecosystem: Environmental > Aquatic > Marine > Cold seeps | place: Hudson Canyon...
AAACATTATTGCTAAATACACAGAAAATGGAAATAATAAGATGCAAAAACCTCACATACTCATCGTAGAAGACGAAGATGTCACACGCTTTAACCTACGTAACTTATTTGAAGCTGAAGGCTATCAAGTATCTGAGTCTACCGACGGTGAGAGCATGGATACCCAGTTAAAGAAAAACACGATTAATTTAGTGATTATGGATATCAACCTTCCGGGTAAAAATGGCTTGTTATTAGCGAGAGAATTAACCAGTAACAATGACCTAGGTTTAATATTTCTTACCGGTCGTGATAGCGATATCGACAAAATTCTTGGTTTAGAAATAGGCGCTGATGACTATTTAACAAAACCATTCAACCCTCGTGAATTGACCATAAGAGCGCGAAATATTCTTAATCGAATTGGTCAAACTAAAAATGAAACTGAAAAAGCGGTAATTACATTCAATGAATGGTCACTTGATGGAAATTCTAGAAAAATGACCGCACCTGACGGACAAGTATTAGCTATTCCTCGTGGTGAATACCGTGCTTTACGATTATTGATTGAAAATACAGGTCAAATTGTAACTCGTCAACAACTGATAAAAGAGATGACCGGACGTGATCTTCGTTCAAACGATCGTACTGTTGATGTAACAATTAGACGTTTACGTAAACATTTTGAATCTGTACCAGATGCTCCTGAACTCATTAATACAATTCATGGTGAAGGCTACCGTTTCGTTGGTAGTGTTGACTAAATACTTAGTTATTAAGTATCAGTAATATAATAAAAAGGGGAAGCAATTATTGCTTCCCCTTTTTATTATACGTCATTCAGCTAATTTACTTTGATGCTAACCATTGCTTAAAGGCATCAATAGCTTCTCTATTTATTTCAACCAACTCTAACCTATGTTTTAATTTTTCAGGCCATTCGTCTGATATTTTTTCAATTGCGACCAACTTTGCATGAGCAACTAATAAACCGACACTACCCGTTGCTCCTTTCATTTTATGACATCGCTCTTCCCACAATGCTTGTGAATTTTGTTCAATCGAGTCTGAAATATCCTCAAGATAGGTAATTGATTGCTGAATATATAAATCCAACATCTGCTTAACGATATCTAAACCCAGACTATCTACATATCCATCTAATAAACTAACATCTAACTGTTCGAAATTATTCACACACTCAACCTTTTATTATATTTATCATGTCGTGATTATCTTTATTGTAACAATATATATAATGATGTCATTAAACATATGCCTATCATTTTTATCAATTTTGAATATTTAAAAAACACTAAACCCTCAATAATATCCCAGATCTCGCTAAATTATGAGCTTAAAATACTTAAAAAATAACTGTAGCTATATCTATAAGTAAATATACGTTAGAATATGCGCCCTTAATAAGTATGTTATGTACTGAAGTTTCAAAAAGCCCTTTACATAACGCGTTAGAAATACTGGAGTAGAAATGTCAACATTAATGCCTGATATCGCCAATCACACCACAGCTCAAACCGAAGGCACCCTCGATTGGGTTGGAATGAGTAATATCGAAATGCCCATAATGGTTGCTTCACAAGGTGAAAATGAGCGAATGGTTTCTGCTTTTGTTGACGCGTATGTAAACTTAAAAGAGCCGCAAGCGAAAGGCATTCATATGTCTCGCCTGTATTTGCTACTTGACGAACTTTCTACCAGTAACACATTAGATTTCCAAAGCTTAGTCACTTTACTCGATGGGTTCATTAGTAGTCACCATGATCTTAGCGATAACGCGAAAGTACAGTTTCGCTTTGATTATCATTTAAGAAGAAAATCATTAGTCAGTGGTAAGCAGGGCTGGAAAGCCTACCCTGTAATCTTAACGGGCCGTTTGAATAAAGGAAAACTTGATATTGAGCTATCTGTTGATGTTAGATATTCATCGACTTGTCCATGTTCTGCTGCACTTGCCAGACAATTAATTCAAAAAGCCTTTAAAGACAAGTTTAATGACAAACAAACTGATTTAGACTCTATCCACGAATGGCTTGGAACGACAGATGGTATTGTTGCTACACCACATAGCCAACGCTCTGTTGCTGAATTAAAAGTTAAACTTAATGCTAACACCAGTGAATTCCCAATTACCGCTTTAGTCGATATCATTGAAGGTTGTTTAAAAACCCCAGTTCAAGCAGCGGTTAAACGTGAAGATGAACAAGAATTTGCACGCCTTAACGGGCAAAACTTAATGTTTTGTGAAGATGCAGCACGCCGCTTGCAACATGCGATGAATCAAACTAATGAATACGACGACTTTTGGCTTCGCATCAATCATCTTGAGTCATTGCATGCTCATGACGCTGTGAGCATTACTACAAAAGGTGTTGAAGGCGGATACCAGCCATAAGTGCTAACCTTTTAGACATTTAAATCTATTATAAAGCCAGTAATTATTACTGGCTTTTTTTATTTTCAGGATGAACGGTCATGATTTTAGTTCCAGACAAATCATAAGTACCTGCAGGCAATGTCGTGGTGCCATGGATGGCAAAGAACGACGATGTTCATTTATTAATCTTTTATACCTACCTTGTACATACATCACTGAATAAATAATGAATAACACCTAATATTAATTCGTTTTATACTTTTCATTAACAGAACTATAAATGTAATAAAATTACAACAAAGTAAACAAAAATCATAATCAACTCCCTAAAAACTACTATTAATAACGCATAAAAACTTAAACAAAAAGCACAAACCTATCAAACACACAAAAAAACCAACAAAAACAATGAACTACAAAAATGTAAAAAAACTACGAGCAAATACTCTATTTTTATTGACCTTTTATAAATAAGTGTTTATTGTTAAAGGTTCCACCTAAGTGAAAACAGAGTATTTATGCAACTTTTGTATAACTTTATTCTTTCATCATATTCTATGTTCTTAAGTGGTTATTTATTGAGGAAAATATAACATTATGCTTTACGATCACAGCGTTCAAAAAGACAACTGCGGGTTTGGCTTAATTGCTCACCAACAAGGCAAAGCAAGTCACAAGCTTGTAAAGACTGCAATACATGCACTTGACCGCATGCAACATCGTGGCGGCATTGCTGCCGATGGTAAAACCGGCGATGGTTGTGGTTTATTAATGCAAAAGCCAGACACCTTTTTCCGAGCTATTGCTGAAGAGAATAACTGGAAACTAGGTAAAAAATACGCTGTAGGCATGATTTTCCTCAATCCTGATCCTATACAGGCTGCTTTAAGTAAAAAAATTCTTGAAGAAGAATTAGCCAATGAAACCCTAACACTTATTGGTTGGCGTGTAGTGCCTATCGATACTGCAATGCTAGGTGAAACTGCAATCAACAACATGCCACAAATAGAGCAAGTTTTTGTTGATGCTCCTCCTGGCTGGAGAAACCGTGATTTAGAACGTCGCTTATATATGGCACGTCGTCGTGCAGAAAAGCGAATTCAAGACAGTGTTTTTTATGTTGCTAGCTTGTCGTGTTTGGTTACTATCTACAAAGGCTTAATGATGCCTGTAGATTTACCTAATTTTTATTTAGACCTTGCTGATATACGTATGCAAACAGCAATTTGTGTTTTTCATCAACGCTTCTCAACTAATACGTCCCCACAATGGCACTTAGCACAACCTTTTCGTTACTTAGCTCATAACGGTGAAATTAATACGATTAAAGGTAATCGTCAGTGGAGTCGCGCGCGAACGCATATTTTCAAGTCACCTTTATTACCAGATCTTCAAGATGCTGCACCATTTGTTAATGAAAGCGGTTCTGACTCATCTTCTTTAGACAACATGCTGGAATTATTCCTTGCTGGCGGTATGGATTTATACCGTGGTATGCGTTTGTTAATGCCACCTGCTTGGCAAAACAGCCCGTTAATGGATGAAGATTTAAAAGCATTTTACGAATTTAACTCTATGCACATGGAACCATGGGATGGCCCTGCAGGTGTCGTTGTAACCAATGGTCGTCATGTTGCCTGTAATTTAGATAGAAACGGTTTACGTCCAGCACGTTACGTTATTACTCGCGATGGTTTTATAACGCTTGCATCAGAAGTAGGTATTTGGGATTACGGTGAAGACGAAGTGGTTGAAAAAGGCCGCGTTGGACCAGGTGAAATGCTTGCCATCGATACTTACACGGGGAAAATATTTACCTCCGCTGACATCGATGAAGAGCTAAAAGTTCGTCATCCATACCGCGAATGGTTAGATAAAAACATTAGTCGTTTAGTCCCCTTTCACAAGCTAGACGCTGAACTTATTGGCAAGCGAGCATTTGACGACCAAACGATCTCGCAATACCATAAAATGTTTAACTACAGCTATGAAGAAATTCAACAAATAGTTAAAACATTAGCCGAAAATGGTATGGAAGCTACTGGTTCTATGGGTGACGATACCCCAATGGCCGTTCTTTCAAGCCAGCCTCGTACAATTTTTGATTATTTTCGCCAGCAATTTGCGCAAGTGACAAATCCACCTATTGACCCCTTACGTGAACGATACGTTATGTCTTTAGGCACCTGTATTGGTCGCGAACATAACGTTTTTAATGAAACAACAGGACATGCTGACCGTATTTTATTTGAAACGCCTATATTAATGTACACAGGGTTGAAGCAGCTTCGTGAACTTGATCCTGAACATTACCGTAGCGACACGCTAACTTTAAATTACGACACTGATGAAGGCTTAGAAGCAGCCATTATCCGTTTGTGTGATGAAGCTGAAACATTAGTTCGTGATAAAAGCACCGTTATTTTAGTCCTTTCAGATCGTCAAATTCATAAAGGAATGTTGCCAATACCGGCTGCTATGGCAGTAGGTGCAGTACAACAACGCTTAGTTGAAAAACAATTACGCTGTGATTCTAACATTATTGTAGAAACAGCATCAGCACGTGACTCTCATCACTTTGCTGTATTACTTGGTTTAGGTGCAACGGCTGTTTACCCTTATCTTGCTTTCGAAACAATTGAACAATTAGTAGACCAAGGTCAAATTGACTTAACAGCTCGTCAAGCAGTGATGAATTACCGTGATGGTATCAATAAAGGTCTATTGAAAATATTATCAAAAATGGGTATATCAACCATTGCCAGTTATCGTTGTGCCGGCTTGTTTGAAATCATAGGTTTGCATCAAAACATTATGCAATTATGTTTCCCTGATCTACCGAGTCGTATTCAAGGGGCCGACTTTTCAGACATAGAGCAAGATAATATCAACCTTGCCCGTAAAGCCTTTTTAGCGCATCAAAAAGTCAACCATGGCGGACAACTCAAATACGTACATGGCGGTGAATACCACGCCTACAATCCAGATGTAGTGACTTATTTACAAAAAGCTGTACAGACAGGCGATTATGCTGACTACCGCCAGTTTGCTGATGAAGTAAATAACCGCCCTGCTGCGACTTTACGTGATTTACTTGGCTTTAAAGAAAATACTCAATCTATTGATATCGGCAAAGTAGAGCCTGAAACTGAAATGTTTAAACGGTTCGACAGTGCTGCAATGTCTATTGGTGCATTAAGCCCAGAAGCGCATGAAGCGTTAGCTATTGCCATGAACCGTTTAGGTGGCTATTCAAATTCTGGTGAAGGTGGTGAAGATGAGCGTCGTTTTGGCACCGTTAAAAACTCTAGAATCAAACAAATTGCTTCCGGTCGATTTGGTGTTACACCTCATTACTTAGTTAATGCAGACGTACTTCAAATAAAAGTCGCTCAAGGTGCAAAACCTGGCGAAGGTGGTCAACTTCCAGGAGATAAAGTATCACCGTTAATCGCTAAATTACGATTTTCAGTACCTGGTGTTACCTTAATTTCTCCACCACCACATCACGACATTTATTCAATTGAAGATTTAGCTCAGCTTATTTTCGATTTAAAGCAAGTGAACCCTAAGGCCGTAATTTCAGTAAAGCTCGTTTCAGGCCCAGGTGTCGGTACAATCGCTTCAGGTGTTGCAAAAGCATACGCTGATTTTATTACTATTTCTGGCTACGATGGTGGTACTGCAGCAAGTCCATTAACATCAGTTAAATATGCGGGCTGTCCTTGGGAACTAGGTTTAGCTGAAGCACATCAATCACTCGTCACAAATGGCTTACGTCATAAAGTACGCTTGCAAGTTGATGGTGGATTGAAAACCGGTATTGATATTGTTAAAGCCGCAATTTTAGGTGCTGAGAGCTTTGGCTTTGGTACTGCTCCTATGGTAACGCTTGGTTGTAAATTCCTACGTATTTGTCATTTAAACAACTGCGCTACAGGTGTTGCAACGCAAGACGATGTTTTGCGTGAAAAGTACTTTAAAGGTTTACCTGAGCAAGTAATGCACTATTTTAAGTTTATTGCTCAAGATGTGCGTGAAATTTTAGCGAGATTAGGCGTTGAAAGCTTAACCGCAATTATTGGCCGAACTGACTTATTAGTGCAACTAACTGGCATAACAGCTAAGCAACAAAAACTTGACTTATCTCCTATTATTGCTCAGGTTGTTGCCGGCGAAGATACCGCACTTTATCAAAAAGAAGAGAATAATCCGTTTGATAAAGGTTTACTAAATAAAGAGATTCTTGATGCTTGTACTGATGCAGTGTTGCACAGTAAAGGCGGCGATTTCAGATTTAGCATACAAAATACTGATCGCTCTGTTGGCGCGTCATTATCAGGTGAAATTGCTCGTCATCATGGCGACCAAGGTATGGCGTCATCTCCAATTCATATTCATCTTAATGGCACCGCAGGACAAAGTTTTGGTGTGTGGAATGCGGGTGGCTTAGAAATGACACTTACTGGTGATGCTAATGATTACGTAGGTAAAGGCATGGCAGGTGGTAAGTTAACAATCAAACCGCCAAAAGGTGTCGAATACTTAAGTCATGAAACTATGATCATGGGTAATACGTGTTTATATGGCGCAACCGGAGGAAAACTTTACGGTTGTGGTCGTGCAGGTGAACGCTTTGCAGTTCGTAACTCAGGTGCACAAGCCGTTATTGAAGGAACTGGCGATCATGCTTGTGAATACATGACAGGTGGAATAGTTACAATTATTGGACAAGTAGGTGTTAACTTTGGTGCGGGCATGACTGGTGGTTTTGCTTATGTATTAGATGAGGCTGATGACTTAGAGATCCGTTTAAATAGCGAATCAATCGAGTTATTACCTATAACAGACCTTACTATTCACCAAGAACATTTACGTGGCATTATCAATCAACATTTTGATGAAACAGGTAGTGCGAGAGCACAAGACATATTAGGTAATTTTGATGCATACGCACCGAAATTTAAACTAGTAAAACCAACGGCAACCGATGTTAAGACCTTATTAGGTCATCGTAGTCGTTCTTCTGCTGAACTTCGCGTTCAAGCACAGTAATCGTGAATGCGAATTAAGGGTAAAACAGTATGAGTAAAAATGTTTATCAATTTATCGATGTAAAACGTATTGATCCGCCAAAAAAGGCCATCGAACAACGTAAAATAAATTTTGTTGAGATCTATCAACCATTGAGTACAGATCAAAGTGCGGGTCAAGCCGACCGCTGTTTAGATTGTGGTAATCCTTATTGTGAGTGGCAATGCCCTGTTCACAACTATATCCCACAATGGTTAGAATTAGTGACTGAAGGTAAAATCTTTGAAGCTGCTGATTTATGTCATCAAACTAATAGCTTACCTGAAATGTGTGGCCGTGTTTGCCCACAAGATAGACTATGTGAATCAGCCTGTACGCTTAATGAAGATTTTGGCGCTGTGACTATAGGTAATATTGAAAAGTACATTACCGATACCGCCTTCGCACAAGGTTGGAAACCTGATTTATCGAACGTGGTAAAAGTAAACAAACGAGTAGCTGTTATTGGCGCTGGACCAGCAGGCTTGTCATGTGCAGATGTATTAACACGAAATGGTATTGATGCTGTCGTTTACGACAAACATGCTCAAATTGGTGGACTCCTTACTTTTGGTATTCCATCGTTCAAATTAGAAAAAGACGTTATTCAAACTCGCCGAGAAATTTTTGAAGGCATGGGCATTGAATTTCGCCTTAATGTTAACGTGGGTGTTGATGTTACTTTTGAATCATTAAGCGAAGAATACGACGCGGTATTTCTAGGATTAGGTACCTACACCGATATGACAGGTGGTTTCGAACATGAGGGTGCCTCAGGTGTTTATAATGCACTTGATTTCTTAGTTGGCAATACTCAAAACTTAATGAAAATCACAGAAAATGCTAAACCATTCGTGAGCTTTGAAAATAAAAAAGTAATTGTATTGGGTGGTGGTGATACAGCAATGGACTGTGTGCGTACCTCTATTCGCCAATCAGCAACAGAAGTTACTTGTGCATATCGCCGAGACGAAGCCAACATGCCAGGCTCTCCACGTGAAGTGCAAAATGCTAAAGAAGAAGGTGTAAACTTTCAATTTAATATACAACCTCTTGATATCGCCGTTGATGAAAATGGTAAAGCCTGTGGTGTTAAATTTGTAAGAACTCAGCTAGGTGCTGCTGATGCTAAAGGCAGAAGAAGTCCTGAGCCAATTGCTGGTAGTGAGTTTATTATGGAAGCAGACGTTGTAGTTATTGCTTTTGGTTTCTTACCAAGTCCGCCACAATGGATGAAAGATGCTGGTGTAGAGTTAGATTCACGCGGACGTGTTATCGCTGTTGATAATAGCGAATTTGCATTACAAACCACCAAGCAAAATGTTTTTGCCGGAGGAGATATGGTACTAGGTTCAGATCTTGTTGTAACCGCTGTAGACCAAGGCAGAAAAGCAGCCATGGGTATTTTGGATTTTGTACTCAGTTAAAGTACAACGTGTTTTTCCCTTGCAAAAAAGCAGCTTCGGCTGCTTTTTTCATACCTAAATTTTGTAATATTGCCACTCACTCACAAAAGTGAGCTATATTATTAATATTTAAAGAAACTAAAATGTCTGTTATTTTAAATAAGCAAAAAATGGGTCATTATGATGTGCAAGATAGTAAAGTATGCTTAAAATTTTTAGAAACAAACTATTACCCCTTATAGCAAGTACATTTCTATTATTGGCATCTTTTGGTGGTCAATCTAAAGAAATCAACGTTGTTACTGAGTTTCTCGAACCCTATCAAATTAAAAAACCTGATGGCACGCTGGGTGGTTTTTCTACCGATGTGGTTAAAGCTTTATTTGAAATAACTAAAGATCAGGCTGAAATTAAAGTAATGCCTTGGGCAAGAGCATACGAAGTTGCACTTAATAAACCTAATATTTTAATTTATTCTATTGCACATACAAAAATTCGTGATACAAAATTCCACTGGATTGGCGCACTCAAAGAAGAGCGTTTATATTTTTGGGGGTTAAAAAAACACTTCACCAAAAGCGACTATGAAGTTTCGGCATTAAAGAACTACAAAATAGCCGCTTCAAGAAACTCTAATTCCGCACAATATTTAATCGCTCAGAACTTTTCTAATATTTATGAACTAGCAAACGAACGACAGAATATGAACATGCTATTTATTGATAGAGTTGATCTGATTCTCGCAACTCAAATTACAATAGAAACAAGAGCTAAAAGTCTTGGATATGACTTTAATGAACTACAAAGATTAAATGAAGTCGCTGCTTTAAATAACAAGCTGAGTATAGCGTTTAGCATGGGAACTCCCCTTGTCTTAGTACAGGAATACCAAACTGCGTTTCAACAATTAGTAACCAGCGGTAAACTTGCAAAACTAAAAGAAAAATGGAAATTATATTGATGATAATTTCACGACATAATTCAAACTAAAATACAGCTTTAATGGTGAAGCTTACATAGTATTACTTCCCACTTTCTTATCATCAATAAAAATAATGTAGCTACCTGTTTATGCGTTTGGCATAATCATCTTTATTTATAAAACTCAGTAAACGGATAACAATATGATCCATAGTATGACGGCTTTTTCTCGCTTCGAAGTAAAAGGTGATTGGGGTAATGCAGTTTGGGAAATTCGTTCTGTAAATCAACGATTTTTAGAAACTTATTTTCGTTTACCAGAACAGTTTCGTAGTATCGAACCCGTACTTCGCGAACGCTTTCGCAAGCAATTAAACCGCGGAAAAGTAGAATGTAGCCTACGTTTCAATGCTAATGCATCTGAAAAAAACAACCTTTCACTTAATAAAGGCTTAGCGGAACAACTTCTTCAACACGCAGGTTGGATCAACGAACAAACACTTAATAGTCAATTGAATCCACTTGAGATAATGCGCTGGCCAGGTGTTATGGAAGCAGAAGAAGCTGACATGACCACTATCCAAAAAGAAATCCTAGTAGGGTTTGAGCAAGCGCTAACAGACTTCATAGATGCGCGCGCGAGTGAAGGAGAAAACTTAAAAGCACTAATAGAACAGCGTCTAGAGGGTATTGTTGAGCAGTCTGAGAAAGTAAAAGCTTTTATGCCCGAAGTCATTGCATGGCAACGTAAACGTATTA
>Ga0105350_10002717_pt1 | contig 10526 bp, 10 predicted proteins | sample EN1Hudsemesocosm_FD_83506 | JGI IMG/M metagenome (GOLD analysis project Ga0105350, IMG submission 83506) | Methane-oxidizing microbial communities from mesocosms in the Hudson Canyon - EN1E Hudson Canyon | ecosystem: Environmental > Aquatic > Marine > Cold seeps | place: Hudson Canyon...
ATTAATAAAAAGAAAAGTGTGATCACAAAACGATATGACAATAGGGTGAAGGGCTCAGCATATGGCAGCCCATACTTGGCAGCAATAAATCCTGTACTCCAAATCCATACAAAGACCCAAGGTATTAATTTAGGGTTCATTTTAGTTGGCCCTGGAAAGCCTTATTAGCAGCTTTTTGTTCATGGAATATCTAGCAATAAATAGTAGTTTTCAACTTGATTTTATAGATAAAACATAGCAACTCTAAAGAAACCCAATTTAGAAGATCACATGATTAGACTATAATTAGCGCTATCTATTAATTTGTGAAATTTATGAAACGTTTTTGTTTAATTAGCTTTTTGATAATACTGAATATTTTTTCGCAATCTACTGCAGAAACACCGTCAGTTGCTAATGAACTTAGCTCAGAAAACTCTCCTGATATTTCGTCCTTAACTCTAGGTAAAGAAGTACAAAAATCAAACCATCCTCTCCCAGCAGAACAGGCTTTTAAGTTAAGTGCTATTCTGTTGGACAATAATATGCTTGCTGTTCGATGGCTTGTGCAGCCTGATTATTATCTCTATAAAGATAAAATTTCTTTTTCTGTTGATGAAGCCTCTATTGAAAACATCAAGTTCCCTGATGCAACGATTAAGAATGATGAGTTTTTTGGAGAGGTGAGTGTTTACAACACCCCCTTGGAAATACAAATTGAGCTTAACAATATTCAAAAAGACTATGTATTGGTCACTATAAAGCATCAAGGGTGTTGGGAAGGTGGGGTCTGCTACCCTCCTCAAGTTGATAGACTTGAAGTGAGCCTGGAAGGATCAAAAAAAGCCCCTATTCCATCGTATGAAAAAGTAACCATTGATGAAAACATAGTCTCGGAGAAATTTCAGCAGGGCGGCCTAGCCCTATTTATTGCTGCATTTTTAGCTGGTCTTGCATTATCTTGGACGCCCTGCGTCTACCCTATGGTTCCAATATTATCTGGAATTATTATTGGGCAAAAAGAAAAGCCTAGCAATCTCAATGCCCTTTTAATGTCGATCACTTTTGTTCTATCAATGTCTGTTGCTTATGGATTAATTGGTGCTTCTGCAGGGTACTTTGGAGCAGGCATTAATTTGCAAGCAATTATGCAAACGCCTTGGGTGCTCTTTGTTTTCAGTTGTATTTTTATCTTACTCTCCTTATCGATGTTTGGCTTTTACGACATTCAACTACCGTCAGGGGTTCAAACCAGACTTACAAGTATTAGCAACTCGCAGTCAGGAGGTAGCTTTGTTGGGGTTAGCATAATGGGATTCTTATCTGCATTAATTGTTGGCCCTTGTGTTACACCTTTTCTTGCAACTGCATTAAGCTATGTTATTGCTGGAGGGAGTGCGGCAAAAGGTGGAGCAAGCTTATTTGCTATGGGATTAGGAATGGGAGTGCCTCTTATAATCATTTGTGGCTGGGGGGTCAATGCACTTCCAAAAGCTGGCCCATGGATGGAAAATGTTAAGAGAGTTTTTGGCTTTGCAATGATTGCTGTAGCCCTCTATCTCTTAGATAGAATCCTTTATCCATTGCTGTCATTAATTCTATGGGCACTGTTGTTTACAGTTGCCCCTATCATGCTTGGAGTTTTTAAAAACATAAGCAGATCTTTGAGTTTGGTTGGAATAGTATTTCGACTCTTTTCTATTTTATTTTTAGTTTATGGTCTGATGTTATGGGTACTTGTTGCCAAAGGTGGAGGCGACATACAACAACCTCTAGATGCAATAATCTATGGTGATAAGATTGAAGCATCTAACACTGTTACTTTTCAAATAATAGATGACGAAACCCAGCTAGATTCATTGATTTTAAAAACCAAATCAAATAAAAAACCACTCGTACTTAAATTTTATGCTGAGTGGTGCATAGCCTGCAAAAAATTAGAAAGAGTTGTCTTTAAGGATTCAACAGTCAATCAATCTCTCAAAGATTCAATGACTTACACTGTTGATGTAACAAAAAATACACAAATTAATCAATCTATATTATCAAGATTCTCACTTGTAGGACCTCACGCAATTTTGTTTTTTAAGGATGGAAAAGAAATAAGATCCCAAAGAATTATTGGTGAAGTGAGTGCTAAAGAACTATCAAATCGCTTAAATAGTTTAAATTAAATTAGCATTAAATTCCTCTAAATGTTTCTATTTTGCCGCTATAAACTGCTATATGGATGGTAAAATGCATAATTTTGAAGATCTTAAAAAGACAATTTTCTTAGGCTTAAGTTTAACATTTTTAAGCCAAAACATGAACTTACAGTATTTTTAGCCTGGAGCTAAAAATTAACAATTAATTAAAAAATAAATAATAGGAGCATCGATGGATATTCGAAAAGTTAAAAAACTAATGGAGCTTCTGGAAGAGTCTGGAATGGCTGAAATTGAGATTAAGGAAGGTGAAGAATCAGTCAAAATCTCAAGGTTTGGTGCTTCACCCGCACCCTTACAATCCCCAGTTCAGTCCTTCATTCAACAGCAACCTGTTGCAAATTCTGCACCAGTTGCGACAACTTCTGCAGAACCTGCTGAAAATCAAACAAGCGACCAGTCTATTGTCTCACCAATGGTTGGTACATTCTATTCAGCTCCATCTCCTACAGCAAAACCGTTTGTCACTGTTGGACAAAAAATCAACCAAGGAGATACTGTAGGAATCATTGAAGCCATGAAAATTATGAACCAGATAGAGGCCGATCAATCTGGCACAGTGGTTGAGATATTAATCAAAGACGGTGAAGCTGTTGAATTTGGACAACCATTAATAGTCATAGAATGAGCTCAATAAAAAAAGTCTTAATTGCGAATCGTGGAGAAATTGCTTTAAGAATTCTCAGAGCTTGTAAGGAGCTTGGAATTCAAACGGTTGCAGTCTATTCAACTGCAGATAAAGATCTAAAGCATGTCAGATTAGCTGATGAGGCTGTATGTATTGGACCCCATCCCTCAATCAAAAGCTATCTTAACATTCCAGCAATCATTAGTGCAGCCGAAGTAACTCATTCAGATGCAATTCATCCAGGCTATGGATTTCTTTCTGAAAATGCTGATTTTGCAGAGCAAGTAGAGCAAAGTGGCTTTATTTTTATTGGACCAAAAGCTGAAAATATAAGAGTGATGGGAGATAAGGTAGCCGCTATTGAAGCAATGAAAGACTCTGGTGTGCCATGTGTACCTGGTTCTGATGGCGCTCTCGATGAAAACGAAAAAAGAAGTATTAAGCTGGCAAAGGAAATCGGACTTCCAATAATCATCAAAGCTTCTGGTGGAGGTGGTGGACGAGGTATGCGCGTTGTTGAGTCTGAAAAAGATCTTATTGATTCAATCAAACTAACACAGTCAGAGGCTCTGAGTTTTTTTGGTAATGGCGAAGTTTATATGGAAAAGTTTCTTACCACTCCTCGTCATGTTGAAATTCAAGTCCTTGCAGACCAGCATGGAAACGCTATTCATCTTGGGGAAAGAGACTGCTCTATGCAAAGACGCCATCAAAAAGTGGTTGAAGAAGCTCCCGCACCAGGCATATCTCCAAAGCTCAGGAATAAGATTGGAAACATCTGCGCAGAAGCTTGTAAAAAAATTAATTATCGTGGCGCTGGCACGTTCGAGTTTCTTTTTGATAATGATCAGTTCTACTTTATTGAAATGAATACAAGAGTTCAAGTTGAACATCCAGTTACTGAAATGATTACTGGAGTTGATATTGTTCGCGAACAAATATTAATTGCAGGCGGTGACAAATTATCACTCACTCAGGATGACATTGAAATTAAAGGCCATGCAATTGAATGCAGAGTTAATGCTGAGGACCCTATAACGTTTATGCCCTCCCCAGGAAAAATCACCCAATACCATGCGGCTGGTGGACTAGGAGTTAGAATAGATTCGCATATTTATAATGGCTATAATGTTCCTCCTCATTATGACTCAATGATTGGTAAGGTCATAACGTATGGTGAAAGCCGAGATAACGCTATCATTAAAATGCAAAATGCACTTGATGAAATGGTTATTGATGGAATTAAAACAAACATTCCACTTCAAAGGTCGATTATGAATGATAAGGTCTTTAAAAAAGGTGGAATGAACATACATTATCTTGAAAAGATGCTTGGAGAAGAAGAATGAAACTTAAGGTTGGAATAATTGGTGGATCTGGTTATACCGGGATAGAGCTTTTGCGTCTGCTGCACCAGCATCCAAGCGCTGAAGTTCACGCAATTACATCCAGAGCTCTGAAAGGTAAAAAACTCTATGAGGTCTTTCCAAACATGCATGGAATGTCAGACCTATCGTATCTTCTTCCTGATGATGAAAAATTATTTGAATGCGATGTCGTTTTCTTTGCTACGCCTCATGGTGTTGCAATGAATAGTGCTGAATTATTTCTGGAAAGAAATATTAAAGTTATAGACCTGGGTGCCGACTTTAGAATTACTGATTCAGCTATTTGGTCGGAATGGTACAACATGGAGCATACTCAAGAGTCTCTATTGAATGAGGCAGTCTACGGACAACCCGAAATAAAAAGAAGTGCAATTAAAGACGCTCGACTAATTGCAAATCCTGGATGCTATCCTACAGCCGTTCTTCTTGCATTAAAACCTCTCCTTGAGAACAACCTGATAGATCCTTCCAATATCATTGCAGATTGTAAATCAGGTGCAAGTGGTGCTGGTCGAAATGCAAATCAAGCAACCCTTCTTTGTGAGATAACTGAAAGCTTTAAGCCTTATGGTGTTAGCGGACATAGGCATTTTCCTGAAATTAAACAAGAGCTTGAATCTATTTCTGGAGGCGTTATTGGACTCACTTTTACCCCACATTTAGTTCCAATGAGTCGGGGAATTGAAGCTACAATTTATACTGACCTGATTGATTCTGATGCAGATATTCTAAGTTGCTACGAAAAAGCCTATGAAAACGAAGAATTTGTTAAAATATTACCTGAAGGTGTCTATCCTGAAACCCGCTCAGTCAAATCTTCGAACTATTGTCAGATTTCAATTCAGTACGTTGAGCATAGCAATAAGCTTGTAATTATGTCTGTGATTGATAACCTGGGTAAGGGTGCAGCGGGACAGGCAATTCAAAATATGAATTTAATGTTTGGACTTGACGAAAAGGAAGGTCTGTTAGAAATTGGACTTTTGCCATAACATTAATTCAAGTTGTAAAGTTCATTTAGAGGTAACCAATGGAAGCAATAGAAATATTAGACGAAGCTGACATAGTTTTTAGTGATAGCGCGGCTAACAGAGTCGCTCAACTCATTAAAGAGGAAAAAAATCCAGACTTAAGGCTGCGTGTATATATCACTGGGGGCGGATGCTCTGGCTTTTCCTATGGTTTCACTTTTGATGAAAATCTTAAAGAGGGTGACAGTGGTGTTAACAAAAAAGGGGTTCAATTAGTAATTGATCCTATGAGCTATCAGTACCTGATGGGCTCTACAGTTGACTATCTTGAGGACCTACAGGGGGCTAGATTTGTTGTAAGTAATCCGAATGCCAAAACCACTTGTGGTTGTGGCTCTTCTTTTTCAATTTAGCGAGCAAACATTATGACAGAATACATCCCAGGCCTAGCAGGAGTTCCTGCAACCAAATCAGCAATCTCTTCAATTGACGGTGAAAAAGGAATACTAGCCTATAGAGGCTATTCCATTCAAGATCTTGTCGAGCACTCTTCTTTTGAAGAAACTGCACTTTTGCTAATGAATGGCGAGCTCCCCTCTCCAAAAGAGCTAACAAACTTTAAAAATATCTTAAAAAAACGTAACGAGGTTAAGCGCAAAATTCGCCACTTGCTTTGGTCACTTCCCTCAACTGGACACTCCATGGATGTGCTCCAGACTGCAATAGCATCTATGGCGACTTTCTATCCAGATGCAGGTGCTGCGGAACCAGATTCCTCTTATACCCAAAATGCACTTATTAAAATTATCTCAAATATGAGTACTTTGGTTGCAATGTGGACTCGTATCAGTATGGGATACGACCCAATACCGCCAAGCAAGACGATGTCTTATGCTGAAAATTTTATGTATATGTGCTTTGGAGAGGAGTCTGACCCTGAGATCGTTGCCCTCTTAGATGCCTCATTAATTTTGCATGCTGAACATACTATCAATGCTTCAACTTTCTCGACGATGGTAACAGCGTCTTCGCTTGCAAACCCATTTGCTTCAATTGCTGCTGGCGTTGGAACATTAGCGGGCCCTCTACACGGCAATGCAAACGAAAATGTGCTCATAATGCTTGATGAAATTGGCTCTCCTAAAAACGCACGCAAATGGATCGAAGATAGGCTTAAAAATAAGCAAGTTATCTGGGGAATGGGTCATCGTGAGTACAAAACAAAGGATCCTAGAGCAACCATTCTTGAGAAAATGATTAAAACCTACATCAAGAAAAATGGGCTTACTTTATCTAACCGTTTTGAAACAGCTCTCGAAGTTGAAAGCATCTGTAATGAGTTATTGTCTCAAAAAGGGGTCTACCCTAACGTAGACTTTTATTCAGGCATCCTTTACTCAGAAATCTTCAACTTTACCAAAGAACACTTCACGTCAATCTTTGCCATGGCTCGTTCAGCAGGTTGGGTTGCTCACTGGCATGAGCAAGTAAGTGACAACAGAATATTTAGACCTACTCAAATCTACATTGGTGCTGATTTCAGGGACTACCCATCTAAGTAAAAATGGCAAAAACAACTCACTTTGGCTATAAAGAGGTCGATGTTGAAAAAAAACAAGGCCTTGTAAAAGGAGTATTTGACTCAGTAGCTGGGAAATACGATCTCATGAATGATGTCATGTCGATGGGAATGCATAGGCTTTGGAAAAACTATACGATTTCAAGCAGCAATGTAAAAGAGGGTGATCATGTTCTTGATATTGCTGGAGGCACAGGAGACCTTGCAATCAAGTTTAGAAAAAAAGTTGGGCCTGAAGGCAAAGTTATTCTCTCGGATATCAATGGTTCAATGCTACTTGAGGGAAGAAAAAACCTTTTAAATCATGGCGTAATTGATGTTGACTTTGTGCAGGCAAATGCGGAATCACTTCCCTTTGAAGACAATACCTTCGATTGTGTTAGCATAGCATTTGGCCTAAGAAACGTTACACATAAAGATGCAGCATTAAAACAAATGCATAGGGTTCTCAAAAAGGGAGGCACACTATTAATCCTAGAATTCTCTAAGGTTGAAAACAAGACTCTAGAAAAAATTTATGACCTCTACTCCTTCAACCTAATTCCAAAATTTGGCGAATTTTTTGCCAATGACGAAGACAGCTATCAATATCTCGCTGAATCAATTCGCAAACATCCTGATCAAGAGACGTTAAAAAATATGGTCCTAGATGCGGGTTTTGAATTCTGCGAATACCATAATCTAACTGGAGGCATAGTTGCGCTTCATAAAGCAATTAAAGCCTAACCAAAATGTTTCGTCTGACCATTGAAAAATCTTTGAATCATTTAATTAATGCTAATAATATTGATTTAACACATATCGACAACAAAATAGTCAGTTTTAGAGTAGACGAGATAGACTTAACCTTATTTTTTCTTTGTCTAAACTCACGTATTTTTGTAATTGACGACCAACAAAATAAAAAAGTTGATGTTTCGGTGACGCTGAGTAAGGCTTCATTTTTGGCTATATTCAAAGGAGCCTCATTAGAAGAGCTTGTTGAAAATGAAGAAATTGAAATCAATGGAAGTGTCAACACTGCTCAACAACTTGCAAACTTATTATCGTCCTCTTCAATTGACATTGAGGAGCTTATTTCACAGTATGCTGGGGACATAGTAGCTCACCAAATAGGTAAAGCTTTTAGGCAAATAAAAAAGGCCTCTGTTGGCAATGATGGTTCAATAATTAATACCATAAAAGACGAAATAACAACAGCATTAATTGCTCCAAGTCGCTCTAAAATTTTCAAGGGAAGGGCCTAAAAATGAAAAGCTTATTTCGTTTTGTAGGAATTTTGAGAACGCTAATCCGATATAGGTTAGACCATTTAATACTGTCTACTTCTTTTCTTAAAAGCCTTAGACCTTTAATCTACCTAACACCGTGGCATTATTTTCCTAGCAAGAAACTCACTAGAGGCGAAAGGATTCGACTTGCACTTGAAGAGCTCGGACCAATCTTCATTAAATTTGGCCAGACTTTATCAACACGAAGAGACCTTCTCCCAGATGATATTGGAATGGAGTTGGCTAAGCTCCAAGATAAATGTCCTCCATTCCCTGCTGCAGAGTCAAAACTAATCATTGAAAAAGCGCTTGGTGATAAAACCTCAATTCTTTTTTCATCGTTTGATGACTCCCCCCTTGCCTCTGCTTCCATTGCTCAGGTTCATACTGCAGTAACTCAGAATGGGGAAGAAATAATTATAAAAGTTGTTCGTCCAGGCATTGAAAAACAAATTAAAAGAGATATACGTCTTCTTTATGCCTTAGCAAGTCTTGCTGAAAAACACAGCGATGGAAAAAGACTAAGGCCAAAAGAAGCTGTCGAGGAGTTTGAGGGAATTATTTATAATGAGCTTAACATGATGGTTGAAGCTGCTAATGCTTCGCTTCTTGGTAAAAACTTTAATAATTCAGATCTTCTGTATGTGCCAAAAGTTCATTGGGATCTTTGTAGATCAAATATTTTGGTAACTGAGAGAATCTATGGCACACCGGTCAATGATATTGAGGCTCTGAAAAAGAAAAATGTTGACTTTAAGTCTTTGGCAGAGGATGGAGTAATTATATTTTTTACCCAGGTTTTTGATCATAATTTTTTTCATGCTGATATGCATCCAGGAAATATTTTTGTCGGAGAAAATAACCAATATACGGGTGTAGATTTTGGAATTATGGGTACGCTAACTGAAGCTGATCAATATTATTTAGCCCAAAACTTTATGGCATTTTTTAATCAAGATTATAAACGAGTGTCTCAAGTTCACCTTGAGTCTGGGTGGATACCCGAAGGAACAAATGTAATGGAATTTGAAAATGCGATAAGAAGCGTCTGCGAACCAATTTTTGACAAGCCATTAAGTGAAATTTCTTTTGGTCAGGTTCTACTCAGCCTCTTAAAAGAGGCAAAACGTTTTGATATGGAAGTTCAGCCTCAGCTACTTTTGCTCTATAAAACACTACTCAATATAGAAGGCTTAGGTCGATCGCTATATCCAGACCTTGACCTCTGGGCAACAGCAAAACCTTATCTAGAGAAACTAGCTAAAGAAAAATATAGCTTTAAGAGCACGCTTAATAAATTCTCTGATCAGTTGCCCCAGATTGTCTCGGAATTACCAGAAATTCCAATGTTAGTAATCAACGCCCTTAAGCAAATTGAAAGTGGTGCTTTAAAGACTGAAAACTCAAAAAAACAAACAGAGGCAATTGTTATACAATTAAAAGAAAATGCCTCTAAACAAAGGTCGAGCTTTATTGCCATTTCGTTTCTTTTAGTTTCAGCTTTTTTAGCCACTCAATCAGTTTGGGCTTGGGCTATCCCTAGCTCTATTCTCAGCATTATTTTTTGGCTTAGGTCAAGATAGATAAACTTGGCTATATAAAAAGAATTTCGGGTAAAATATCCTCCCTTGTCTGTTTGGTCGCAAAATAGGCAAATTTAGTTACACCGCTTGAAGTGGTGTTTTTTCATTTATTGGAGAACTCAAAATGAGTATTACTGTAAACGCAACAGAGCGTGAAGATCAGGGGAAAGGTGCGAGCCGCCGCCTGAGAAAAGAAGAAAAGGTGCCAAGTATTATTTATGGTGGAAAGCAAGACCCGCTAATGGTAACACTTAGCATTCACGAAATTACCCATCTACTGGAGGATGAAAATACATTCACTTCAGTATTGGACTTAGTGGTAGGAAAATCAACAGAGTCAGTTGTTTTAAAAGACATTCAGCGCCATCCTGCAAAAAATACCATTACACATGTGGACTTTTTGCGAGTTGATGCTAAACAAACTCTTGTTACTACAACACCACTTCACTTCATAGGAATGGAAGAAAACGAGGCACTAAGGCTGGGCAATATGCTCAATCAGTTTGTTGTGTCGGTTGAAATTTCATGTCTACCTAAAGACTTACCTCACGGTATTGACGTAGATGTAACTAGCCTTGAGGTTGGTGATCATCTTTCATTAACTGACCTTGTCTTGCCAGAAGGCGTTATTATTAATGCATTACAACATGAAGATGTTGAGGCACACGATCAGACTGTATGTTCAGTTTCCGAGCCTAAGGTAATTGAGGAAGAGGAAGAAATCATTGAGGATGGTGAATCTGAGGAGGGCGGTGAGGACTCAGCAGAAGACTCTGCGGATTCTGCAGATGCTGACTCAAAAGATGGTGACGACAACGAATAAAGTATCGTCAGTCTTGTTGACTCAACAAGCGTAAAATGAAGCGCTGTAATGATTAAACTAATTGTTGGACTGGGAAATCCCGGAAAAAATTATCAGG
>Ga0105350_10002726_pt1 | contig 10508 bp, 8 predicted proteins | sample EN1Hudsemesocosm_FD_83506 | JGI IMG/M metagenome (GOLD analysis project Ga0105350, IMG submission 83506) | Methane-oxidizing microbial communities from mesocosms in the Hudson Canyon - EN1E Hudson Canyon | ecosystem: Environmental > Aquatic > Marine > Cold seeps | place: Hudson Canyon...
AACCTTATAATTATCAAAATAAAATTTCCCTCCAGGTATGCAGCCGTAACACTTAAAGTGGTCGTTATGACTGTTTTAAATCCATTTTTAGCTTTAATTCGAGTTTTTACACAGCCTGACTCCAAAGTGCTCATTCTATGAGTAAGCTAAATTATGATAATTCAGCCAAGCGAACTAAGCCTTCAATGTTAAAAGCCGGCACATTTACGACTGGCAATTATATATTTCTGAAATTGTATGCTTTAGTCGAACACCCTAATTGATCAGACCATGTCGCGTGCTAACTTCTACACATTATTGGCACTTGGGTACCTCAAATGTAATGCCTTGTGCTAGCGGTAGCTCCTGACCATAGTTGATGGTGTTTGTGCTACGTCTCATATAGTTTTTCCATGCATCTGAGCCGCTTTCTCTTCCTCCTCCGGTATCCTTTTCGCCGCCAAATGCCCCACCAATTTCAGCACCAGAGGTGCCTATATTGACGTTGGCTATGCCGCAATCTGACCCCGTCGCACTTAAAAATAACTCAGCTTCTGTGACATTTTGCGTAAATATGGCCGAGGATAAACCTTGAGTAACATTATTGTGCACTTGTATCGCTTCTTCCAAGGAACTAAAGCTATGAACATAAAGCAGAGGGGCAAAGGTTTCCTCTTGCACAATGGCTGCACTTGCGGGGATGTCGATGATGGCAGGTGTGACATAAAAACCATCGCTGTTTTTAATTAACTCGCCTCCAGTAATCAGTACGCCTCCTTGGCATTTCGCTGCATCAATACTGGCTTTCATCTTGTCGATGGCCTGTTGATTAATCAACGGCCCTATTAGGTTGCCTTCGTCAAATGGGTCGCCTATCTTGACTGATGCATATATTAACTTGAGCTGATCCATGACGTTGCTTTTAAGGTCTTCATGCACAATTAAGCGGCGTAATGAGGTGCAGCGTTGGCCACAGGTGCCGAGTGCTGAAAAGGTAATGGCCCTCAGCGCCAATTCAAGGTTTGCGCTTGGGCAGACAATCATTGCATTATTTCCGCCTAACTCAAGAAGGGATCTGCCCATTCTTGAGGCGACACGTGCTCCAACAGCACGTCCCATGGGACACGAACCTGTTGCAGAAACTAAGGCGATTTGTCTTTTGTCCACTAACGACTCAACCTGACTTTTTTCACCAAATACGATGTTACTTAATTGTTCGTTGCCACCGAACGCCTTAATTGTTTCTACAAGAAGATTATGGCAAGCAAGGGCGCTGAGTGGGCATTGACTTGAGGGCTTCCATATCATGCTGTTGCCACAAATTAAAGCCAGTGCGGCATTCCAGCCCCATACTGCCATGGGAAAGTTAAATGCACTAATCACTAGAACTGGACCAATCGGATGCCACTGTTCCATCATCCGGTGATCTTGACGTTCTGTTGTAATAGTTAAACCGTAAAGCTGGCGAGACAGTCCGACAGCAAAGTCACAGACATCAATTAATTCCTGTACTTCTCCTAGGCTTTCTTGAAAGGGTTTCCCTGCTTCCATGGTAATGATGTAAGCCAGCTCCTGTTTAAATTTCCTTAACTTTGTCGCGTAAAGGCGCACTAACTCTCCTCTCTTTGGAGCGGGTACAGTTCGCCATTCTTTGAAGGCACTATTTGAGTTTTCCACAAGTGTACTGATCTGCTTATCGTCAGCAAACGCGATAGCCGCAAATTGTTGTTTATCAATCGGGCTAATGACCCGGCAGTTGGCTGCGCCTTTCAAAGGCAGTCTACCTGAATAAGCTCCCGAATAAAGTTGGCTTTTAGCATAAAAACCACCCAATACGCTGTTAAGTATTTTAGTATTTATCTTCATTGTAGACCTCGATATTGTGCCTTCAAACGCTTAATTCTGCATCACGATAGGGTTGTGCGAATTTATTGTTTAAAAAACGAGAGATGTCTAATGTTTCTTGTTCGACAAAACCGGTTCGTTGGATTTTTTCCTGTAAAATCAAGTCGATGGTTGTTGCAGTTGCACAGGAAGTTGCTATCTGGATAGCGCTTTGTTGCGCCGTGTGACGGAGTAAAAAGGTGCGACTTTGCTGCTGCAATTTTTCGTTTAGGGTTCCTGTTGCAACAACTGAAATTAAAACGATGTCCTGTTTTGTTGTCGCAACGCTCGACTCTAGTATCTCCATCAACATGTTTCGACGTTTACCTGCCTCGCCCAGGCGTAGGTCATGAAACAAAAATTTCATCAGTTGGCAGTGCCCAGGGTAACGAATGGTTTGATAGGTTAGTTCTCTAAGTTGACCTTTCAGTGAGTGACAGAGATTGGCTAAGCCGCCAGAGGTATTAAAAGCTTCATACTCTACGCCGGACACTGAAAAGGCTTCCAATCCTTCTAAAGGCTCAATTAGAGTTTGTTTTGAATTTTTAATTGCTTCACAGGGGTTTGCATATTCATTTACCAAACCTTCTGTGCTCCAGGTGAGGTTGTACATCATTTGATTAGAAGGAAATTCAGGAAGCGCACCGACTCTGAGTTTCAGCGAATCAAGTTGATCAAAGGCTTTATGAAATCCGTAGGCTAAAATACCAATGAATCCCGGTGCTAATCCGCACTGGGGCATAAACACCTGTCCTTTTACCGCCTGTTTAGCAATATCTTTAATTTTTTTGGTGCATCTAACATCCTCGGTTAGGTCAAAATAGCTACAGCCATTTTCTAGAGCTGCTTGTGCTATTAGGGGGTTTTCATTGAAGGTTAGGGCTGATATAACCGCATCCTGCCCCTTCAGTAAGGGTGAGAAGTTATTGTCAGAAATAAGCTGGGTAGAAAATTGATTGGCAAAGTGTTCAACGGCTACCGGGTTTATATCAGCGCCGCTTACTTGGTAATTTTTATCTTGGCTGAGTATTTGCCCAATGGCACCGCCAATTCGACCAAGACCTAGAATCATAATTCGTTTAGTCATGTCATTTACCTCTTGTTTTATTACTTGTTTGATCAGTGGACTCGAATATCTTGTCAGCATTTTTGGCCACAAATCCTTGGTAAAGTTCGCCCGATTGATTCTTGAAACGTTGAGAAAACTCGTAATAACAGCTTCGGACTGTTTGCTCCTTCGTGTCACTAAAGCTGACATTTATCTGATCTGCCATAGTGGCTGCTTGAATCAAAAAGTCGGTCTCTGTACCTTTGATCAGACCGCCTGAATGATTGAAACTGAAAGCGTGTTGTTGTAGGAACTCGACCACTTGCGGTAACTGGGTGTATTTTTTGAAGTGGTTGACGGACAAGGTGAAGTGATTGGCTCTTAAACCCCAGATCGATAACCAGGCGGCATATTCTGATTCAGCTAATAATCTTTGATAGTCCACAAGGCTGGGCTGTGTCCATAAGCGACCAGAACTTAAGGTGTGCTTTGAAGCATGGTTTATTTGATGGGTAAAACTTTCAATTATGTTTTGTGCGGACTCAGATAAGTTCTCAGTGATCAGTTCGCTGATAAATATTTTTGTAGCTGAGTTTGGGTGAATGTAGCAACGTGCATTTAGTTTCTTGAGTTTAAAATGATAGTCATCAAATTGACTATAACCTAATGAGAAAATTTCAGCTTCAAGTTGATCTATTGCGATGAGGGAGTTGGAAAATGTGCGAAATGCGACGTGATCATTTATCAATACTTCGCCTTCAGATTCAAATAAGGAATGAATCGCGAGAGCTTGTGGGCAAATAGCAATATATTGTCGCCACAGTGTATCAAAAAAATTATTTAGTTTGTTCATAGTGTACCCCAATATTGCGCATGCTTTATCAGAGAATCTTAAATAGGTTAAACCTGCACGACGGATTATTCCAGCGCTAAAATGTAGGGATTATTAACTCAGTGCTGCTTACTAGCGTATTTATGTAACGTGATTCTGTAGTGGCTCTGTAGTGAATTTTTCGTGTTTTGGGCTATTTGAAAACAGCTATTTCTTGATCGCTTTATTAAAAGTACTTTAATATCATATGGTTATCTTGTAATTGTGAGTGAAATATAAATTGGTTTTTTTGTTCTAATTTTTTCATGCAGAATGCACGGCTGTTTGATTTGAAAAGGGTAGTGAAATGCAATCTTCTGTGAGGTATTTACAGGATCTGGTTCGATCGGGTGGTCCGGAGTCGGATCAATATGAAACATTAAACCAGACCTTTGTAGATTTTAATCAACTTGCTCGACAAGGAGAGTTTGATCACTACGGCCCGGATTTTAAAGAGGACCTGATGGGTACTTCTTTTGGTTATGACACTATGCAGGGGTATGTATATCGTCAGCCGCATGGACATTCGGGAGATTTTGAACTTTATGAACGCATTTATGGGAACTATCAAACGCCCAATAAGGATCTAGAAAAGTGGGACCAGTTTTGGAATAAGCAAGCATTTGTTAGTGCGCTTCAAAATAGTCAGCGATACTTTAATCAAACCTTGGCTGATACCGAAGCTAGCTCAACAAATACCAATGTTTTGAATGTTGCTTCTGGTTCTTCACGTTTTGTCGCGGACTACCTGAAGTTGAATCAAAGTGCGACGACGTTTCATTGTATGGATCAGTCTCACAGAGCTTTGGATTATGCACGACTACTTTGTCGGGGGCACTTACATCAAGTCCAGTTTCAGCAAGGTCAGGTGGCTGAACTTGCTCAGGATATACGGTATGACTTAGTTTGGTCAGAAGGTTTATTCGATTATTTGTCTGATCGTGAATTTAAGCAGACGCTTGAAAAACTGTTATCAATGATGAATAAGAATGGTCAGTGTGTGATTGGTAACTTAAGTACAGAAAACCCAAATCAAGCCTTTATGGAATTCATGCAATGGCATGTTAATCCTCGAAGTGAAGCGCATTTAAGATCTTTGGCCAGCGCATGTGGTATCAAACCTGCCAATATGCATGTGGTGAAAGAGGCAAGCGGTGTTAATTTGTTTCTACATATCACCCGATAGGCGTTATACTCAGGGCTTAAACCTTAATTTTTTAGCGCGAGCATGAATGACAAACCCAGATAATTCCAATTCCAACAAGACAGCACCTAAAAAGGCAAATAAAAAACGCCCAAAGAAGGGTGCTGGCCCTCATAAGAAAGACCCTCATCAGCAACTAGAAGCTGAAAAATATGACAAACCTATCGCCAGTCGTGATTTTATTCTGGATTATTTGCATCAAGTCAATAAACCGATGACGCATCCGCAGCTGACAGAAGCCTTAGAACTAACTGATCCAGACAATGTTGAAGCGCTAAGAAGGCGATTAATCGCAATGTCACGTGATGGTCAGTTGGTAGGTAACCGTAAGGGTGAGTTTGTACCTGTTTCGAGGGTCGATCTTTTAAAAGGTAGGGTAATTGGACATCGTGACGGCTTCGGTTTTGTAAAGCTTGAAGAAGGCGGGGATGACCTATTCTTATCAGCGCGTCAAATGCGTACGGTATTTGATGGTGATCGGGTACTGGTGCGAGCTGACAGTGAAGATCACAAGGGTAAAAAGCACGCGATCATTATAGATATCGTGGAGCGTAATACGGCTAAGGTAGTTGGGCGAATTTACCATGAGGGTAATGTTAGCCTAGTCGAAGTTGAAAATACTCGCGTTACCCAACAAATAGCTATCGACTCAGAGAATACAGCGGGCGCTTCTCATGGCCAATATGTCGAAGTTGAAATTTTACAACAACCTACCAAGCGAACTCTAGCGACTGGTAAGGTCACCGATATCATGGGAGACCACTTGGCTCCCGGAATGGAGATAGACGTTGCTATCCGTTCTTATGCTATTCCTTTTCAATGGCCTGCGGATGTTGAGCAGGCGGTTAAGTCATTAAAACCTGAAGTAACACCAGCAGATAAACAAAACCGTATTGATATTCGTCATTTACCACTTGTGACTATTGATGGTGAAGATGCGCGAGATTTTGACGATGCGGTATATTGTGAAAAGAACAAACAGGGAGGTTGGACCTTGTATGTGGCTATTGCCGATGTCAGTCATTACGTGCAACCAGAATCCCCTTTAGATCTTGAAGCCAATAATCGTGCAACCTCAGTGTACTTTCCTGATTATGTTGTGCCGATGCTACCTGAAATATTGTCGAATGGTTTGTGTTCCTTGAATCCGAAAGTAGACCGCTTGTGTATGGTTTGCGAAATGGACATCAATGAAGAAGGGACGGTAACTGCCAGTCGGTTCTATGAAGGGGTGATGTATAGTCACGCTCGCTTAACCTACAATCAAGTCGGCAGCATGTTAGAAGAGCCTGAAACGGATAGTGCAAAGCAATTAAGTGAAGATTTTGCTGAAGTATTACCTCACTTGCATCAGCTGTACGCCTTGTTTGGTGTGCTACAGTCTCGCCGTAAAGTACGTGGCGCGATTGATTTTGATACCGTTGAAACCCGAATTATTTTTGATGAAAATCGAAAGATCGATGCAATTGTACCGACCATTCGTAATGATGCGCATAAAATAATTGAAGAATGTATGCTGTGCGCAAATGTGGCAACAGCAGAATTTTTATCCCGGCATAAATTACCAACCTTATACCGGATTCATGATGGGCCAAGTAAAGAAAAGCTGGAAAACGTGCGCTCATTTTTAGGTGAACAAGGTCTTCAATTGATGGGAGGGGACACACCTAAACCCTCTGACTATCAGGAAATTATCAGCCAGATTAAAGATCGCCCTGACTTTAGTGTGCTGCAAGTTATTTTGCTTCGCTCAATGAGTCAGGCTGTTTATGGGCCGGAAGAAAAAGGTCACTTTGGTTTAGCGTTTGAGCATTATGCGCATTTTACTTCGCCTATTCGTCGCTACCCTGATTTGTTGGTTCATAGGGGTATCAAGTCTGTTATTTATAGCAAAAAACAATGTGACGATGTAAAACGCCCCGAAGGTATTGATATTTCTCGTTATAGCTACCCTTATGACTTAGCTAAAATGTTGGTCTTGGGTGAACAGTGCTCTATGGCTGAGAGACGAGCAGATGAAGCCACTAGAGATGTTAATAGCTGGTTAAAATGTCAATACTTGCAGCAGCACTTAGGCGAGGTTTTCCAGGGCATCATCTCGGGTGTCGCCGGCTTTGGGTTTTTTGTTGAATTAGCTGACTTGTATGTAGAAGGCTTAGTGCACGTATCTACCTTAAATGGAGACTATTTTCATTATGATGCACCTAAGCACCGACTGGTAGGGGAGCGAACCGGAGCACGCTTTGGTTTAGGCGATAAGGTCGTAGTTGAGGTTGCCAAAATAAACCTTGAAGATCGAAAAGTTGATTTGATGCTAGTCAGTGCCGAAACAGGTGAAAAGACGAGACGTACTCTTAAACGTTCTGGGCGTAAATCTGCTGATAAATCAGGGCGTAAGCCCTCAGATAAGCGCGGAAAATCACATAGTGGCGATAAGCCTTTAGCGCGGAAAAATGCAAAAAAAGGCTCAAAGAAAAGTCCGCAAAATAGTGACAAAACCAAAGATAAAAAACCGCTTAAAAAACGAGCTAAGAAAACAGCGCAATCTGCAGAACCGAAAAGCCCAGGTTTGAAGACCGCTGCTAGCCAAACAGGTGAAGTGAAAAAACAACGTCAGCCGTCAAAAAGAAAAGTAGCTACGCCAACGGCTGATGCTACCGAAAAGAAAGCAGTGAAAAGTAGAGCGAAACCAGCCGCCGTGAAAAAAGCAAAAAATGTGCTTGATAAAATAGTATCTAAAGCAAAAAAAATCAGTAGTTCAAGAAAACCGAAGGTTAAAAAGACATGACTGAGAATACAGTATTTGGTATTCATGCAGTTGAAGCATTAATTCAGAAAGAAGCTGAGACAATTGTTTCAATTCATCTTCAGCAGGGTAGAGAAGGTCAGCGCTTAGCCAAGCTTATTTCTTTAATGGAACAGAAAAAAATACTGTTTGATTATGTTCCCCGAAAAAAGCTAGATACTTTAGTGAGTGGGCGTCATCAGGGGATCGTTGCTTTAGTGTCCGCCGTCAACGAAAAAGATGAAGGCGACTTAGAAGACGTACTACAGGCTTTAAGCTCTCAGTCGCCCTCTATAGCGCCTTTTTTACTTATTCTTGATTCGGTGACAGATCCACATAATTTAGGTGCTTGCTTACGTTCTGCTGATGCAGCAGGCGTACATGCCGTTATCGTCCCTAAAGATAAATCGGCACCTTTAAATGCGGTGGCTAAAAAAGTTGCCTGTGGTGCAGCAGAACATGTGCCGCTTATCCGGGTGACCAATTTAGCAAGAACGATGAAATGGTTACAAAATTACGGTATTTGGATTAGTGGTGCTGCAGGTGAGGCAGAACAGACTATTTACCAATCTGATCTAAAAGGTTCGATGGCATTAGCGATGGGAGCCGAGGGTAGTGGACTTAGGCGATTAACGCGAGAGCACTGTGACCAACTAACTAAAATTCCTATGTCAGGCAGTGTTAGTAGCTTGAATGTCTCTGTTGCTACGGGTATATGTTTGTTTGAAGCGCAGCGGCAGCGTTTAGAGTAAGCTGAGTTTTCACCCTTTTAATTAAAATCAAATAAAGTACTTACTTAGCATCGGCCAAACCTACTTGGTATGTCGTCGATGCTAAGCGTTAATCATCAATACTTTTTATAAAGCACGCACACTCATCACGTGTTCAACATTCATGATTTTGTCTAATATCGCCTGCGAAGGCTTTTCTTCAAGATCGAGAATGTTGTAAGCAATGTTGTCACGACTTTTATTCAGCATATCTACTACGTTGATCGATTCATCAGCCAATACAGACAATACATGGCCTAACACACCGGCGACATTTTCATTGCAGATGGTGATTCTGTGATCGGTAGTGCGTTGCATGCTAGCTAATGGGAAGTTGACCGAATTGAGGATGTGGCCATTTTCAAGAAAGTCGATTAGTTGATTGGCTGCCATGATGGCACAGTTTTCTTCTGCTTCTCGGGTAGACGCGCCTATGTGTGGCATCATGATGGCTTTTTTATGGCCAATGAGAGCCGGAACTGGGAAGTCGGCTACATAGCGCCCAACCTTGCCAACTTCCATCGCAGTAATAATGGCGTCAACATCGACAATTTGATCGCGCGCAAAATTGAGAATGCAGATATTGTCTTTGGCAGTAGCCAGACTTTCTTTGTTAATCAGGTGCTTGGTGGCGGGTATGGCTGGCACGTGTAATGATACAAAATCAGAGCGAGACATAAGGGAGGGTACATTGTCCATTTTCTCAACATCGCTTGATAAGCGCCATGCAGCTTCTATCGACATAGCTGGGTCATAGCCTACAACCTTCATGCCTAAGGCGATTCCCATATTGGCAACCATTGAACCTATCGCTCCTAGGCCAATTACGCCAAGTGTTTTGCCCGCGAGTTCGGTGCCTTTAAAGTGCTTTTTCTGTGCTTCCATATTTTTCGAAAGCACAGATTCATCCAGGTCTTTATCCATGTCGTTAGCATAGTTAATACCTTCAATAATTCCGCGACTACTTAATAGCAGACCCGCTAATACCAATTCTTTTACGGCATTTGCATTTGCCCCAGGTGTATTGAAAACGACAATACCTTCTTTGGTGCAGCGCTCAACAGGTACGTTGTTGGTGCCTGCACCTGCACGGGCAATAGCTAGCAGGCCATTAGGAAAAACTTCATCATGCAACTTTTGGCTTCTAAGAATAAAGGCTTCGGGTTGCGGTAGCTCACTAGCAACTTCATACGATGCGCGCGGGAACTTTTCTAGCCCCTGAGTCGCGATGGTGTTATAAGTTCTTATCTTGTACATATTTACCTCTTAAATTCTACTTAGACCTTAAGGCCGTAAAAATACAATCACAAAGAGACAACCATGAGCAGTTTCGTTTACTGCTCATGCACGATGTAAATAATGTTAGTGATTTATGCCGCTTTAACCTGTTCAAAGGCCCAAGTTAACCATGGCATAAGTGCTTCCAGATCACTTGCTTCAACAGTGCCACCGCACCATATTCGTAGACCGTCAGGTGCATCACGGTAAGCACCAATATCAAATGCGACGCCCTCTTTATCAAGTAATTTAGTCATTGCTTTTAATTGATCTGCGGGTAAATCTACTGTTAGACATACGCTGGTGTTGGAGCGTAGATTTTCATCTTCGGCCAAAAAGTTTATCCAATCATTTGCTGCAACGAAGTTCTCGATTACAGACAAATTTTTCTTTGAACGCGCAATTAATGCTGGCGTTCCGCCAATACTTTCTACCCAAGATAGAGCGTCTAAATAATCAGCCACGCAGAGCATAGATGGAGTATTGATGGTGGCACCCTTAAAGATACCTTCTATCAGTTTACCGCCTTTGGTCATTCTAAATATTTTAGGCAATGGCCAAGAAGGTGTATAAGACTCTAAACGCTCAACTGCACGAGGGCTGAGAATTAACATGCCGTGAGCACCTTCTCCGCCTAAGACCTTCTGCCAGCTGAAGGTAATTACATCAAGCTTTTCCCAAGGCATTTC
>Ga0105350_10002741_pt1 | contig 10472 bp, 10 predicted proteins | sample EN1Hudsemesocosm_FD_83506 | JGI IMG/M metagenome (GOLD analysis project Ga0105350, IMG submission 83506) | Methane-oxidizing microbial communities from mesocosms in the Hudson Canyon - EN1E Hudson Canyon | ecosystem: Environmental > Aquatic > Marine > Cold seeps | place: Hudson Canyon...
CTTCTGTCGATAATGAAAAGTCGATTCATTTACTGACAAAACTAGGTTTCAATTTTAAAGAATTGATAGATTTTTCAGGGAGAGGGGATAAAACCAAATTGTTTGAGTTGATTATTAATACCAATCGTCATCAGTAATAATAATCAACATAACGCATTGGCATTACCTTACTGCGTTGTATGCAAACCGGCCAATACATAAACCAAAGGCGCATTCCAATTAATTGTGACCTCATTAGTTGAATAACTACACCAATCATCCACGTAAGAACTTGCTGGTAATTTAGACGGGTAACTGCATCCATCTTGTTGTCCTGATTGCGCGCCACCCGCCACAAAACCAGGAACTGGGGCCACCACGTTATCCGCATGAGAAGGGCGATGATGAATATCTACAGGTGTTTTTTCACCAAAGCCGGTCAAATAAGAATAATCTGTTGGGTTGCGCCCCAACACATAATCCAATAAGCCAGTAGCCGCTGTTTTGTATTTTTCATTCTGAGTAAATCGTTGAGCTTGCAATAAAACAAAAGCCTTGTTTAACGCAACAGCATTACTGCCCCATACAAAATCTGAGTTTTGCATGGCTACTGCATAAGCTGATTGCTGATGTAAATTCACGATATTATCTGCTAACGCTAGGTAACGTTCTAAGAACTGACGGTAATCATCATTACTAAGTATTGTTTTACCGTTATTCAACAGCGAAATATAACCTAAGGCTGCGCTATTTGACCATCCAGGGATACTTGGCATAACGTTTAATTGCTTGAACTGTTGAAGATACTGCGCATCGGCTGTTAGCAAAAACAATTCCGCAGCGGCCCATGAAAATTCGTCTAAAAAAACCTGATCTCCGTATCCTCCAGTAGAAACATCCTTAGGTTGAACATAGGCTACGTTTGGGTTGTCTTGCGCCCATTGCCATGCCAATTCGGCCGCATGCCTGTATTCACTGGCTACGTCTGCAAACTGAGGAAAGGCCTGGTAAATACGGCTCGCCACAGCTAAAGAGGCAGCAAAATTTAACGCCGCTGCCGTACCTTTTTGCACCACGTATCGCTGGGCAGTCCCTTGACTTGGCATGACTGCGCCAGAAAAGTTGAGAGTGGTGAGTTTATGATAGACCCCACCGTCATTGGGATCTTGCATTGCCATCATCCAATCCAAATTCCATTTTATCTCGTCTAGTATATCCGGTGATGAATCAGTGGATTCGGGAATGCCAATATCACGATTTTGGTAGAACTCAGGATGATGCTCGTAAGCCACTAACAAGGTGTAAACAGAAATACCACTGTTGACTATGTACTTGTTGTAATCTCCGGCGTCATACCAGCCCTTGGGGGCTGAAATAGCGGTACCTTCTGGACGTTGAGCAGACGCAGCAGAAGTGTGAATAAGCACATTGTCATCAGCATGGCCGGATGGCCTCGACCAGATGCCAGCGTGTTTAGACAAAAGTTCTGAACTTGCTCGATTAAAATAATAGGCTTTCAACGCGGCATCGTGGGCAGCCAAAAAGGCGTCGTTATTGATAGTCACTATATTTGAATCAGCGAAACCACTGACCTTTATACGGTATTCACCAGGTGCAGTAACACTAGAAAAATCAGCAATACTGACCTCGTCTTTTGCTGGTGCCCAGTGTTGTGATGCTGAGAGTTGACCAGTAAAAACCTGCGAACCGTCATTGGCATTTACCAATAAAAAGGTTGTGGCCTGACTACTTGGAACAACCGCAATTTTAGTATCACTAGGTAAAAAGCCAACTTGATTGAGCTTTATTTTTTCAATGTGCATCGCCGGTATACCCGAAGTAGGCTTGGCCTCAACCGGATTGTTATTTTGAGAATTACTATCACCACATGCGCTGAATACCGCGATACTAATTAATATTACCCGTAACTGTTTTTTCATACTTTCACTCAGGAAGCTAATCAATACTAATTTAACTTTATTTTGAAAACGTTTTCAAATAGTTAACGGAATTTAGTAAGCGGTATCAGAAAAAAATTTAGGAATGCGGTATTAGAATCACATGCGCAACCGAACCGCCTTAGTAACTCTTAAAAAAACCAAAGATGAAGTATTGAAAATTTACTATTTGAAATATTTCTAAGTGTGAAAATGGGCAGTTTGAGTTTTTATCTATGCCTGTATAAAATACTCTGTACAAAAAAGCGACCGGTAAAGGTCGCTTTCTATTTGTTTTTTAATTTATCGTCCTACTAAAATGTAGTGTTAAACCTCACACCAAATTCGCTGGCATCATTGCTTAACACTCGCAGTATGTAGTCTCCCGTATTTAGCCTTGCATTGTCATAACGCTCGTCAAAAATATTTTTACCATATAGGGCCACTTTCCAGTCACCTTCAGCTGGCGAATAAGCAATATTAAAATTAACCAGTTCACGGCTGTCTATCTCGGTCAATCGACCAGGATCTGAGCTAGGCTCTCCATACATGTCACTGCGGAACGAATAATCAACTCGAGTACTAATAGTTGCGCCACCAGCCAACTCAAATTCGTATGAAGGGCTGATTGATGCGGTCAGGTCAGGAGTTAATGGTGCAACTGGTTTAACACCATCTTGCTCAGACACGTCCACATCCATATAACCAAGGCTTGTATGCAGTTTAAAATTATCAGTAAAGTAAATAGTACTTTCCCACTCAATACCTCTAGATGTTTGTTCAACGACTAGGTTGCTGGTATCAAACCCGCCTTCTGAGGTAGTACTGACTTGATAGGGTAAATCGTCAAATTCAGTATTAAATAATGCCACACTCATACTAAAGTTATCTGTAACTTGACCTTTAAGGCCCACTTCGTAGTTAACTGCAGTTATATTATCTGAGGCAACAAAACATTCAGGGTCGCCAAATAAACAGTAAGGTCGCGCTGGGAATTGACCTGATTGGTATCCGCTCTGCACAGTACCGTAAAAATTCAGACCATTTTCTAAGGTATAACTCGCCGATAACTCATAGCTAAGTTCACTCCAGTCATCTTCTGAGGTGAATGGGCCAATGCCCACGTTTGCCGTAGCTTGTTTTTCATCTTTGGTATAACGCAAGCCACCAGAAATACGCAGTTCATCTGTCACGCCATAACCTAGATTAATAAACACAGCTCGACTGGTGGTTTCTTGATCGAGCTCCAATAAGTTGCCCCCTCCATTAAAGCTAGAGTCTGCGCCTTGACGATTGCTACCTTCTTCGTTAAACCAATATAAACCAGAGACAAAATCAAATTCATCATAGTAACCGTTTAACTGCAACTCTATTGATGTCTGATCTGCATCACCTTTTTCCGGATAGTGATCTAGCGCAAAGATAGTAGCGTCATCATCCAAACCTGCTTTGTACTCTGAAGTACGATGGCTAACCACAGCTTTAGTCGTTAAGGTATCTGATAAATTCCAGTCAGCGGTAATTGATAAACCGCTCGCTTCGTTACTGACAGTAGTGACTTCTTTAGTGCCCGTGGCGTTGTCGTATGGATCAGGTGCCAAATCAGAATTACGCAGTGGCCCCGATGGAGTAGGAGAGCCAAAACGCATGCCTGTGTAGTAAGCACCAGTTGGGACTTCATCAATCAATGTTGTATAAGGTCTCAAACCGCCTTCACCGTCATTCGCATCGGCGGTTAACACCAAGCTAAAATCATTATTTGGCGCATATTTAACAGACAACCGTGTGTATAGCTCTTTGGTCTCGCCTACATCGTATTCAGCGTCTGGTACATTAATAAATTCGCCCAAGCCACCACGAGCGTTATAACCAGCGTTAAAGTTGAAGGAAAGTGTATCGCTAAGCGCTCTGTTTACGAACACATCAGCCTTCAAACGGCCACGAGTACCAGCTTCAACCCCCGCTTAAGTTACCGCTTCGTCATCAGGTTGTTTGGTAATGATATTGATGGCACCACCGATAGAGTTTCTTCCATAAAGCGTGCCTTGTGGGCCACGCAATACTTCGATACGTTCAATATTATTTAGGTTCCAATTCTGCCCAACTTGCCGACCCAAATACACACCATCAACATAAACGCTGACCCCAGGATCAGTAGTGATAGGGTGATCTTGTAATCCAATACCGCGAATAAAAGGGTTGGCTGAAGAAGTATGTCCCGCTGAAAAACCAGTCACATTTAGGTTGGGAACAAATTTACCTACATCAGTTAAATCACTAATTCCCTGAGAGGCAAGTGCTTCTCCACTAAAAGCGCTGATCGAAAGTGGCACTTCATAAATGACTTGAGAACGTTTGGTTGCAGTAACAGTGATAGATTCGATTCTGTCGTTGGAGTCTTCTTCAGTTGTATGTTCTTGGGCATAAAGCGACCCACAAAAAGCAACTGAAATGGCGCTAGCCAATATAGCCAATCGGAAGGTCTGCCTGTTAGCTAAGTTATTATGTGTAGTCTGTTTCGTATAGATTTATTCTATTTAAGTACTGAGTAAACTTTATAATTCAGATACTTAATTCGACTCAAACAAAACTTCCAGTATGTAATAGCATATTTAGATATTAGGACTTCCCTCATTTATACGGGTAATAAGTAACGTATTAGGATAAACCATGCATGGTGTGGAATTTTTGTTCAATTCAATAAAAATAATGCTTAGATAAGTAATTACTAAACAACCAGGTTATAACAATTTATTGAGCTAGATCACTGAAAAATGAATTGGCGGTTGGTAAGAAAGGGAACTGCGAAAATCAATAGAAATTTATAGCAGTGGCTTGTTATTAGCTATTGTCTAACAAGGGCACCACTGCCCTAATAAATCATCGATTAAACGGGCGGTAAAACAATTACTTTTAACAAAATAACCTGCTCTACGGGCACATCTGACCAACCATATTTGGGGTCAAAATCTGTTTTCACCTCGACCATTTTATCTAACACTTCATACCCTTCGACAACCGAACCAAATGCTGTGTATCCCCAATTTCTGCCAGGGTCTAAGCTATCGTTGTTACTCATATTGAAGAAAAATTGGCGAGTAGCTGAATGTGGATCGTCCTGCCTTGCCATAGTGATGTTGTACATCTTATTTTTTAAGCCACTACCGGACTCATTAAATATTTTTCCAAATGATGGTTTCTCTATAAAATCGGTGTCGTAGCCGCCACCTTGTACAACAAAATCAGGCACGATGCGATGGAAAATGGTGTTTTCATAACTGCGTTTATCCACATAACGCAAGAAATTGTTAACCGTAATCGGTGCTCTGGAACGGTCAAACTCAACAATAATATCTCCCATGCTGGTGACCATTTTGACTCTAGGGTAATAATTGTCAGGTTGTATATGTGAGCCATCATCTTTCGCTTTGGCAAAGGTCAAAGTTGAAGCCAAAACAAGATATACAACAAAATAAGCAACAAAAAGTGTTTTTAACATAGAGATATTCCTAACGTTTAGTAGCAGACAAAATACTGAATTTTTGGTTGGTTGCAACAGTTGTCGAATTGCCAAATAGTCTTTTAAGTTTATTTGGGTAGTCTAAGTGACGATTACCCACCACAAATAATTGTCCGCCCTTTTTAAGCAAAGACTGCGCATCTTTAAACATTTGCCAAGCGATATGATCGGTGATGGCATTTTGTTGGTGAAAAGGCGGATTACATAACACTATGTCTACTTCGTTGGAGCTAGACATTTTCGTAAAGTCGTCCAAACAATTGTTCACAATAAACTCTGATTTGTCGACTTTTTCAGGCAGGTTAACCAACACATTTTGTTGCGTAGAAGCGACTGCCATATAGGACTCGTCAACAAAGATCACCTTAGTTTGTTGATTTTGATTGAGTATGTGCAGGCCCAATACGCCATTACCGCAACCTAAATCAACAACTGTTTTGTTTTCTAGATTAGGTAATTTGGACAAATGCTCAAGCATAAATCTTGCGCCAATATCTAATTGCTGACGAGCAAACACATTAGCCAAATTACTGATTTCAAACCTAGGTTTTTCAGTAAACCAAATGGTTGGATAAGGACTTGAATGTTCCTTAGTGCCAGTAGGTTGGCAAAAAATTAAACGGGCTTTTTTCTTGGCCAAGGAGGTTGTGGTCACACCTAAATATTTTTCGAATAAGGCTAAAGTAGATTTGTGAATCAAGTTGGCTTTACCTGCTGCAATAACGATAGTTGCCGGTGACACTCTGCTTTGCAAATCGATCAGTTGTTGCTCAAGTAGAGCCGTTGTTTTAGGAATCTTAAGTAAAACCAGTTCGGCCTTCACATCCACTTGTGTTACAGAATCATAAAATATCACCGCCCCATCAGGGATATTGTTTTGCTGCAGATTAATTAAACATGATTGTTTAGCCACATAAGAATCCGTTACCCAAATGGGTTTCGAATCAGCAAACCAGCATGCTAGGGCACCAAAATCATCGTTGTAAATACTCATCGATACGGTTGCTAGATTGGGAATATTTTGTTCTACATAGTCAATTAGATACTCGTCTGCAGCATCCCATGCCTGCCAACTTGGGTGTTGTAAATTTTGTGGGTACCTAACTAACTGCAAGTTTCTGTCTAGAAGCGTTAAACTAGTGTTCATTTTTGTCCAAATTTGATGGGTTATGCAGCAGTCACTGTTTGAATCACAATATGATAACACGCCAATACAGCTGGATATGCCAGATGCAGACCTAAAATATTATCCAAATTTCATTCCGCCAGAAGAAACAAACGGCATAATGTGCTCACTCCAAGAGTTGTTAGACTGGCGACAAGAACAAATCACATTATACGGAAAAACCTTTGACGTTCCGCGTTTACAAGCATGGTATGGCGATGCAGAAGCGAGTTACCAGTATTCAAATTTAACCATGCACCCCCTACCTTGGTCCCCTATATTACTTGCACTTAAACAAAAATGTGAAGACGCTAGCAACAGTCACTTTAATTCTGTGTTAGCAAATTATTATCGTCATGGACAAGATGGAATGGGTCGACATGCAGACAATGAACCTGAACTAGGACAACAACCTGTGATTGCCTCGCTGAGCTTCGGCGAGTTGCGTAATTTGGATTTTTATCACAATAAAAGCAAACACAAGACAAGGGTGCCTCTGGCTGACGGTAGTTTACTGGTGATGCGCGGTGCAACCCAATCGAGTTGGCAACATGCAGTAGCTAAAAGCAAAAAGCCACTAGCTCCAAGAATTAATCTGACATTTAGGTATATCCATAAAATCCCCAATGTTTACAACAAATAATATGTCGAGCACGACCAATGAGTTATGATCTGAAATATTGATTTTGGAGAACATATGAACATTCAAACTAACATTGAAAAAAAGCTACTTAGTCACTTTAATCCACTTCACCTTGAAGTTATCAATGAAAGTGCCATGCATAATGTACCACCAGGTTCAGAGAGCCATTTCAAAGTGGTGATCGTCACACCTACCTTTAGTGGAGAGCGGTTAATAAAACGCCACAGATCAGTTAATTCAGTGCTTAAAGAAGAGTTAGCCAATGACATTCATGCGTTGGCTTTACATACCTATACACAGGAAGAATGGCAGGCTCAGTTTGGAGAGTTCCCCAAGTCGCCTAACTGCTTAGGTGGCAGCAAAAATGGGTAATAAAAAGGCGTCATAATGACGCCTTTTTATTTACCGAACATCACAAATTTTATTGTGAAAATCGTACCTTGAGATACTTAAAACTTATAAGTAGCTTGGGCATAAACAAATCTACCTTGGGCGTTATGCGTTCCAGTCGCGTAACCCGTCCATGAATTGTAACTAAACGGTGGCTCTTCGTTAAACAGGTTTGTGATACCTAATGTTAGGGTTGTATTGTCAATACCCGCATAGTTAACTGTTGTATCAACCGTTACCATAGCATCGATATCGGGTGCTATTGTGCCGTCTGTTCGAGTACGCACGGCAGAATCTTCTTCAAACTCGCCAATATAGTTGATGGCAAAGTTTGCACTCCAGTCTGCTTTCACCCAAGAAGCAGAGGTTATCCAACGAACTTTAGGTTGCTCAAAGCTGCCTTCAGCTGCAAATAAACGGCCACCAGTGCGAATATCTTCGTAATTCAATACGTAATTTAAGACGTAATTGAATTTGAAGTCACCCATGTCAGAAGACATTTTGTAACCTAAATCAAGATCTAATCCAGAAGTTTTAAGATCGAATAAATTCTCAAAACGGTCAAAAATAACCTCCACTTGGCCCGGGTCGCCAGCTACACCTGTATTCAAACGCTGCACAACCGCCGGATTATTACCTTGAGTGCTAAATACAAACTGAGTGTCTTTACCGATTACATTTTCGATATCGTAATTATAATAATCTAAAGAAAAATCAATATCTTCTGAGACTTCATAAATGACACCTAAGTTATAACTCTTAGACTCTTCTGGTCCTAAATCAGGGTTACCAGCTAATTGTGCTGTGTATTCAAAAAGTTCGCAGGCTTGGTCAACATTACCAACTGCAGCACATCGCACTGTATCAACTAAGCTCGGAGATTCGTCAGTAACACCTAAACCAATCTGACTCAAAGATGGCGCGCGAAAAGCGGTACCAAACGAGCCTCGTATTGACAGTTCGTCAGTAGGTGTCCAAATAAAGGCTACTTTAGGATCGGTAGTGGTACCAAAATCACTATAATCTTCGTGACGAACGGCTACTTGAATATTGAATGTTTCAGTCACTGGGATCGCTAGCTCAGCGAATATAGAAGTATTATCACGACTACCATTGGCCTGCGTTGCTTCTGTACCAAAAACGTCACCACGGAGGAACTGGTCGTCTGGGTTATCACTGATGGTTTCTTCACGATATTCAGCGCCGACAGCTAGCATAAGTTCGCCTGCTGACATGTCCATTATAGCTCCAGATACCTTGGCATCGAAAGACTTGCTGGTAGACTTACCATAACGGGTGGTTTGGGTTTCTATATAATCAAGAGCTTCTTGACTATTAGAAGAAGGCTCAAAGGGGTTCCATAAACCACTATCAATTGCTTCTTGAGTGCGACGTGAGTTTGGAAAACCATTTACACCACGTTCAATCGAGTCACTCTTTATGTAACTGTAAGCCGTTTCCCAATCCCATCCAGATACTTCCCCCTGAAAGCCGAATACGCTGCGATAATAGTCTGAATCAACGCGTTTTTCACGGTTACCAATTTCAACTAAACGACGACGCATAGTTAAATCTTGCTGGTAAAAATCACTCGTAGGATCATTGGCAAATGGATGGTTTACATTATCAGCGGACATAAACAACTCATTAAAGCTTGGGCTAGCAGCCCCTCTAATGGTGGTTTTAGAATTTTGACCGTTTAACTCAATAAACGCTCTCAGCGTATCGTTAATTTCAAAATTACCCATATACATGAAACTAACACGCTCAGATGCAGGTACCGTGGATCCCATAGGTGCATAATCATAACGACACAAAGTACCTACAATATCTTCTGCCGGACAAACATCATTACCAAAGGTATCTGGTATGCGAATAGAGTTGTTTGAAGCAAGTGCGATAGTGCCTGGGTAACCTGAAGAACTTCTACCGTCTGTTACATATGGGTCATTAGGTCTCAATGCAGTTTGATTGGCTGAGCTAGTGTAATATCTGTCGGCGTTAAGTATTTCTTCGCGATCAAAATAATCCAATACAAAGGTATGATTGGCTTTTTCTGAACTGCTACCGAACAATAGGCTTGTGTTTGTTTCTTGACCGCCACCATCGGCTGTATCGCCATATTTTCCAGAGACTTCCAAGCCATCATAATCATCTTTCAATATGATATTGATAACCCCTGCGATTGCATCAGAACCATAAGTAGCCGATGCGCCATCCTTCAATATATCTACCCGTTTAATGGCAGCTAATGGAATGTTATTAATATCAACAAAGGCGGTGTCTATTTCGTTTGCGAAAGGAGAAACAGAAATACGACGACCATTTACAAGGATAAGCGTAGAATCTGCACCTAATCCTCGTAATGATACACTTGAACCACCGTTACCTGTTCCATCGCTACTGTTTCCTTGAGTAGAAAAAGTACCTTATCCAGCGGCTGGCAGCTTAGTAAATAAGCCTATTAAGTCAGTCACACCTGTTTTAGTAATGTCTTCTGCAGATAAAGAGGTAACCGGTGAAGGACCTTCCATATCGGTTCTTTTAATATGCGAGCCTGTGACTTGTATACGTTCAACCTTGCTGATTTCATCCGACTGCGCGTGCACAGCCATACTGCTCGAAATGGCAACAGCTAATAAGGTGAGTTTTATGGTGTTATGTTTCATTATGGCTATGTTTTTGTAAACTGTTGCAATACTGTATATAATTACTGTTAATAAGGAGGTGGTCTATGATCCCAGCACAGTTTACAAAGTTTTTAGAGCAATTTAATGGCCTCACTGACAGCCAGTTGCGCCAAGTTGAAAAACGATTGGAAGGTAATGATGAAGTTAC
>Ga0105350_10002743_pt1 | contig 10468 bp, 10 predicted proteins | sample EN1Hudsemesocosm_FD_83506 | JGI IMG/M metagenome (GOLD analysis project Ga0105350, IMG submission 83506) | Methane-oxidizing microbial communities from mesocosms in the Hudson Canyon - EN1E Hudson Canyon | ecosystem: Environmental > Aquatic > Marine > Cold seeps | place: Hudson Canyon...
ATCACCTTTTCGCGAACTCTAGTTGCCTTGTGCGACTGCTCAGCCCTATTGTTCTCGTACTGCTCAGTGCTGTGAATCGTTTCTGGAATCAGTTCTCGATGTGCAACTCCGTAGCTACGCAACTTGTCGGTGACGATCTTTCTAGGTTCTCCTCTGTGTGATCGCAACAATCGTTTGAAGAAGCGCCTGGCAGCTGCACCATCACGTTTTCCTTGAAGATAGACATCTACCACTTCACCATTTGGGTCGACCGGGTCGCGCAGACCGCTCTCCACAGATGTTACTGCTTCCCGCAGATCAAATGGTCCGCCGGCAAAGACTTCAGCAATGTAGAAGGTGTCGTCGTAACCCCGATGCTTTCGCTTCAATCTTCTAGCGTATAGAGCTCCGAACTTTATGCACCACAGACGGATTGATTCACAACTGATGATGACGCCACGTTCAGCTAAGAGATCCTCAATGTCACGATGACTGTTTCCACGCGCCTGAGGTTAAATTTGAAATAGAGCCAGACTGCGTAGCTAATGTTATCGGGTGGGGGCGCCTAGCCGGAAATCTGTGACGCTTATATGTATTCATGCGCAGATTCTAGCACTTCACGATAGTTTACTTGGCAAAACCCTTGCCTCTGCTATTAAGCTTCCAGAACCAAAGGGCGTCGCCGCAAGTGAGACTTTTTTAGTAGAAAATTCAGGAATCTGGTGCTGCTCATGGGGGACCAGTAGGGATTCCTGTGGATCCAGTTTATGAATCATAAAATATAAGAAAAAATAGCTTATAGAAAGTGAAAAATTGCAGGTTTATAGTAGTTGGCGGCGGATAAGCGATTGCCAGTAGCCTGTGTTCTAGAGTATGTTGGGGGTAAACAGGGTGTTTATTCTACTTATACTCCCTACTGGTAGAAGACAAATATCACTTTGTTGATTTGGCCAACTCACCGCTCTCGATATTCCAGGAGACGAAGGTGTTTTGAGCGCCTACTAGGGGTAAATTAAACGCACACAAATGCGTAATAGAGCGGGTTATGTTTGGCTTTGAAGGACACAGTTATACACCGGTACAGCTGTATCAAGTTCAAAGCGAGCAGTATCAATGTCAGCTCTATCCGCCGGCGGCTGAGTTAGCGCCGTATTTGCATTATTTGTGGTGTCTGCAAATAACAGCCGGCGCGGTGCAATTGCCAGTCGTGCCAGATAACTCCGTTGATCTGGTGATTTCTGCACAGGGAGAGGCATTTTGTGGTTTGTATTTCCCGACCAGCGAGTTGTTTGAGATTCCGTTACAAGGCCCGGCTTTCTATTTTGGCGTGTGTATGCAACCTCATCAGGCCTGTGAGTTGTTTGGTCGCAGCATGGCAGAGCTCAAACTGCTGGAGCAACGCGAACAAGTGCAACTGCAATTAGTGAACGATGCACTAATTGGCACGCTGCGCGGTCACTTAAGTCGAGCCGAGAAAATGCAAGTTCTGCAGCAATATCTGCTGGATCTTGCAAATGTCTCAGCCCAGGATGTTAGTGCCGCGCGTAACATCGTTGATGCCGACGATTTACTTAATGGGAGTTTGGCGTCGTTAGCGAGCATGCTTCATACCAGCGAGCGCAGTTTACGACGCAGTGCAGGCGAGTTGTTTGGCTTTGGCCCAAAAAAAATCCATCGGGTGCTTAGGTTGCAGCACATAGTGCAACAGCTTCTTGGTGGCCAACAGTTACCCGATGTATTTTATGATGATTCCCATTTAACCCGGGAGTTAAAGTTGCTTACCGGGCTGACACCGGGTGCTATCAAACGATTGGCCGAAAAATACAATGCTAAGAGGCAAAGCTAGGGCAAACTGAAATTGTCATTATTTCTGGAGTCCATCATGATTGATATTATTGCAAGTTTCCCGGTTTTTGTGAGTGATAACCTCGACAGCCTAAAACTTTTCTACAGCAGCGTATTTGGCTTTGAAGTTGCTTTTTTTCAAGCCGACTTTTATTTGCACCTGGCGCACCCTGCCAGCGGAACTCAGTTGGGCTTTTTAATGCCTGATCATCCATCCCAGCCTGAGTTTTTGCAGCAACTGGTGAGTCAACAAGGCTATGTAAATAGTTTTGAAGTTAAAGATGCGAGCCAGGCGTATGCCCAAGCACAACAGCAAAACTTGCCGATTGCCATGGCGCTGAAAGAAGAACCCTGGGGGCAAGTGCATTTTATGGTAAAAGATCCACAAGGCTTTGTGATTGACGTGGTAGAGCACCGAGCGCCATAATCCTAACGCTAAATTGTTGTCATCTAAGTCCTGAATCACACTAAATATTGCTGGCGTGCTGTGTATTATTGCTTTGGCCTTTTTACTGACATTAAGTGTAAAGCTAATACAACGTCCAGCTTAAGATCAGCAGGCGTTGCTAGATGCGACTAAACCCGAAGCTGCTTTTCGGGGCTAAGTGCAATACTTAACAGTTTAAAGTCCCTGAGGGAGTTTTCCACAGCTTTTCGTTGCGCCGCACTCAAATACTCTTTGTCGGTCGAATCATGAACAAACTTATACTGTTCCTGTAGAAGAATTTTTTGCCTCATCTCCGCAGAGTATTCGGTTAGTTTTGGAAGACAGCGCTTATCGACGTCACGCAATGCATCAGAACTTATCACTCCATTTAGATAGCTTATCGAACTCCATAGCTTTGCCAGTTCTTCATCCCACTGTTTTATAGATAGAATAAACTGAACCTGTCCCTGGCGAATTCGCAATTCACGCCGTTAACACCGTTAACACCGTTAACACCGAGTCCAATCAGTTTAACCAGGGTGGTGAGCAAGTGAAACAGCAGGCAAAGAACATCTTTCATGCCTGCCGAGGGTAGTATTGGCCGATGAAAGCAGCAAGGGTCAACTGTCTGATATTATTGGAAAGTTAACAATTCGCCAGGGACACCATCATAAAGGTGTCAGACATCCACAGTGGAAAACCGTTAGCTTACTTCAACTTACTCCAACATAACAACGTAGGCCAATTTACTGTTAACCAATGGGGCGTTGGTTCGATCCCAACATCCTGAGCCATGTTTACCGAAGAAGCCCTGCAGATCATGGATTTGTGGGATTTTTTTGCGCCTGAAAGAACATAATCTTCGTGAATGACCCAATGACTTCCGGCAATTTGGTCGTGGGGTAAGCAGGATCACCTCCGCGAGGGCGGTCTCGCCTGCTCCCTGCAAGTGCAACCAATCGAGAGTCGTCCAGAGTTGCTGCGTGTGAGTCGGATATACAAGCAAACCGCATGGCGGATAATCTGCGCGGTACCGATAACCAGGGTACATTTTATCATTTTGCATGCTTGGATTATCACATGTACTTGGAAGTGGCCGTCAAGTTGACAGTACCATCTTTCTAGCTCTAAGCTTTGATATGTACTACTATGTAATACATGTGAATACAGAGGTATGTTCCGATGGGCATTACAAGTATCCGACTGTCAGATGATGTAGATAAGCCCCTTGAGTCTTTAGCTAACAAGCTGGACAGAAGCAAAAATTATCTTATAAACCAGGCGGTAAAGGAGTTTTTGGCTAAGAATTCGCTTGAAGAATCAAGGTGGGCTGAAACACTAGAAGCTTTAAGCTCGATTAAATCAGGCCAATCACTTGATGAATCAGATGTAAACGCTTGGTTAAATAGTTGGGGGACAGGTGAGCGCAAAGAGCCACCTAAGTGATCGAGGTAAAGTATTCTCCAGAATCTATTGAGGATCTTCATCGGGTTGTCGAATTTGTTGAAGCTAAAAACCCTTATGCCGCTCGAAGAATTGCAATTGACCTTCAAGAGGGAGTGTCAAGGCTAAAGCAATTTCCTGAAATTGGTTTGCCGGTAATTAAGGCGCCCGATCCAGAAAAAATTAGAGATCTATATGTTGGTGATTATACCGTACGTTATTTGATTGCTGACGAAACTATTTATATATTGAGAGTTTGGCATAACAAAGAAAATGAGAAAAATTTATAACTAAATTACGATAAATTGTTTCACTGGACGCGAGTTAACTCATGCTTTGTCATTTTGACTTAGCTTTTCATTAAACAGTGCTCGATGTCCTTTCAGGACACCCAAACTCCTATTGACAATGCGCAGAACCGGCCGCACAATAAAGCTGTATATATAACCAGCACAACGATTATAAGGATGTAATCATGACCAAACCCAGAAAGAACCTCATTTCAATTGATGATACCCCCTACTACCACTGTGTTTCACGCTGCGTTCGCCGTGCTTACCTTTGCGGTAACGACGGTGAATTCGATTTTGAACATCGAAGAGGCTGGATTCTCGCTAGAATAAAACAATTGGCCAGCGTCTTTGCTGTTGATGTTTCAGCCTTCGCGGTGATGTCGAATCACTATCACCTCGTTCTTTTTATCGATCGAGACAAAGCCGTTCATTGGACCGACCGCGAAGTTATCGATCAATGGCGATGGTTGTTTAAATGCCCGCCTATTATTGAACGCTTTATGACTACTCCGGATCTTTCCAGCGCAGAACTGGCCTTGGTCGATGAAATTATCACCGATTGGCGTGAACGATTGCACAGCATTAGCTGGTTTATGCAGTGCCTCAATCAATCCATTGCCCGTATGGCTAATCGAGAAGATGGGTGTACGGGGCGATTCTGGGAGGGTCGTTTTAAGAGTCAGGCTTTATTAGACGAAGTCGCATTACTGACTTGTATGACCTACGTGGACTTAAACCCCGTTCGAGCAGGGATGGCAGATGCACCAGAAAGTTCAGATTACACCAGTATCCAGGCACGGTTAGGCATTGAGCTGACGACAACAACAACACAAGAAGTTGCTAATAATAACGAAACAGAATTAGTTGATGCGAAATACCCATTGCAAGCCTTTGCCGATGATGAACATATCAACAATTCAAACGATCACCTGCCGTTTCACTTCGTCGATTATGTTGAGCTGGTCGATTGGACTGGCCGTCAATTGCGCGATGATAATCGCGGTGCTATACCCGACACTTTACCGCCGATATTAGAGCGTTTGGGTATTAAGCCTACACAATGGCTTCGCAGTGCCGGTCATGTTGAGCAGCATTTTTACCGAGCGATTGGACCCATTGCTAAACTCGAGCAATTGTGTAATAAGCTGAATCAGCATTGGCTACAAGGGACTCGCGCTTGCAGAGAGCTGTATAGTAACGCTACGGTTTCGTAGTCATAAAAAGTAGTTCGGCTTTTCATGTATTTCAATTATTCTTCTTACTTCTGAGTACAGGCGATGTTCCTTTGTCTTCAATTTGATCATTGTGGAATTAAATTGTCTGTTTTGATTCCAACTTAACGATTATCTTTTTCTTGTCAGTAAAAAATTCTTTATTTCATTACATGATTCACTGTGCATGAGGCGCTAATATTCTATTTCTCGCGTTTTTTAAAATATGGGTGTCCTATTCTTTCATTCTATTTCTCGCGTTTTTTAAAATATGGGTGTCCTATTCTTTCACTATTCTTTCACTACCTTTTTTGGGTGTCCTATTCTTTCCTTCTTTTTTGGGTGTCCTATTCTTTCATCTCCTATTCTTTCATCCTTTGGTTGCGGCGGAACATTATTAGAATCTCAGGACAAATCCGTTTTCGGAATGGAGTAGAGCGGTAGCTCGAACGTAGAGTGCAAGATTTCTACGCCCCCAAAAGTTAACTCGCCTAAACCGTTTAGGCTGCTAATGAAGTCAAGGGCAGAATTGAGAACTGAATTGATGGGCTTTGGGTCATGGCAAACAGCCTTAACTTAGTGGCATTCGACGCTGACCCTTTGATCAATTTTGTGTATACAAATTTTGACACGACTTGAGCCTGTGATAAGGTATATACATTTGGATATACATATAGTGGGTGGCGTCATGCTAAGCGAAGTTAAAAAATGGGGTAACAGTGCGGCCGTGCGTTTGTCGAGCAAGGTTTTGGCTGCAGCGGGCTTGGACGCTGGTGCCCCGATATCTATTGAGGTTGTTGACCGTAAAGTCATTATTGAGGCCATTGCCAATAAACCAGCAAGGCGCTTGAAACTCCCTTTTACCGAAGCACAGCTATTGTCTGGGCTTGATGAGCATACATCACACGCTGATGAACTGGCGGAGCTGTCTTCATCTGAGGCCGGTGATTAATGGCCAAGTCATATGTGCCGTCGCGAAATGATATCGTCTGGCTTGATTTTGAGCCCACAAAGGGGAAGGAGATAGGTAAATATCGACCTGCTCTTATCCTTTCGTCCAAGGCTTACAGCCAACAGACAGGGCTGGTTATCTGCTGCCCGATTAGTACCAGTATTCGAGGGGGAGAAACAGAAGTCTCCATTTCAAATTTGGACAAACCATCGGTAGTGGCTGCTAGCTTGATTCAAACGCTTTCCTGGAAGGATAGAAAGGCCAAATTAATAACTACAGCTGAAGAAGAGGTTATGGCGCAAGTGTTGGTGCGAATTATTCCTCTTCTGGGAATTGATGATCTTATTGATCAATTTATTGAATAGTTGCCTATTGCTCCAGAATTCAGAGTCTCCTCAATAAAAATCTTAGCTTCTACCTCAAATGCATTCACCCAATAAATTGAGCAACGAAGACCGGATCGCGAGACGACCTATGCGTCGACGCTAAATTTTGCGGCGATGTGATGGCATCATTTATTTTAGATGCGATGAGCCGATGGTTGAGTCATGGTTCCCCAAGGATAAGGAATTAAGTCTCCCCGCTTGGTCTCCGCGGCCCACTGAAGTGCTTGGTTAGCATGGCTTGGTGAAAATCCCAGATCTCCGCCAAGATCTCCATCAAAAAATTGTCATACGAAAACTATCGAAAATCGTTAGATTACTTCAGCTTACTCAAACGCAGAAACGTAGACCAACTTACTGTTAACTAATTGGTCGCTGGCTCGATCCCAACATCCGGAGCCATATTTGTCGAGAAAGCCCTGTAGATCATAGATTTACGGGGCTTTTTTGCGTCTACTGGAAAGAAATCCCATTTGGTTCTGTCTTACAGGAACTGCCTTAGGTGCGCCGCACTATCGATTAGCGCCCGTTTCCTGTCATCCATCGAACCTTCATAGTCGCTGTCCTCTACCTCGATACAAAAAGCCCCCTTAAATCCGGCGATTTTCATGGCAGTTATATATTCGCCCCAATCAATATCCCCGCGGCCCGGGATACGCGGGTCGTGATACTCAAGGGGATTCGCCATAGTTCCCACTTCATCAAGACGGGTTTGGTCTAACTTTACGTCTTTGGCGTGCGCGTGATGGATACGCCGCATAAACTCCTTAAGCGGCTTTAAATGATCCATGCGCATCCAAATAAAATGCGACGGATCGTAATTCAGGCCGAAATACGGGGTATCAAATTCATCGAACATGCGTCGCCAAATTTTCGGGCTGTATGCAATATTTTTGCCCGCGGGCCATTCATCATCGGTAAAATACATAGCGCAATTTTCTATTCCTACATACACTTCGCGTTCGCTGGCGTATCTCAAAAGCGGCCCCCATACTTCTTTGAAACGCGGCCAGTTGTCATCCACATTTTTAGTCCAGTCATTGCCGATGAAAGTAGTAATCATATTGATTCCGAGTAGCACCGAAGCGTCAATCAACTTGTACAAGTGATCAATATAAACCTGCGCTTCTTGATGATCTGGTGTGAGCGGATTAGGGTAATACCCAAGAGAGCTAAGCTCGATACCCTTCGACCCGCAGTAGGAACGTGCATCGTCGGACTTTTCACGGGTAAAGTCCGTAATATCCAGGTGGGTTACGCCCGCGTATTTACGCTCGGCGGCACCTTTTGGCCAGCACATAATTTCCACACATTCGAAATCATGCTCTGCGGCAAAATCGATTACCTCTTCAAAGGAAAGGCCGTCCAGGATTGCACTTTGAAAACCAAACTTCATCTACTCACTCTCCACTCTGACCTATATTTCCGTACACGCGTGCTCCCGCAGGTGCTGACAAGTTAAATCCGCGATGCGACGAAAATAAAGGACAGAGATTCAAACCACTGCCCTACTCCATTCTGCAAACGCACCTTTCCTGGAATTCCGATAGTGCTCAGTTCGGATCAGATGCCTTCCCAAATTGAACAGCTTATAGACAGCTGCATGAGCATCCAGAAATCACAGTGTCTGTCTAACAGACTTAAACCTTCTCATACCTTGCTCCCTAAGCCTCGTTGCTTCAAGTGACTACTCCGCCCGATTGTTTTCATACTACGTTGTACTGTGAAACGTTTCTAGAATAAATTCCCAATCGCGCAAATCTCAGTATCTTATATGAAAAACACAAACCAAAGAGTATAGGCCGAACAAACGCCCCACGCACATCGAACATATCCTAGGAAACCGTCTGCCGGCAATCGCTTAAAGATTAACTATTTCCGTCGATACACGCTGGGCGTCACGCCTGTCCATTGCTTGAAAGCCCGGGTAAAAGAACGCGGTTCAGCAAAGCCTAGCAATTGCGCAACATCATTTACTGCCATCTGCTGCACGCTGATTTTTTCGATGGCAATATCGCACCGCACCGAATCTTTTATTTTCTGGTAACTGGTCCCTTCGTCCTTTAATTTGCGCCGGAGAGTCGGAGAACTTATATGTAAAGTAGCGGCAAGATCGTCGAACTCGGGGAAGCTATTCAGGGTTTCGGCATCGTTAATCAATGCTACCTTAATTCTAAGTGTCAGACTGCTGTCGTCACCCGGAATCGTTAACACGCCCGCTGGTTGGCGCTTCAAAAATTGCGCCAACTCGCGCTGGGTGCGCACCGGCGCCAAACTGGCATACTGGTTGCTAAAGCAGATTTTGGTTTTATCGGCATTAAAAAAACACGGGCAGGCAAATTGAAATTTAAACTCGGCGGAATGGGCAGGTTCCGGGTAGGCAAAATAAGCCGCCTGTAGTTTGATCTGCTGGCCAATGATCCAACTGGCAAAACGGTGCCAGATAACAATCCAGAATTCCTGGTAAAAGTGTACCGGATCCAGGGCCGGTTCCGCCATGGTGACGATAAATTCCCTCCCCGTCTCCACTTCGCGGTAGTCCATCACTATGTCCTCGGTAACGAAACTGTAATATTTAATGCCCCGGTTAAACAGGGCATCAATCGTCTCACAGCGGCTCACCAACTGGCACATCATGCCGAAAGTACCCAATTTCGCTCTATGGGAGGTGTAGCCCATAAATTCATCGTCCAATAGCACCCATATCGACTGAATCAAACGGGTTAACTGCTCGGTATGCACCCGACTATCGGCTGCGTCTATCAACTCCTGCGAAATACCCGCGTCCACCAGCAATTGGTCGACATCAAGACCTTTGCGGGCTGCTCCGGGGAGGGCTTCGCGAGCATAATGTGAGGTTACTGTTGCCATAAACCGTATTTATTGCCTATCAAAATTAGCTGTAATTCTATCAGCTTGAGAAAATTAGTGACTTGTTTCGATCATTTTGGTCCTTCTTTCTGCGCCTGTTGTACAGGATAGTAAGCGGGTTGATCACTGCGCTTTGATAGCACGCCCAGAATGCAACGGAAATGATTCAGTACAAGGCGCTACCCTGCTCGCTTTTTCACCACGACCATAGGGAGAAATTTTGACAAACTTTACCGACAGAATTAAAACGATCCTTGAAAACCAACCCCTAGGCGAATTACCAAGCCGGGAATCTATCGCTAAACGCCTACATGTTTCACAGCGCACCTTGGCCCGAAAACTGGTGAAGGAAAACACGAGCTTCAAACAATTGCTTGACTCACACTTAATGCAGGTTTCACTACCCTACCTGATAACCGAGGACCTGAGCATTGAAGACATTTCATTTATAGTGGGCTATCAAGCTCCTCGCTCATTTTTCCGGGCGTTCAGGCGATGGACCGGTGATAGCCCGGCTGATTTCCGGCTTAAAAATCGCCCCAAATCTTCAGCGCCGATTGCAGCTAGTTACTGACTGAGAAATTTTGCTTCGACTTTATCATCAGCATTATTTCCTGTCTTCGAGTTTGTTTCAATTCGATTTGTACAATTGTATCGCGATGGATGAAAATAGGTAGAAATCAGGTGGATGGAAGAGTATAGGCGGAACAAACGCCCCACACACATCCAACATATCTTAGGAAACCGTCTGTTGGTAATCGCTCAGCTTGCGGCAACTACTATAAGCCTCCCCTACTCTCACTTTTCGTGGATATTTTCACGTTTAAATTATCGATTCATAAATCCAACCGTTGCTCCTCATCAGCGATGAGTAGCCCATCACATTCGAGTTTTCGAATCAGTCGCTGAATGATTTTTTCGAGCAGTGTATCAAGCGTTTTCTGGGAAGGTGTTTTGGCGGGGTGGAATCTGACTTGCTTGTTCGCTCCTTTCTCGACTTACTAACCTCGGGTGTAGACACCGTCCAGGATCAACATATGTAGATGTACATTGAGGTTGGAATC
>Ga0105350_10002745_pt1 | contig 10466 bp, 9 predicted proteins | sample EN1Hudsemesocosm_FD_83506 | JGI IMG/M metagenome (GOLD analysis project Ga0105350, IMG submission 83506) | Methane-oxidizing microbial communities from mesocosms in the Hudson Canyon - EN1E Hudson Canyon | ecosystem: Environmental > Aquatic > Marine > Cold seeps | place: Hudson Canyon...
GATGCCCCCATACCAAAGCCATGGATAACGTGGGCTGTGTGTGGATCACCACCGAAAGCTAAATATAAGATCCCTAAACCTAGTAGTCCCATAGAGGCAACTGTTAAGCCCATGATTGAACCACCGAAAAAAGCGACTGTTAATGCGGCAGATGCACCCTGATCTTGGGCAGCTGTAGCAGTACGCACATTTGCTTGGGTTGCTGAATACATACCGATATAACCCGCACTACCCGAACAAATAGCACCTAGAAAAAAGGCTAAAGCCGTATTCCAACCTAGATCTGAAAAGCCAAGTGCAGCAATACATACCACACAGAATAGTGCGAGGCGAGAATATTCAGCCTTCATAAAGACCATTGCCCCTAAATGGATTTGATCTCCAATTTCAACGACTTTTCCCGTTCCTGCTGGCGCTGCTTTCATTTTTCCATAAACAAGAAATGCACAAAATAAACCAAAAATCCCCAATACAACGGGGAGGTAACTTAACGATGACATAGGCTGAACCTCACTATTTATTAAATTAACGAACAGATATAACGGTGTAACTCCTAAGTGGTGCTGGTAGTGCAATCATTTTTATACCTGTATTGTAAGGTGCTGTAAAGTGATGCGACTAAGGTTGATATTGGTTTTTTATGATTGAGTGGATAATTTTCGCCTTAATAGGCGCTATTACTGGGATATTTTCTGGTTTACTAGGATTGGGAGGGGGCTTAATTGTTGTCCCAAGTCTTATGGCCGTGTTTACATGGATGGCATTGCCGGAACAAAATTTGATGCATATAGCGATAGGCACATCATTAATGACGATAACAATAACGTCATTGTCATCTAGCTATGCTCACCAGAAGTATCAACATATTAATTGGCAGTTGTTTAAATGGTTGGTACCAGGCTTAGTTTTGGGCGGGCTCATAGGGGCTTATTTTGCTACATTGGTGTCGAGTCATTTATTACAACGTTGTTTTGCATTGTATATTGTCTTTGTGGCTATTCGAATGTGGCTGCCAAGATTACCTTCTGGTAGTACCCAACTCTTAAATAAACAGTCACTATCACTATTTGGAATTCTGGCGGGAAGTATATCGGCATTAATTGGTATCGGTGGAGGCTCATTAATCGTTCCTTATTTAACGATGGCTAAACAATCGATGCAAAAGGCAATAGGTACTTCAGCTGCATGCGGCTTTCCAATATCAGTCGCTGCGGTGACTGGATTTATTGTTTTTGGACAGCATAATGATGACGTTCACAATCAGTGGTTGGTGGGGCAAATACATTGGCAAGCATTTTTAGGCATCATTAGCACCAGCACCCTGTTTTCTATTTTAGGCGCTAAGTTAACAAAGACTTTACCAGTTCAGGTACTAAAACAAGTATTTTCGATAGTCTTAATTGTGGTCGCTATGAACTTAATTAAGTAGCGTTAATATTGCTATTTAATAGCAATATGGATTAAGCTTTGTTTTAGTAGTTTATAAATAGATTTTTTTGGTAAAGGATGGCCAATTCTACTATGAATACATTAGAACAAGATCATGGAGGATCTGTTGAAATTGAAGGTGATATTGTTGAACCTGATTTTTTGACACCTGTTGCTCTATCTGCACATAAGACTGAGAACTCAAATGACTTCTCTCATCAAAACCTAGGTGGCCCGGCTGATGATTTACGCAGCCACACCCAACAAATATTTCACTTTCTCGAGCAAAAAGACAATAAATCTATATATGGTGCATTGGTTGATCTGTTTTTAGTTTTAGGTAATAAGGGCCTAGCACTTCGTAAAAGAATGCTGATCTCAGCCCGCACATTACTTACAGATGGGGAGTTTGATAGCTTAAAACAAAGTTTATCTTTAGGCTTAAAGTCAGAATCTCAGAGTATCCCAGTTCAACAATCATCAAACGATAAATTAGAGATTTTTAGTGCCATTGATGAAGCAAAAAACTATATGGAATATGGCCAATTTGAGGCGGCGGTTAATATACTGCAAGAAGCTATATTACTGAACCCTAGGCGACTCGCTTTGCATCATGATTTGTTAGAAATATTTCAAAAGGGTGCCAAGAAGGAACTTTTTATTTCTTTTTATGAAGAACTGCTTAATATCAAAATAGCACTACCGCCATTATGGAAAAAGGTAGCTCAGGATTTCGGATATGAGGCTCAATAATGAGAGAATAGACGCTATTGAAAAACAATGTATATTTGTTTAAGCCGTACTTTCTTATATAATTACTCCTTTTTACTCTTTGGAGTCATTCCTCTATGAATCTTGACCGCGTTGGATCTGGCAAAAATCTTCCTAGTGATATCAATGTTATCGTTGAAATCCCATCTCATTCTGATCCAGTGAAATATGAAGTAGACAAAGAAACAGGTGCACTATTTGTTGACCGTTTCATGAACACAGCTATGTTTTACCCATGTAACTATGGTTATGTTCCACACACTTTATCTGATGATGGCGATCCGGTTGATGTTTTAGTCATGAGTCCATACGCATTAATCAGTGGTTCAGTGGTGCAATGTCGTCCAGTAGGCATGTTGAAAATGACTGATGAATCTGGTGAAGATGCAAAAGTTATCGCAGTACCTCATGATGCTATGTATGACGATGTAAATGATATTGGTGATATATCACCACGTTTATTGTCACAGCTATCTCATTTCTTTGAGCATTACAAAGACCTAGAAAAGAACAAATGGGTCAAGCTTGAAGGCTGGGTTGGAAAAGAAGAAGCGCACACAGAAATCATGGCAAGTGTTGATCGTTATAATGCTGAACCTATCAAGCCTCAGTTCTAAATAACTGCAGCTAGAGAAAAGATTTTATCGGCGAGCTGATTGTATGATCAGTCTCGCCGATATTGTATTTGAACTTTGTACTTACATTTTACTTCAGAGTAGATAAATGACGACATTAGTCCTACAAGGGCCGGCGCTGACACGTATTATTGCAGATGAGATTGCTGCTCAAACAGCTGGCACGCTTAATTATAATTCAGACTATACAACGATTAGCTGTCAATCAATTTCAGACACTGATTTGAAGACACTGCAATCATCATATGATTTCGATATCAACCTTTTGCCTGATGACTTTGAACCCATCTCAGCTAAATTATTAGTGACAGATATGGACTCAACGCTCATTAATATAGAGTGTGTTGATGAAATTGCTGACTTCATTAATGTTAAGCCGCAAGTAGCAGAAATTACTGAGGCTGCAATGCGTGGTGAGATCGATTTTGAAACTTCATTACGTCAACGCGTGTCATTATTGAAAGGTCTAGATGTAAGTGCATTGGAACGTGTTTATGAAGAACGGTTACAGCTAAATCCTGGCGCAGAGTTGATGCTAAATGCACTGCAGCAAAAAAATATCAAAACAGCCTTAGTTTCTGGTGGTTTTACTTTCTTTACAGAACGTCTTAAGAAACGCTTGGGATTAGACTATACAATGGCTAATGTTCTTGCTGAGCATAATGGTAAGCTAACGGGCGAAGTAGAAGGGGATATTTGTGGTGCAAAAGCAAAAGCAGATTTTTTATTAGCACATTGTGAAAAATTAGATATTTCACCTGCTCATGTGATTGCGATGGGTGATGGCGCCAATGACTTATTGATGATGGATGAAGCAGGATTAAGCGTTGCTTATCATGCTAAACCTAAAGTACAACAGCAAGCGGATACCGCACTTAATTACTGCGGCTTGGATGGGGTTCTGGGCTTATTACAATTTTAGTTAAATAATAAACTTGAATTTTGTTACAAACAACCCGATATACACACATTATATAAATTTATATTTAAAGAGGTTTTACAATGGAAATAATGGATCGCATTAAACAAGCAATCGAAGGCAACGACGTTATCTTGTTTATGAAAGGTTCGCCTGAATTCCCACAATGTGGTTTTTCAAGTCGTGCATCACAAGCTTTAGCTCAATGTGGCGCTGAATTTGCATACATTGATGTATTGGCAGAACCTGAAGTTCGCGCTAATTTACACCGTTATGCTGATTGGCCTACGTTCCCACAATTGTATATCAAGGGTGAATTAGTCGGTGGTTGTGACATTATTATTGAAATGTTTGAAAATGGTGATTTACAAACAATGATTGATCAAGCAGCAAGCGAGTAAAAATTAACCATGAGTGATGAACAAGATCATGAGTGGCACGGTGAGTATGAAATAACCGTAGCACCCGTAAAGCCAGATTTGAAACAGCCCCCCAAATATCGGGTGTTGATGATGAATGATGACTATACACCGATGGACTTTGTGATCGAGGTGCTAGAAGACTTATTCAGTATGGGTCATGAGAGTGCGACAAAGACGATGATGCAGGTGCATACTGAAGGTCAGGCTCAATGTGGTATCTTTACTTTTGAGATTGCTGAAGCAAAAGTTGAACAAGCTAACAGCTACGCACAACAACATGGCCACCCATTACAGTGCACCATGGAAGAAGAATAAAGTACTTATTGTCGGATAGAGAGGCAGAGAAATGCTAAGTAAAGAGTTAGAACAAACCTTAAGCCAAGCATTTAGTTATGCTCGAAAGCGTTCTCACGAGTTTTTGACGGTAGAACACTTACTACTTGCTCTACTGGAAAATGGACAAGCATTAGCCGTGCTGACAGCATGTGATGCTGACATTGCTTTATTAAGGCAAGAGTTAAGTGATTTTCTCGCTGATAATATCAGTACATTATCAGAAGATAATGAGAGAGAAACCCAACCAACGCTTGCTTTTCAACGCGTATTACAACGCGCGGTAATGCATGTCCAGTCTTCAGATGGTCGTGAAGTGACAGGGGCAAATGTACTTGTTTCTATCTTTTCTGAGCAAAAATCTCAATCTGTTTATTTACTACAAAAACAAGATATTGCACGCCTAGATGTCGTCAATGCGATTACCCATAGTGATGTTGATGACTCAATTGATGCGCCGTCTCAGGATGCTTCAATTGAAGAAGAAGGGGCTCAAGAAAGTAAAAATCCACTGAGTTTGTATGCAAGCAACCTTAATGCATTGGCTGAAGAGGGTAAGATTGATCCACTCATCGGCCGATCACATGAGATTGAAAGAACACTACAGATCCTGTGTCGACGACGTAAGAATAATCCATTATTTGTTGGTGAGGCTGGAGTGGGTAAAACGGCATTAGCAGAAGGTTTAGCGCGTCGGATCGTTCTTAATGAAGTGCCAGAAGTATTGGAAAATGCTGTTATCTATTCACTTGATATGGGCGCTTTAGTGGCAGGAACAAAGTATCGGGGTGATTTTGAAAAACGCCTAAAAGCATTACTGCGAGAAATAAGCCAACAGCCAGATGCGATTCTTTTTATAGATGAAATTCATACATTAATAGGTGCCGGATCTGCAGGTAATAGTGCTATGGATGCCGCTAATCTCTTGAAGCCTTTGCTAGCAAGTGGTGAATTAAAATGTCTAGGTTCAACGACATTTCAAGAGTATCGAGGCATTTTTGAACACGATCGTGCTTTAGCTCGACGATTCCAAAAGATTGATGTACCAGAACCTTCTGTTCCAGAAACAATTAAAATATTAAAAGGCCTCAAGCCAGGTTTAGAATCACATCATGAGGTTCGCTATACCAATGCTGCCTTAGAACAAGCTGCTGAACTTGCTGATCGACATATTAATGATCGTTTTTTACCCGATAAAGCGATTGATGTTTTAGATGAAGTGGGCGCTGCACAACGCATTTTGCCTAAATCAAAACGTAAGAAAATGATTGGTGTTACAGATGTACAAAATATCGTTGCTAAAATAGCGCGTATACCTGCTAAAACGGTCAATAATACTGATAAAGATAATTTACGTAGCCTAGATACTAATCTAAAACATGTTATTTTTGGTCAAGATGAAGCCATTACAACTTTATCATCAGCGATTAAAATGGCTCGCTCAGGTTTGGGGCATCCGGAACGTCCAACAGGTGCTTTCCTATTCGCTGGTCCAACAGGTGTGGGTAAAACAGAAGTGACGCGTCAATTAGCTCATAACTTAGGTGTTGAGTTAATTCGTTTTGATATGTCTGAATATATGGAAAGTCATACGGTTTCTCGTTTGATTGGTGCTCCTCCAGGCTACGTTGGTTATGACCAAGGTGGTTTGTTAACGGAAGCGGTTACCAAACAACCTCATGCTGTGTTATTACTTGATGAGATTGAAAAAGCACACCCAGATGTATTTAACTTGCTGTTACAAGTAATAGATCACGGTACGCTAACTGATAATAACGGACGTAAAGTTGATTTCCGTAATATTGTACTTGTTATGACAAGTAATGCCGGTGCTCAAGAGATGGGCCGTTCTTCAATGGGCTTTACAGAACAAGATCATCAAACAGATGGTTTGGAAATTATCAAACGTGCCTTTACCCCAGAATTCCGCAATCGTCTTGATGGCATCATTCAATTCAAACCCTTATCTACAGATGCTATTTTACGTGTTGCTGACAAAGCCGTGCTTGAACTTGAAATGTTACTACAAGACAAACATGTCACACTTGAAATTGATAATGATGCACGCCAATGGTTAGCAGAGCATGGGTATGATGTGGCAATGGGGGCAAGACCGATGGCGAGACTTGTTCAAGAGAAGATTAAACGTCCATTAGCTGATGAACTCTTGTTTGGGAAATTAAGCGAAGGAGGTCATGTTCGAGTGATACTTCGAGCAGGAGAATTAGCACTAGATTTCGTATCAGAAACCGAATCTGTTTAGCACCCCCTATTAAGGGGGGAGAGTGTCTACTACCCCATCAGAATGCCATATAGTGAACAATAATAATTTGCTTATTTTAAAAGTTATTCACTCATTAATTTAGCTTCTCAATCTAATATCAAGAAAGCCTCCCTAAGTAATTGATTTACAATAATTGAGCTGTAACATATTGATTTTAAAGTTAAAATAAAAGGTGGTTAAAAAGTGACCATTTTGAGTGAGTGTCAATCATATGAGGCACTTACAGATTTTCAAAGCGCTTATCAACAGAGTTATCCACAGATAATGTGGGTAACTTTACAGTTTTGTGACAGAGCAAAGACTGTGCCAACAAGGCTATAATTCAATGCCTTTTTGAGCTTGGATCCCAGCACGAAAAGCATGCTTAACATCATCAATACGACTCACCGTATCAGCAGCTTCAATGATGGCTTCCGGAGAACCTCGACCGGTAATAATGACATGCTGCATATTTGGGCGGTTGGCAATATCTGCAATGACTGTATCAATATCAAGATATTTCATTTTCAGGACAATATTGAGTTCATCAAGTAATACTACATCGATATTAGGATCGCTCAATAAACGTTTGCACACTTCCCAGCCTGCTTCAGCAGAGGCAATGTCTTGTTCTAGGTTTTGTGTATCCCAAGTAAAACCATCCCCCATGACATGGTATTCAACTTCATTGGGAAAACGACGAAAGAAGGTTTCCTCTCCAGTACTACAAGCACCTTTAATAAACTGCACAATACCGACCCGCATATTATGACCTAGAGCGCGAGCAACCATGCCGAATCCAGAAGAGCTTTTACCTTTTCCATTGCCTGTAATAACTAATAGCAAGCCTTTGTCTTTATCAGCTTGCTCAATACTGGAATCAACCACTGATTTTTGTCGTTCCATACGTTGTTTATGACGTTCTTTCTTTTGATTTTCAATCATAGTTTAGTACAGCTTACTTGAGGTGAAAGGATAGGCGCCCCATAAGAGGCGCCTAGTCAATTAATCAAATTGGTAGGATGCAGAAAAGTATACAGTACGTTCAGGCATTGAGTAGGCATTAAACTTACCTACTGTTGCTGTACTAGATACACCATAATTATAGTATTTTTCATTAAAAATATTATTAGCTTGTAGCGTTAGTTCAAGCTTAGATATTTTTTTAGATACTTTTAGATCAACAGTTTGGTATGAAGGAATCTTATCAGTAAAAGTATTAGTCATATCATTTTCAAAAAGTTTTTCACTTACATAATTCCAGTTTAGAGCTCCATTAAATCCTGCAGGAAGAACAGCGAGTGCTGACATGGTATAGGTGTGGTTTGGAATGAGCGTTAGTTCATTACCATCATTCGGCCCACTAGTGAATTCTGCATCTAGATAGGTGTAAGCACCTTTCAATGTAAGAGAAGGATTAATTTGAGCCTCTAAAGAGAGTTCCACACCTTGATGTTGTGTATCATCAAGATTAATGTTTTCAAAACTTGTAGGATTAAAGTGAATTTCATCCTCTATTGCTTGATGGAATACAGATATACTTGATTGCAACCATTGGTTGTGGAAATTTAAGCCAAATTCAATACCATCAGCTATCTGAGGTTTTAATTTTGAGAAAGAATTTGACTCATATAACTCGTCAACGGTTCCAAAGCGAACACTACGACTCACTCGTCCATATGCATCCCAACTCTCAGTGATGAATTGTTTCAGCCCCAGCTCAAAACTATTTTCTGTATCTGAGTCATCATAATCGACTGCTTCTGATCCAAATGTTCCTCCTGGAGCTGTGCCATCATACTGATCATTTGCTTTCTGACTAACTCTTTGTAGTCTCCAGCCAGCTGTAAGAGAGGTATATTCAGAAAGCGAGATTGTACCTTGGCTATAGAATGCAAGGCTGTTTTGATCTACATTAAGTTTATGAATTGGCTGCCCAATATTACTTGCAAAATTAGAGCGATCAGAGCTGTAATTATAATGGTATATATCAGCTCCCAATATCAAATCAATTTGATGATCAGATAAATTACGTGTCATCATGAGCCTAGGAGTTAATGAGAGAGTACGAATAGATGTTTCAGCATAGTCACCATAATGAGTTCCAAAAAACACACCATAGTCAAACTGAGATTTTTGGACTTTTTGCCGATATCCAGCATCTATTATAAAAGAATCATTATTGTTTAAAGGGATGCTATAGCCGAGAGTGGTATATTTTGTTCTTTCATTTGCCCAATCATTAGGCGTTGTCGTTCCTTTCCTATTTGAAAGCTCATTTTGAGCTATGGTTGGATTAACTGTTCTAGTACCTGGTAGTTCAATATCTTGCTTGAAACCTCCAAGCTTCCAATAAATTTCACCTCTAGACAAAGGGAGTCTAATATCAAGCTGTCCACTATCCTGATCGAAGCTATTATGCTCTCTATAACCATCACTTTTAGATGAGTTAACATTAGCTGAAATACTGAAGCTGTCGTTAGAATAACTTGTAAAGGCATTTACCTCTCGTTGATCGAACGAGCCTGTAGTCGCACTCAGAGTACTATAGTTATCAGAATCTCTAGGATCTTTTGTGACGATGTTAATGACACCACCCGTTGCACCATCACCATATAAAACGGCTCCGCTGCCACGCACTATTTCAATATGGTCAATATTTTCAAAAGGAATGGCTGAAAAATTGACTGATGTTAAGTCAATATCATTAAGTCTCCGACCATCTAATAGAATTAAAGTATTTTGTGTCGCTGTGGGACCAAAGCCTCTTAAGCCAACATTTGCACGGCTGCCATGACTAAATAGGCTTGTCAGAGTAACCCCTGTTTCTTGAGATAGTAGCTCTGGTAATGTTCTAGATGGACTGCGTTTAATATCTTCAGAGGAAATGATGGTTATGCTAGCGGCTAAGTTTTGCTGAGGCTCAATTCGAGAAGCGGTTACCACCATTGTCTCAAGCTCAGTACTTGAGTATGCATAGGAGGGTAAAGTAATAAAAGGAATAGAAAATAAGGGTAAAGCGAGTAGTCGGTAAGACATGTGTTGCACCTGTGGTAATGCGAGACTCCCACCCGGGATCAAGCAATTAGAAGTAACCATATGCAGGGACGTTGATGTTTGTTAGTGCACTATCGCCCGCCGCAATATGGATGTGTATTGCAATAGGCCGGTCTCCGGACTGACGAGTGGGAAAATATAGATCGCCTTCCCATGTAAAAAACACAGTGGCGTGTGATCTATTTACTCGATTACCGTTGCGGGGGCAGTGTTGGGATTGATAACTCATCTAGAGATTAACGCACCAACTTCCCGATTATCTCTTTACCATCTATTATGGAAAGAGCACCTACATACAAGGGCGTGAACTATATAGGGATAGCTTATTTTAGTCAATTGAATTGAATGAGATGTGGTTTTACAAAGTAGCTATATAGGACTATATTTTAGTTGAAAAATACAAAGGGTATAAATAAGCTGATATAGTTAAAAGTTATTATGAAGCGAGAGAAATTTACGAAAACATGTATATAAAATCACCTCTACCTGATCCAACAATAATCAAACTTCCCAGCCTGAAAAGCTATTTCATTGTGATAACTATTCTATTACTTATTGCGATATTGCTTGGTCAACTTTATCAAGATTTTCACCGTAAACAAGAACATCTTGATTCTGAACGTGTTCACCTACATCTA
>Ga0105350_10002747_pt1 | contig 10459 bp, 8 predicted proteins | sample EN1Hudsemesocosm_FD_83506 | JGI IMG/M metagenome (GOLD analysis project Ga0105350, IMG submission 83506) | Methane-oxidizing microbial communities from mesocosms in the Hudson Canyon - EN1E Hudson Canyon | ecosystem: Environmental > Aquatic > Marine > Cold seeps | place: Hudson Canyon...
CAACGAGATCACTAGGGAGGTGGTTTGGTGATAGAGCCACTGCATCCTCAGCCTTATAGGTCACAATAAAGAGTGATCTTGAATGCTGCGATAAATTAGGCGCAGACCCGTGCAGTAACTTTGAATGCATGAGGCAAGCCGAGCCCGCCTTACCAGTGCAGCTTAATGCCTTATCCTTATTCGACTCCATAACCTTGTCATCCACTGCCCCTGTAAAAACACCGTTCTGCCAATGGGAGTGTAGCGGTCCGTTATGTGTCCCTGGGACCACCTCTAATGGCCCATTATTCAGAGTCACGTCATCCAAAAAATAAAGAACCGTCATAATGTCCTCATTTGAATGCGGCTCAAAAGGAAAGTCTTGGTGGAACTTGACTTCCGTTCCGGCGCCAGGCAACTTGAGATTTATTTTGTTGCCCAGGTGAGTGATATTTGGACCAAAGATCTCAGTAACCAGATCCAGTGCGTTATTATCTTTGACAACATCAAGGCATATATCAGAAATCTCTGCTGGAGAGGTGATCCTTCTCACCGCAGGCGTTTCTGGGGAGTGAGTGGTTGGCTCGAGATCAAAACGAGGCCTTCCATCCATGATTCTGCCAAAAGGCTCTTTATGTTTTTTACTCTCCTCAACCCACTTGGACAGCTCAGAATTCAATGATGCGAGTTGTTCACTAGAAATGGCATCTTCAAAGAAGAGGTAGCCATCCCTATGAAACTGTTCAATCAAACCTTTATTGTCTTGCATATCATGCCTCCAAATCGCATTATGAACCAAACTCAAGAAAAAATAAAGAAAAATTTAATGACTGATTAGAAAGAATATAAAATTATCGCCATGGAAATGCTATTTGAAAATTTAAACTTTATGCACTGGCTAGTTCTCGGGCTTTCGCTTATCATCCTTGAGCTTTTTTTGTGGACCGTCTTTCTGCTCTGGATTGGGGCCTCTGCTATTACAATTAGCATCTTTTTCTTCCTTATGCCAGATACCTCATGGCCAATACAACTTCTCATTTTCGTTACCCTATATTTAACTTCAACCAGTCTTGCGAAACGTTACTACCCGGTCAAAACGGTTGACGATGAACTGCACGAGAAAGCCAAAACCTACATCGGAAAGGAGTGCAGGGTTGACTCAATTGAGGATGGCATCATCAAGGTTCAGATAGGGAAATCGCTTTGGTTTGCAAGAGGCACTGGACTGAGTGTGGGTCAGGCAGTAAAAATAGTGGATGTCGATGACTCAACTTTCATCGTGGAACTAATTTAAATTAATATCTTGTTCTCAAATCAAATTTGGTGGCACTTGCAATCATAAATAATAATTTAAGCCGGAGAAAGGGCAGCCAAAAGTAAATTTCTTACTGTAATTGAAATGGCCTATCACTAAGGAGTTGACTGCAAGTTACCAAAAAATTAACCGTAATGATTCATTAAATCTGCAATTCGTTTCAAAAAAATTGCATGCTCACATGCTTCTTCAGAAGAATAAACCTCATCAAACATTTCAACTGGTTTACCTCTTATTCCAGAGGCAATTCCAATTTTGTACTGCTCAAACATACGTATACAGACGCTTACATACTTTCCTGCCATAGGCGCCCTTCGCATTTTGTCTAAAACAGTTCTAAGTTCATGACTATGTTCAACTGCAACTCTTCCATTTGAAGGAGCTTTTCCAACTGGACTGTTTCTATGCTCAGCAATAAGACGACGACGAGACTCATCATCAAAGAGAAGTGGCATCACATATGTTTTAGTAATATAGTCATCAGTCTCAGTATGTGATAGATTTTCTTTAACACCTTTAGTTTTATCTAGCATAATTAATCCTCATAGTTTCCATGAATACAATCAGTGGTTTCGACATGGCACTGATTCTCCTCGTTCTTCTTTGAGGCGTAATGCCTCGTTTTGAGCCTCCTCAGGCGTACTGAAGACTTTATCTTCAAATAGTATTAAGGGTTTTGCTCTATCAGCATTTAACTGGCCAACACACCATTCTTTACCCTCAATAGTGCAGACGGCCACATACGCCCCTGCAATAGGTCCATATTGCCTATTATTAAGAGTAAATAAGCATTCAGCTAAATCATTAACTTTATCTTCATCTAGATCACTAATCACAGACTTTTCTAATTCATTCAGTGGCTCAGTACTTGAACCTAATACTGATTTTCCTGTTGGTGGATCCATCATTTCAGTTTGTTCATTTAAAATCATAGCAAATCGCTCCTAATAGTTATTATGGTAATGGCTCATCTTTCAAGAAGCCTCTTATTGCATTTTCAGTAATTCTTGAAACATTATTGTTGTAATTATTATGAGAGAGACTTCCACACCATGATAATGAACCTGGCGCGAATACTGCACCACCCTGATCAGTCTTGTAATAAATCATATCAGCACGCACCATAGGGTTTTCCGTGCCACCGCCATGGTATCCACGAACTGAAAAATGTATTTCTTCATTAACCTGAAGCATCAAGTTTGTATGACCTTCTGAGTGAGCTAACAAGTATGCATCATGAGGGGTTCCAAACTCTAAATCATAACGATCTAGCTCTAGACCAGCCGCACCACCTCCAACTAAACCAAAATCTCCAATCTTTTCACCATTACCAACCCCTTCCATAATCCAAGCAGCTTCAGGTCTCTCACTATCCTTATCTCTAACATAGTAGGAAGAAACATCAAAGCCGTATGCTGTAAAGGTTAGACCACATAATTTACTTGGTATTCTTCCTCTAGCTCTCCACATGCCTCCAAACTTTCCATCAAAAGCATTGTTATACTCTCCGGGATTCGCTGTCCAAGCCCTTGTTCCGGCTTCACCTTTTCGAACCTCAATAATATTTGTGTTATCTGGATGATACTCACTGCACCAGTAGAAACCATTAGCACCCAAATAAATCCATCTTCCGCCATCCTGCTGATATTTTTCATAGGCCTCAAACATTTTTTCTGAAGTATATTCTGGATGACTACCTGTCAGTACAGTTTGATATTTATTTAATAAACCAACGCCCTCTCTATGCAGGTCTTCATCAGTATGAATATCAAAATCGAAGTTTTTTTCCTCTAACCAATCTACAAGATGCAAATCACCATTAAGTTGCCATAGCGAGGGAGATAGCCAATGACGATATTTAGGTCGCATATTTAAAATAGGCCTTAATCTTGAAGAGTAACAAACTCCACTTCCATCAGAATGCAAAGAATATGTTGATAAACCATATTCTCTATGCTCATTTAAATACAGATCAGCAGCTGTCATAACTGGAACCTTTCCTGCTAATAATTCTGCAACTACACAGTTTGTGCATAAATTATCATTTGAATATGCGATATAAGCGTTAGTTGGCAAAATAAACGCCAACTTCGAAGTCGTTTTTCCTCTTGGAGGACGAACCACAAAAGGAATGTAATCCTCAGTTTCTGGAGAATCTTCTCCACCAATCCTTAAGCGAGCAGCATAGACACCACTTTTTAAATGGTCTGGTATCTTTAATTCAAAATCAACATCCCAACGCGCATCATCTATATCATCATCATGAAAATGAATCGCGCCATATTCTTCAGGTTTATGATGGTAGACAATCTCATCTCCTGTCCAGTTAAAACCTGTCATACCGCGAACTGGCATATTGACAATAAAACCATCTAATCTTGTAGTTGAGGTATCTACTATAAAAGTTGAAGCAATATTTTTTGTAATATTTGCATGAAAATCCCAAGCACCCACAACATCATCTCTTAATGCTGCCTGGCAACCTTGATAGCCCCTAGCTAATGATTCTATTTCGGCTTTACTTAAAGCTCTTCGTGATAATCTTGGGCGATCAATCTTACCGTTATAGGTATTGACCTGTTCAGGGAGCTCAATAGGCTCCATCGCTTCTTTAAAATGGCCACCAAAAATATGTCTTCCTGATCTTTCATTTTTTGTACTAGCTGCCATTAAGAATGGCGCATCATTAATACCTGGCTTAATACTATTGATTGATTCAACCAGAGCTGTAGTTTCTTCAGATGGATGAAGAATTCCTTGACCTAAGCCACCGTTTGTTGAAGTAACAACAGGCTCTTGATATAAAGTTACTTTACCTGTTCTAGAGTCATAACTGACTGCAGCTAGATACCAAACCTTACGTAATAACTTTTTCTCACTTGAAAGTTTCATGACTTGACCACTACCATCACCTATTTCTACCGAAAGACAGTTATTTTCATCAATAAATAACCCATAGCCACTCTTTGTTTCCTCAACCCATTTAGTCAGAATACCTTGGCGTTGTTTTTGAGGTGTGCCCAGACCTTCAATTGGGGTAGTGGGAAAGATATAACATTGCAACGTAAAACTCTCTACATTGAGTCTCTCATCCTGAGGAACAATTATGTATGAGCCTCCATGTATTCTTTGATTTCTACCAGGATAATTTTTATTACATTCTGCGTCAATTTCCTCTTCTTTGTATCCTGGACCTTCAGGATTTGTATCTCCATGAATTAAACGAACTATTTGAGTTTCGTAAACTTCATTTTCTTCAGAGTTAATATAAAACTTTATATTATCTCCAGGACAAACAGAGTATTTGTCACTATAACCAGTAATTCTTAACATAATATTTCCTCAAATTTCATTAATTAGAAAGTTAAATTAATTAGGATATTTCGCCTTCTATATCGTCATCTTTTTTTTCATCTTTTTTATAATCGCCAAGCAAGTTCTTGATATTGCTAATCTCTTTTGGAGACATTCCAATTTCGTCAAGAAGGTTATCAATAAATGGAACTTGAGCTCTATAACGCATAGCCGCATTTACTATATTTTCGGGTAAACCCCCTCCATCATTAGAAACAGGGCCTACAAAATCACTGTTAGCGCTATTTGAATTGAAACCTGGCATTCCATTCAATTCGTATATTTTTATATCATCAATATTCTCCATTGGTTTCACAGCCTCTCGAATAATTGAATCAAGATTTCTAGCCAATTCCATTCTGAGATCACTTTGTCTGCTTTCATCACTTCGAACATTTTCAGCCTCATTGAGCATTAACTTTCCAGCAGCATCAATCTCATATCGAAGCTTGCTTGCCAATGAAGTATGCTTTTCAGCTTGCTCACGCTCCTGAGCAGCTTCTTTTTCAGCTCTTGCAAGTGTGGTGATTTGAATTGCTTCACTCTCACCTTCCTTTTCAGCATTAATTAATTGTAGTTTTTTATCACGCTCTGCAACTTCAACTTCTTGTGCAGAAAGAACCTGCTCCTCTGCAACTACTGCTTGTGCTCTTGCATGCTCTTTATCTTCAACTGCACTTAAAACTTCAACTGTTTTAGCAATAACTTCCAATTCACGGTCTTTTTCTTCAATTTCAAGATTTTTTCTCTTTTTAATTTCTGAAGCCTGAGCCTGCTGATCATTTTCTATTCTTGTAACTTCTATGATTCGTTGTTGTTCAATCTGAAGTTTTTTCACCTCTTCCTGGGCTTTGATTTGAGCTTGCTCAGCCTCTATGTATTTATCTGATTCAACCTTGAGAACCTCAGCCTTTTGTCTAGCTCTTTGAGATGCTATTTCTTCTTCTTGTTTAAGTCTCGCAAACTCATTTTCTTTTTTAATTTCTAAAGATCTTATTTCAGCTTCAAGATTCTTTTCTTTAATATCAATCTCTGTCTGTCTCTCAATCTCATTTCGAAGTTTTTTACGCTCTTCAATTTGAAGAGTTAGTTCATGTTCACGCAAAGAGCGCTCAACTTCAATAGTATCTTGTTGCTGTATGCGAGTTTTTTCAATGTCTTCTTCAGCCTTAATTCTTGCCTCTTCCGCTAAGCGCTCTTGCCTGGCAGTTTCGATAGCCATTTCGGTACGCTCTTTGTCTCGCTGTTTGGCGATTTCACGCTCTTGAAGCAATCTAGAAAATTCTCTATCTTGGTCAATTTCTAGCGCTTTTTGCTCTGCCTCTAAGTTCTTACTTCTAATTCTTATTGATGTATCTTGTTCAATATCATTACGCTTCTTCTTTCCAGCTTCAATTTGCTCTGTCAACTGTGTCAAACCTTCCGCGTCAAATGCATTTGAGGGATCAAATACTTCTAATCCAGCCTGATCAACACTAGTTAATGAGACAGCTTCTAACTCAAGACCAGTCGACCCTAAAGACTCAGCAACAATATCTTTTACTGCTTTAATATAGGCTCCACGCTGCTCTTGAATCTCTTCCATTGACATCTGAGCAGCAACAATACCAAGAGCATCAACAAAACGACCTTGCACTAAATCTCTAAGGCTTTCAGGCTCCATTGTTCTTTTGCCAAGGGTTCCAGCTGCAATTGATACAGCCTCTTTATTAGGAGTAACACGAACATAAAATTCAGCGACTATCTCAACACGCATGCGATTTTTTGTTATGAAGGATTTATCTCCACCTCGTTTAACCTCAATTCGCAAGGTTCTCATTCCAACAGAGGTAATATTATGAATAATTGGTAATACAAAGGCTCCTCCACTTATAACAACTTTCTCTCCTCGAAGCCCTGTTCTTACAAATGAAACCTCTTTTGATGATCTTCGATACAACCAATGCAGCAAATAGACAAAAATTGCTATTGCTAATGCTGTCAAGATAATAGTTGCAATGATGTCTGCACCAGTCATGATTTTTTCTCCTTTAAAAATTTATTTCTATTTATTAATTTCATCTAGTCTTGCTTGGGTGTCATTCATAGCAGCTCTATATACAACAAACCCGAAAATAATTTTGTTTAAAAAGTCAGTTAAGTTATAAATGATATTCAAGCTATTAACATCTACACCGCCCCCAAGATTATTAATAAAATAGCCAAGAGGATAAATAGCCCAACCAATAGTTAGAATTAGCCTTAATCCATTAAATGCCATATGGGTAGCCTCGTTGCCACTCTCAATATTGCAGCGACTTGCCTCCCCCATGTATAACTCACCAAGGATATAAAGCCAACCCACTATTCCAATAATAAATCCTAATGTTGCGCTCATATAGCCAGCAGTACCCAAAAACTCACCAATCACCATTACTAAAGTTCCAATTAAAAGTCTCCAGAATAGTGCAGATGAGACTTTAGTTACTGCGGTCAAAATGACATAAAAAAGAACTACCTGCATAGAATGAGTCAGTATCCAATCTAAATATCGAAGCACAATTGGTGCTTTACCCGTATCGACCCACATTCCTTGAACATAGTAATAGAATATTGCTGAAATTAGCATTGTGACCCCTAAAAGGGTCATGGTTGTATGCCATCTTCCATCCACCCTGTTTCTTTCCAATAAAAAGAAGATTGATGCACCAATCAATGCCATAGAGAGAAGCCAAAATGTTGCACCTACAATGTCAGTTGGTAATAAAGTGGTGTTCATATAAATCCTTAGTTAAAAAATTCTTTATTAAATAATTTACTTCTAAATTTTTGCCAATAATGAGGTTGAAAAATAACCATTAAAGGCTTTTTAAAGTTTGGATAACCAAAAGAAAGAGTTATTAAAAACCTTAAATTCAGTCATCCAAACTCAATGTAACATCTCTATATTATGCGTCCGGATCGTACTCCTCCGGGTTGGCCGGCCTTAAGAAGAAATTATCGAGATAATCACTTCCACCCCAAATATCAATTCCAGGGTTATACCAGTCAGTCGAATTACGATCACAATCAGCGCCCATCATAGCCTCAACATCAGAATAGGTTATTTTCTGAGGTGGTACTAAAATAGACTGAATCTTAGGACCTTGTCCTTGCATAGTTCTCATCATGATGTTCCATCCAAGCTCTATATCATCGCCTGGAGGCCATGTTTGAATTGCAGCACTAATATATTCTGGATTATTACGCCAGTAACATAGTGCACCAAGCTCACCACCAATAGATAAAGGGACCATTTCACGACCTGATTGTTGGAGTGCAGCTAGAACACCTGTTTCACCAGAAGACTGAACTGCCATTCCATCCAGTTGTCCAGGATGTGTTGCAAGCCATTTTTGTGTTTCAGCTTGACCCACTTGTGAAGTCCACATGTGTGCAATTTGACCTGTTACTTTAATACCAGGGTATCTAGATAAACCATCCAATACTCCAGCATTTTGTGAATCGGAAGCTGAGTATCCAGGGATACCCTCAACTACAAGAATATTTCCTTCACCGCCGACCTCTTCAGCCATCCAAGTTCCAACATCAAATCCTGCTTGATGGTAGTTAACTGATGAATTAACTGAAAGTGGTGATGTTGTATATCCAGTAAATGAGAAGACTGGTACACCTCTATCAAAGGCATACTTAATAGCCTGATTCAAAGCAGTTGGGTTTGAACAACAAATAATAATAGCATCCACACCCTGATCAACTAGTTGTCTAATTTGTTGAATCTGCAATGCATCTTTAAGATTCGACTGAGTGACAATTATGTCATTCAGTAATCCAAGTTCCTGCCATTTAGGTTTAATTTCATTCATTAAACGATTCATAGCACCTTTACGCCATGTATTTCCAGCATATGTACTAGCATAGCCAACAGTCCATGGTGGTGAACGATCACTTTTCCAGTCTCTAAATGCACTTTCATCTAGAGGCTGCATAGGATCCATCAAATCCATGTTGTAAACTGAATCAGTAATGTCAGATGGTATTTCATCTAGACCCGCAAATGCCATACTGGAAAATCCCAATGACAATATGCAAGCCATGATCATTTTTATTAACTTATTCATATTAATTACTCTCCTTTTTTTATTTATAGATAAGCTTGATTGCCAAATCTACTTACCCTAGAAAATGCCCTGTTTTATTGACTATTCAGCAAATTTAAACATAATTACATAGTCTAAAGTATGTCTAAGTATATCACAATGCATACATTAGTCAACTAAAGTATGTATTATTTATTTATTCTGTAAAAAGTATGTATTTGACTATAAAGTATGCAGACCTATTACTAATTTTGTCTGATAAATACTGTACAATTTGGTTCTATATTGACTAACAATGCATTATTTGGAGCTGTTAACTAACATGGAAATTACAAACGAAAAAAGACCAATTAAATATAAAATTGTTATTGCTGATGATCACGCCCTGGTTCGAGGAGGCTTAGAATTAGTTGTTAAGATGGCTGTTCCAAGTGCCGAAATATTCCAAGCAAATAATTTTGATGAAACAATTAATATCCTTCAATCGAATTTCTCAATTGATCTAGTATTGCTTGATTTAATGATGCCGGGAATGTGGCATGATAGTATTAAAAACATTACTCAACAATTTCCAGACGTTCCTATTGTTATTGTTTCAGTTAAAGAAGACTTTGATTCAATTCATAATTCGATTTCATTGGGTGCCTCTGGCTTCATACCCAAGACCTCTGCACCTGAGGTAACTATTAGTGCTATTCAATTGGTTCTTTCTGGTGGCGTCTATATACCGCCGCATGTTCTAAAACCTCAAACTAAACCTATACCAAACAATCAACAACCTAATAATACGGATACTTTCAATACTTTATCAAAGAGACAGAAGCAAGTTCTTGACTTAATTAGTCTTGGGCGATCAAATCAAGCTATAGCTGATGAATTAGACCTGACCATTCCTACTATAAAAATGCATGTTTCGGCAATTCTAAAAAAGTTAAATGTCAAAAATAGAACAGAAGCGGTTTCAATTTATACAAACTTAGAAAAAGTGTCAGATTTAATTTCTTAAATTAATGCAATCCTATCTAAATCATTATGTTTCTTAAACGAATACAAAATAGGCTCAAAATTGCTATTCTAAGTTTTCTCTTTATTCTTAATGCACCTAATTTTGTATACGCTTATGATGGAAGTTATTGGACGCAAAACGTAAATGTATTTAATTTGTCTTGTACCGATGGTGATGTAGCTTGCTGGATTGATGAAAGAAACGCATTAGATACATTGCCATTAATAATGTATAAACCTCTTAAAGTATCTGAAGTTAAGAAAAAACATCATATATGCGTATCTTTTCCCCACCTTAAAGATTCTTATTGGGTTGGAGTAGCTTACGGAATTATTTCTGAAGGAAGGCGACTTGAGCAAAAAATAACCTTATTCGAGGCTGGTGGATATACAAATCTAGCTACTCAGTTAAACCAAGTTGATGACTGTCTAAATAATAAAGGTGACGCTTTAATTATTGGCCCTATCTCGAGCAATGGAAACGCCAAACAAATTGAACTAATTAGAGAAAAAGGCATTCCAGTTGTTATTATTATTACAGGTATCAATACTGAAGTAGATGCCAACTCTCTTCAAAGTTTTGTCAATATGGGTTACACCTCTTGTAAATGGGTCGCTGACCAGGAGAAACTAAACAAAGAAAAAACAAATATAGTATGGTTTCCAGGGCCTCCTGGGGCTGGCTGGTCTATCGCCTCTCATGAAGGATATCTAAGTGCACTTGAAG
>Ga0105350_10002748_pt1 | contig 10459 bp, 8 predicted proteins | sample EN1Hudsemesocosm_FD_83506 | JGI IMG/M metagenome (GOLD analysis project Ga0105350, IMG submission 83506) | Methane-oxidizing microbial communities from mesocosms in the Hudson Canyon - EN1E Hudson Canyon | ecosystem: Environmental > Aquatic > Marine > Cold seeps | place: Hudson Canyon...
AGGGTCGGGGGTTCGATCCCCTCAGCACCCACCAAGTGAAAATTAGGAGCGGTAGTTCAGCTGGTTAGAATGCTGGCCTGTCACGCCGGAGGTCGCGGGTTCGAGTCCCGTCCGCTCCGCCAAAAACACTAAAAAAGGCGCATTTTATGCGCCTTTTTTTTGCCTAATTTTTAGGCTTTTAATTTAACAACACATTTCTTGAAGGTTCTCTTCTATGTTGCATTTCATTCGTGAACGAGCTCAAGGTTGGATAGCTTGGTTTATTGTTGGTTTAATAAGTATTCCTTTTGCTTTATGGGGAATTAATTCCTATTTAGGTGGGCCACCGGAAGTGGCGGTTGCAACAGTTAATGATGAGACTATTTTGCAAGCTGAGTTTCAACAGGCAATGCAACAATATCGTGAGCGTATGCGATCAAGAATGGGTGAAAACTTTGATCCTGAACTTTTTGATGGCATTGAAGTAAAACAAAATGTCTTAAACGGATTGATAGAACAAAAATTATTGTTATCGTCTAGTTATTCATTAGGCCAAACGATAAGTGATGCCGTGTTATCTAAAGCTATTCAATCTACTCCTGCATTTCAGAGGGATGGGCGTTTTGATAATGAATATTACAACATGGTATTAGCCCGTGTTGGATTAAGTCCTGCTCGTTATGAGGCCCAATTACGTAATGATATGTTGAATCAAGAGCTAATCTACAATATTCAACAAACATCAAGTTTGACTACAGCTGATTTAGATAGCGTTCTGCAGCTTGAAAAACAAACACGAAACATTGCCTATGGCGTTATTGTTGCACTAGATCAACTTGATACTGTTGAAGTGGCTGATGAAGATGTAAAACAGTATTTTGAACAGCATCAAGATAATTATTTAGCACCTGAACGTGTTGTTGTTGACTATATTGAACTGACGGTTGAGCAACTTAAAGCTGATGTTCTGGTTGATGAAGAAGCATTAGTCGCATTTTATGCTGATAATCAGGATCAATTTGTTGGACCTGAACAACGACGTGTAAGCCATATTTTAATAGAAGGGGCTGATGATGCTGCCCTCGCAACGATAAATGACGTTAAACAACGTTTAGATAACGGTGAAGACTTTGCGGTTGTTGCAGAAGAAGTATCACAAGATAGTGGTTCTGCCAGTCAGGGTGGAGATTTAGGGTTTTTCCAATTAGGAGTGATGGATGCTGACTTTGAAAAAGCTGCATTTGCTTTACAAGCTATTGGTGATCTTAGCGAGCCTGTTAAATCTGAGTTTGGTTACCATCTGATCAAATTAACAGCTACTCAGGCTGAAGATGGAAAATCATTTGCTGATGCACGTGATGACGTTGAGTCATTGTATCGTTTGCAACAAGCGGAAGAGTTATTTTATGAGCAAGCAGAACAGCTTGCTGACTTAAGTTATGAAACACCAGAAAACCTCGATGTTGCTGCTGAAGCATTAGAGTTAGAAATAAAAACGTCGAGTGGCTTCACACGTGATGGCGGTGCGGATATTTTAAGTAATAAGAAAGTAGTTAGTGTTGCTTTTAGTGAAGATGTTTTAGTTAATGATTTGAATAGTGCTGTTATTGAATTATCTAAATCACACTTAGTTGTTATCCATAAAAAACAACATATTCCAGCGAGTCATTTACCTTATGAATCTGTGGCACCAGCCATTAAAGAATCACTTCGTTTTGAACAAGCGAGTGATAAAGCCCGTGAACAAGGTGAAAGCAAGTTAGAGCAGTTAAAATCAGGCACAGCAGCTGAATCAGTCTTTAGCGACAATAGTTGGCATACAAGCCAAGTCTACGGTCGAACGGATAAAGAAATGAGTGCTCAAATTCTAAAACGTGCTTTTTCTTTAGCAAAGCCGAATAATGAAGCGCAATATACGGGTTTTACAGCTGCTAATGGCAATTACATCGTTGTTAAGGTTGATGCTGTGCAAGATGGTAATCCTGCCGATGCGTCAATAGAAGAACGTGATGGTTTGCGCTCACAGTTAGCAAGAGTTAATGGTGATAGTGAATTACAAGCTTTTATCGACAGTCTTAGAGCTGAAGCTAGTATTGAGATATTTAAGCAGAACCTTAAATAAAACTTCATTCAAGAAAAATAAAAAAGGCGCGTTAAGCGCCTTTTTTATGTCTGAAATATTATTGGTACGTTTTATTTATCACCAATACCAACGATGTTATAACCGGCATCAACATAGGTAATTTCACCGGTAATACCTGACGCAAGATCAGAACACATAAAGGCGGCGACATTGCCGACTTCTTCAATAGTGACATTACGACGTAATGGCGAATTACGTTCGCCGTAGGCCAACATTTTTCCGAAATTACCGATACCTGCCGAAGCTAAGGTTTTGATAGCACCAGCTGAAATAGCATTAACACGAGTGCCTTCTTCGCCTAAAGAATAAGCCATATAACGGACATTAGCTTCTAAACTCGCTTTGGCTACACCCATCACATTATAGTTATCAATAGCCCGTTCAGCGCCCAAATAACTCAAAGTCATTAAGGAACCATTACGGCCAGCCATCATTGCTTTACCGGCTTTTGCCAAAGCTGCAAAGCTATAAGCACTAATATCATGTGCGATAGCAAAACCTTCACGGGTAACGGCATCAACATAATTGCCTTGAAGTTGTTCGCGGGGTGCATAACCGACAGAATGTACAATTGTATCCAAGCCATCCCAATGCTTAGCTAGCTGGTCAAACACAGCTGTTATCTCTTCATCACTGGCCACATCACAGGGGAATATTAAAGCAGGATCAGAGCCACATTCATTGGCGATCTTTTCGACACGTGATTTTAATTTCTCTGTTTGATAGGTAAATGCAATTTCAGCACCTTCACGTGCCATTGCTAATGCAATACCTGAGGCAATAGAACGAGGACTGGCAACACCAACAATTAAGACACGTTTGCCTTGTAAAAATCCCATGAGTGACTCCTAAAAATAACAAAATAAGCTCAGTAAAGTACCTGATTTCGAGGAATACTGAAAGAGGCACCGTATTGCAATTGTCGTTATAATCAGTAGTTACTTCAGTATTATTCAGGAAATTTATGCGTCATCTAATAGGATGTTATCTATTACTACTCGGTTTGACAGCGTGTGATCTTAATTCAATTAACTCTCCCTATACTGAACAAGTTGAAGATGAATCAATTTTATATTCTTCTTTTTCATTAAGACCAAAACATCTTGATCCTGCGCGGTCGTATTCTAGTAATGAGGTTAAATTTACTGGTCAAATTTATGAACCACCCCTGCAATATCATTATTTAAAACGGCCATACACATTGATTCCGCTCACTGCAACGGAAATACCGACAGTAAGTTTTTATGATGATCTGGGCCACAGAGTTGAACAAGGAGAGGCGCTAGAAAATGTGGCATATAGTATTTACGAAATCTCTATTCAACCCGGCATCAGCTATCAACCCCATCCTGCATTTGCACGTAAACAAAATGGTGAATTTGAATATCACAATCTTAGTGCAGATACACTATTGGACATTGAAAACTTAGCTGATTTTAAAAAGACCGGTAGCAGAGAGTTAATAGCGGCTGATTTTGTGTACCAGATCAAACGACTAGCTCATCCGGAGATTCATTCCCCTATCTTGAGCCTGATGGGGGAATACATTGTTGGTTTAACTGATTTTTCTCAGATACTTCAGACTCAAATGCAGGCTGGTTTTCCTATAGATTTAAACACTGCTGAGATCGAGGGCGTGAAGGTACTAGACAAATATCGATATCAGATCAAAGTAAAGGGGAGATATCCGCAACTGCTTTACTGGTTAGCAATGCCATTTTTTGCTCCAATGCCGTGGGAAGCAGATACTTTTTATCAACAAAGTGGCTTAAAAAAGAAAAATATTTCTCTTGATTGGTATCCAGTAGGCACGGGGCCTTATTATCTGCTTGAGAATGATCCTAATCGTCGCATGGTGCTAGCAAAAAATCCCAACTTTCATGGCGAGTTGTATCCAAGCTCTGGTGAAGATGAGGATCATACTTCAGGTTTGTTAGCTGATGCAGGCAAGTCTATGCCCTTTATAGATAAGGTTATATATTCACTTGAAAAGGAAAGCATTCCTTTATGGAATAAATTTTTGCAAGGTTATTACGATATTAGTGGTATCAATGAAGATAGTTTTGAACAAGCGATTCAAGTTGGTGCCGGTGGTGACTTTAGCCTCAGTGAAGATATGAAAAACAAGGGCATCAAACTCGAAACAGCAATTGCTACGTCGATATATTATATGGGGTTTAATATGTTAGACCCAGTAGTGGGTGGTTATACCGAGCAAGCAAAAAAACTTCGTCAAGCTATATCAATTGCCATTGATTATGAGGAATATATTTCTATTTTTGCTAATGGGCGTGGAATAGCAGCACAAGGTCCGATTCCGCCTGGAATATTTGGTTATAAAAGTGGAGAAGAAGGCATAAATCCACACACCTATGTTTGGGAAAATAATTTTTCCAAACGTAAATCACTTGAGCAAGCTAAACAATTATTGGCAGAAGCTGGATATCCAAATGGACGAAATGTTAAGACGGGAAAACCATTAATATTAAATTTGGATGCTACAGGCAGTGATCCAAGCAGTAAAACACGTTTTGATTGGTTGCGTAAACAATTCCAAAAACTAGATATTCAGTTGGTTATTAGGAACACGGACTATAATCGATTCCAAGAGAAAATGAGGAAAGGTAAAGAGCAAATCTTTCAATGGGGATGGAATGCAGACTACCCCGATCCAGAAAACTTCTTGTTTTTATTATATGGCCCCAATGGCAAGGTTGAAACAAGTGGTGAGAATGCAGCCAATTACCAAAATTCAGAATTTGATGCATTATTTGAGAAAATGCGTGTCATGGACAATAATGCAAGCAGGCAAGTAATTATCGAAAAAATGATCTCAATTTTACGTGAGGATGCCCCGTGGGTATGGGGTTTTCACCCCAAAGATTTTTCTTTGTACCATAAATGGAACAACAATATAAAACCAAATTTAATGGCGAACAACACCTTGAAATATCGGCGTCTTAATGCTGAACTTCGTCAACAACAACAGCAACAATGGAATACCCCAATTTTATGGCCATTGTGGATGGTTTTTCTCATTATTTTTGTTTTGTTAATACCTGCGATAATGATGTATCGCAATAAAAATCATACAAAATTCCATCTTAAGAAATGATTTACAGATTTTTTAGTCAGCATTAGGTAGAATTACTCTCGTTTGCTCAAGAAAATAGTAAATTCTATTTAAGTATTTACCTGGGGAGAGATTTAGTGGATTTAGCTACATTAATCGGTGTATTGGCTGCATGGATCTTGATTATTGGCACAATTGCGCTCGGCTCAGGTGCAATGGTCTTTGTCAATATCCCTTCAATGATAATCGTGATTGGTGGAACAATTGCTGTTGTCATGATGCGATTCACGTTAAGTCAGTTTATAGGCTCATTTAAAATGGCTATGAAAGCCTTTATGTATAAAGCCGAAACTCCTGAAGAACTTATCACCGTTGTCGTTCATTTAGCGGCGGTTGCACGTAAGGAAGGTTTACTTGCATTAGAAAACCAAGAAATTAACAACCCGGTACTAGAAAAAGGGGTGAATTTGTTAGTGGATGGTCATGAGCCTGCAATTGTCAGAAAAGCACTCACAACAGAAATGAATGAAACAGTGAGTCGCCATAGAATTGGTCAGGACTTATTTAAAGCTATGGGTGATGCTGGCCCTGCGATGGGTATGATCGGGACATTAGTGGGGCTAGTGCAAATGTTATCGAATATGTCAGATCCAAAATCAATTGGTCCTGCCATGGCGGTTGCTTTATTAACCACACTATATGGTGCCATGATAGCAAATATGTTTGCCCTGCCGGTGAGTGACAAATTGGCATTACGCAGTCAAGAAGAGCAAATGAATAAAGTTATCATTATCGAAAGTATATTAGGCATACAGGATGGTCAAAATCCTAAGGTGTTGGAAGAGTTACTGAATAACTTCCTACCAAAATCTAAACGTGATGCCGGAGCTGGGTCTGATACAGAAGTCGAAGCTGCAGCTGAATAGTTTTGCTATTAAAAATGGCATAATTGATGAACGATGAAGAAGAACAAAAACAAGACTGTAACTGCCCACCCGAGGGGCTGCCAGCATATATGGGGACATTTGCAGATTTAATGTCTTTGTTAATGTGTTTTTTTGTATTGTTATTATCGTTTGCTGAAATGGATGCATTAAAGTACAAAATGGTGGTTAAATCTCTCGAACATGCATTTGGTGTTCAACGTGAAATACCTTCAGATTCGATCCCCAAGGGAACAAGTATCATTGCACAGTTTTTTACCCCTGGTGATCCTCGACCGACACCGTTAAAGGAAGTACGTCAAGATACCGTTGATGAAACACGTGATTCATTAGAAGTGAAAATGGATGCAGAAGATGTTGAAAAGCAACAGGCAAAAGAAGTTGCTGAAGATGTAGAAAATTTTAAGGAAGCATTAAAAGAAGAAATTGAGGCAGGGTTAATCGAAGTTGAGAATCAACTTAATCGTATCGTCATTCGAATTAGAGAAAAAGGTTCGTTTCCTTCAGGAAATGCCCTCCTTAATGATGAATTTATCCCCATTCTTAAGAAAATCCATGATGTACTAGTTAAAACAGAAGGCCAGATTGCAGTAGCGGGTCACACTGATGATGTTCCGATTAAAACGTCGCGATATAGATCTAACTGGGAACTATCGACATCAAGAGCAACATCGGTGGTACATGAATTACTCAGAGAACAGCTAATGCCGCCAGAACGGTTTGTATTAGAGGGGTATGCTTATACAAAACCGCTTGTGCCTAATGATAGCGGGGATGGTCGTGCGCGAAATCGGCGTGTAGAGATCATTGTATTAAAATCACCCGTTATGGATGATGTGACAAAATCAATTGATGATATCAGCGCTGAACATGAATCTATTGAAGGCGAAATAACCATTATTGAAGAGTAATGGGGAGAGAGTTATGAAATATTTTAAAATTATTCAATTAGTGATGGTTTCCGTAAGTGCATTATTGTTTTCAACAATGATAATGGCAAATGAATGGCAACTTAATGTTGATGCATCACAATTAACGTTTATTTCAATCAAAAAAACACATACAGCGGAAACACATACCTTTAAACAATTAAAAGGTTCGCTTAATGCTCAGGGGCTGTTCTCCTTAGATATTGATCTAGCAAGTGTGGATACTGATAATGCGGTTCGTGATGAGCGAATGAGAACATATTTGTTTGATATAAAGCAGTTTTCTACCGCAACAGTGAGCGCTAATATTGATTTGGAGTCTCTAGATGCCCTTGCTGAGGGATCAAGCAAACAAATGACGATCGATGCCATGCTTAACTTACATGGCGAAACACAAGCTATAACATTGAATGTTGTGGTTAGTCGCTTAGTTGGTGCAAAATTATCTGTTGTCAGTGTGCAACCGGTTATATTAAATGTTGGTGATTTTGCATTGCTTGCTGGTGTTGAAAAGTTAAGAAAACTAGCCAAGCTACCAACGATTAGTTATGCCGTGCCGGTCAGTTTTTACCTGACATTCAATCATATATAAACAAATTTTTGTAAAAAAGAAGAAAACGTAATGCAAGCATTTACCGTGGAAAAAGGCGTGGTTATCCCATTGGATAGACCGAATGTGGATACCGATGCCATTATTCCTAAACAATTCCTTAAATCGATTCAACGCAGTGGTTTCGGCCCAAACTTATTTGATGAGTGGCGTTATCTTGATCAAGGTGAGCCAGGGCAAGATTGTTCAAATAGACCGGTTAATACGGAATTTGTATTAAACCAAAATCGTTATCAAGGTGGAACAATTTTATTGGCTCGAGAAAATTTTGGTTGTGGTTCAAGCCGTGAACATGCTGTATGGGCATTAGAAGATTTTGGCATTAGAGTGGTCATTGCACCAAGTTTTGCAGATATTTTCTTCAATAACACTAGTAAAAATGGTATTTTAGCCGTCAGTTTGGCCGAAGAGCATATTGATAGATTATTTAATGACGTTGAGTCTTCACCGGGATATCAACTTAACGTTGATTTGTCGAGTCAAAAAATCACCTTAGCTAATGGCGAGACGATAGCATTTGAGATAGATGAATTTAAAAAACATAGTTTATTAAATGGGCTTGATGATATTGCTTTGACCTTACAGCATAAGGACGATATTCAAGCTTATGAAGAAAAACGTACACAACAAGCACCGTGGTTATTTTCATAAACCGGTGACGATTTAAAATTTTGATAAAGAAATAACACATAATGACAAAAAAAATTGCAGTATTAGCCGGTGACGGAATTGGTCCAGAAATTGTTGCCGAAGCAGTGAAAATACTTAATAAGTTAACAGAAGATGGTCTTGATATTGAGTTGCAATACGGCCTAATCGGCGGCGCGGCTTATGATGAAACTGGTAGCCCCTTGCCTGATGAAACCTTAACAATATCTCAAGCAGCTGATGGTATTTTGTTAGGCGCTGTTGGTGGTTATAAATGGGAAAGCTTAGATATCAGTGTGCGACCTGAAAAAGGTTTACTCGGCATTCGTTCTGCTTTAAATTTATTTGCCAACTTACGCCCAGCCATTTTATATCCACAATTAGCTGATGCTTCAACGTTAAAACCTGAGGTGGTTGCTGGCCTTGATTTAATGATTGTTCGAGAATTAACAGGCGGCATATATTTTGGTCAACCCCGAGGTGTACGCACCTTGGATAATGGCGAAAAAGAAGGCTTTAATACGCTAGTCTATAAAGAAAGCGAAGTTAATCGTATCGGGAAAGTGGCGTTTGATATTGCACAGAAACGCCAAGGGCGTGTTTGTTCTGTAGATAAAGCAAATGTATTGGAATGCACAGAGTTATGGCGCGAAACAATGGACAGTTTATCGAAAGATTATGCTGATGTTGAATTGAGCCATATGTATGTTGATAATGCTGCGATGCAATTGGTTAGAGCACCAAAACAATTTGATGTTATGGTCACCACCAATATGTTTGGTGATATTTTGTCAGACTGTGCGTCAATGTTAACGGGCTCAATTGGCATGTTGCCATCGGCTTCTTTAGATGAAAATGGCAAGGGCATGTATGAACCGATCCATGGTTCTGCACCTGATATTGCCGGTCAAAATATTGCTAATCCATTAGCAACAATATTATCTGTAGCGATGATGTTGCGTTATACCTTGGATCAACCTGACATGGCCGATCGCATTGAAAATGCCGTGAGCACAGTCTTAGACCAAGGCATGCGTACCGCTGATATATATTCCGAAGGCATGACAAAAGTTGGTACGTCAGAAATGGGCGATGCAGTTGTTGCAGCGCTATAATTAAATAATATTATATAAAGTTGGATAGATTGTGAGTAAAAAAATTGATGTTGCTGTTGTTGGTGCAACGGGCGCGGTGGGTGAAACAATGTTGGATATTTTGCATGAACGCAAGTTTCCCGTTGGTAAAGTATATGCATTAGCCAGTGAGCGTTCAGCCGGTAATACAGTCAACTTTGGTAATAAAACACTTATTGTTGAAGACTTAGCCAAGTTTGATTTTTCGAAAGTGCAAATAGGTTTGTTTTCACCTGGAGCCAGTGTTTCCAAAGAATATGCACCGATAGCCGCTAAAGCAGGCTGTATAGTCATCGATAATACCTCGCAATTTCGTTACGATGATGATATTCCATTGGTAGTGCCTGAGGTCAACCCTGATGCGATTGCGGGTTATAAAAATCGTGGCATTATTGCTAATCCAAACTGCTCTACGATTCAAATGATGGTCGCATTGAAACCAATTTATGATGCGGTGGGCATTACACGAATTAATGTTTGCACCTATCAAGCGGTTTCTGGCACAGGTAAGCCGGCAATGGATGAATTAGCAAAACAAACTGCATCTTTATTAAATGGACGGACGCTGGAAAATAACGTTTATCCAAAACAAATCGCATTTAATGTATTGCCCCAAATAGATGTGTTTGAAGACAACGGTTATACCAAAGAAGAAATGAAAATGGTTTGGGAAACTAAGAAGATCATGGGTGATGAGGCTATTTTAGTTAACCCTACAGCGGTACGGGTTCCAGTGTTTTTTGGCCATTCAGAAGCAATTCATATTGAAACTAAAAGCAAATTAACAGCAAGTGATGCAAAGAAGCTATTAGCAGCTTCACCGGGAATAGTTGTTATTGATGAACATAAAGATGGCGGTTATCCAACAGCGGTATCTGAAGCGTCAGGCACTGATCCTGTCTATGTCGGTCGCATTCGAGAAGACATCTCTTATGAAAATGGTTTGAATTTATGGGTGGTTGCAGATAATGTACGTAAAGGAGCTGCGCTAAATAGCGTG
>Ga0105350_10002753_pt1 | contig 10448 bp, 8 predicted proteins | sample EN1Hudsemesocosm_FD_83506 | JGI IMG/M metagenome (GOLD analysis project Ga0105350, IMG submission 83506) | Methane-oxidizing microbial communities from mesocosms in the Hudson Canyon - EN1E Hudson Canyon | ecosystem: Environmental > Aquatic > Marine > Cold seeps | place: Hudson Canyon...
GGGTTGTGGGCTGATGGAGCGAGATTCGGATAGACCCATCATGATTAGCTGCTGGCCAATTTTACTGAAATACCATTTCGCTGATAAATCTCTAATTTCAACTTCAACAACCTTATCATCTAGGAAGTCTATTTCACCATCATCCATAAATGGCTGACTTAAACGTTTAACTTGATGTAAGACAAAGTAGCTCTCGACCTTAGTCGGCATAATTCGATGCGCTAGTGATAATAGAGAGGAAGAGTTCTCGACCAGTTTTTGTTTGGCCTGTTGTAATAGGCGAGCAGGTAGCCCATCACTCAGCAATATTCTTTGCGGCATCAATTTTTGTAATAGCATAGTAGATCCATAACGCTTAATGAGTTGGTATTTGAGCTAGGACTTGCGGATTAAGTCTACTGGACCTTGTTTACGATGCCTTAATCAAGATCAATAAACTGTTTGTGTCTTTTAAACAGAGTTCAGAGTTCATTGGGAGTTAATATGGAATTGCTAAGTCCTGCGGGCAGTTTACCGGCGCTTAAAGCGGCGGTGGATGAAGGTGCAGATGCTATTTATCTCGGCTTGAAAAATGATACTAATGCGCGTCATTTTGCGGGCCTAAATTTTACTAATAAAACCATGACTCAGGGGGTTAACTACGCCCATGATAAAAATCGTCGAGTTCATGTCGCGGTCAATACCTTTGCTCACCCAGATCGTAGCCAGGCTTGGTTCGATGCGGTGAAGAAGACCCATGATATAGGGGCGGATGTTTTGATTGCTTCTAATATCGCCGTCTTAGAATACGCTGCCACACATTATCCTGAACTAGAGCTGCACCTTTCGGTACAAGCAGCGGCCACCAATGTGGCGGCGATTAATTTTTTTAATCAATTTGGTGTACAGCGTGTGGTATTACCACGTGTACTTTCCTATCAACAGGTGGCTAACCTTGCTCAAGATACTGATATCGAACTTGAAGTATTCGCCTTTGGCAGCTTGTGTATTATGGCGGAAGGACGCTGTTATTTATCGTCTTATATGACCGGTGAATCCCCCAATACTGTCGGGGCTTGCTCTCCCGCGAAGTTCGTTCGCTGGCAAGAAACGGATCAAGGCTTAGAAAGTCGACTGAACGATGTATTGATTGATCGCTTCGGTGAAGGGGAAAACGCGGGTTATCCCACCTTATGCAAAGGGCGCTTTAACGTCGAAGGGAAGATCAGCCACGTATTAGAAGAGCCAACCAGCCTAAATACCTTAAGCCTTTTACCCCAATTAAATAATATTGGCATCAGTGCCCTGAAAATTGAAGGTCGACAGCGTAGCCCTGCTTATACAAGGCAAGTCACCCAAACTTGGCGTAGGGCGATTGATGCCATGAAGAAGAATCCCGCTGAGTTCCAAGTACAGCAAGAATGGGATAGGTGTTTGAGTAACCTTTCCGAAGGTTCGCAAACGACTTTAGGTGCTTACGAACGCACCTGGCAATAGGATTAAGAGAGAAGACGCTATGGAATTTTCGATGGGGAATATCCAATTTTATTGGAATAAAGAAAGCACCAATGATTTTTATCAAAAGCTCGCCGATTCTAATGTAGAGCATGTGTACTTAGGCGAGTCGGTTTGTTCAAAGCGCCGAGAATTAAGACTAGGTGACTGGATTGAAATAGGCAGTGAACTGTCAAAGAAAGATAAATCTGTTGTGTTATCGAGTCTTGCCTTATTGGAAGCCAAGAGTGAGTTAGCTACCTTGAAGAAGGTTTGTCTCAATGGTGAGTTGAGCGTTGAAGCGAATGACTTTGGTGCTGTGGAAATATTATCGCAAGCGAAAATCCCTTTTGTTGCCGGTGCTGCGTTGAATATTTATAACCAGTATGACTTGAAAATCTTATTAGACCGAGGGATGCAACGCTGGGTCGCGCCGGTTGAACTATCGAGAGGTTGGTTATTAAACGTCTCAAATGGCTGCGAAGAGTTAGGGATTAAAGATAAATTTGAAACGGAAGTATACGGCTATGGCTATTTGCCGTTAGCGTATTCAGCGCGCTGCTTTACTGCACGGTCAGAAAATCGACCGAAGGATCAATGTGGTTTGTGCTGTATTAAATATCCCGAAGGTCGCAAGGTCGATAGCCAAGAAGGGGCGGAGTTATTCCGTATGAATGGTATCCAAACCATGTCGGGAACAATTCAAAATTTGATCAATGATTTGCCTTCGATGACGGGGTTGGTGGATATTGTACGAATGAGCCCGCATTCATTAGAAGTATTTGATTGGCTGGATAAATTTCAGAGCGCTTTGGTAAACCATAGTCGTATATCGCTAGAGGGTTTTTGTAATGGTTATTGGCATAAAATTGAAGGAATGAAGACCGTATAATCGGTCTTCTGAAATCGATAGAGTTAATAAAGCGCATTAACCGTCTTGGTTAATTCGCTTTATTAACTCGGCTAAGACATCTGAATATTTGTCATTATCAACCTGACAAGTCCCTGCATTACGATGGCCTCCGCCTGCATGCTCTAAGCAAAGTTCACCAATATGGGTTTTATGACTGCGGTTGATGATAGAGCCGCCTATGGCGAATACGGTATTTTGCTTTTTCAAACCCCAAAGCACATGGATAGAAATGTTTTGCTCAGGGAAAAGGGCATAAATCATAAAGCGATTGCCCGCGTAGATGATTTCTTCGTCACGTAAATCTAATACAACTAAGTTGTTATGCACTGAGGTGCAGCGTCTTAATTGATCTTCAAATTGCTGGCGATGATCATTATAAAGTTCTACGCGTTCTTTAACGTCATCGAGTTGTAGGATCTGATCGATATTATGGTCGCGACAATAATCAATCAGCTCCATCATTAACTGGTAATTACTAACACGGAATTCGCGGAAACGGCCTAAGCCTGTACGAGAGTCCATAAGGAAATTCAGCAATACCCAACCTGTGGGGTTCAGGATTTCATCTTTGCTGAATTGAGCAGAATCCGATTTATCAACGGCATCCATCATTTCTAGAGATATTTCTGGAAAGCGAGTACGGCCACCATAGTAGTCATACACAACTCGAGCAGCAGAAGGGGCCTCAGTATCAATAATGTGATTTTCAGGATCGTTATCGCCTCGACGCTTTACTTCAGAGGCGTGGTGATCAAAGCTCAAGTGGCAACCTGCAACATAGGGCAAATTAGTGGTGATATCGTTGGGACCAATATCAATTATGCCGTCTTGCATGTCTTTCGGGTGAACAAAAAGGATGTCATCGATCATCCCTAAATCTTTGAAAAGTACGGCACATACTAGGCCATCAAAATCACTGCGGGTTACTAAACGAAACTTTTGCTCTGCCACTATGTTCTCCAGAAAAACAATATCCTTTGGATTGAGCATAGTCTAATTTTTCTAAAGAGCCTTCCACAAAGTATCGAACATCATCTGGTGCGTACCAGATATGGCATCACTATCAATCACTACGGCAACTGGAAAGTCATTTTTGGTTAAGCTGATCATGGCGACTTTAGGTGGATAAATGGCAATGTATGAGGCATCCCCTTCGCCTTTCATCCATTTTCGCTCTGCTAATTCAGCTTCGTCGCCACCTTCACCAATTGCGAGTACCCTTACAAAAATACCTTTAGCAATGCGCTGCTTAGTAAATGTTGGGAAAGGGCGGTACAGGTGTTCACGTAAGGCTTGGGTAGAGATGACCGAGTAAGATTTGTCCGCCTTATCGGTTGAGCTAAGGATGTCTTTTAAAACATACTCGACTCCCTCATCTCCTTCGTAGAAACGAACATTACTGGTCGCAAATTCTGGCTTTAAATGACGTAAGGCAGGAATGATATCGGTCTTTAAACTGGCTAGCGTCGATTCCAGTTCTTGCTGCTTTTCTTCAGCAAGATCTAATAATCTTGAAGGGTCTTCGGCCTGAAAGATTCGGCGTTTGCCCTTAGGGAGATAATTGACGATGCCTTTTTTGACCAATACTTTTAAGGTTTCGTAAGTGCTGCCACGGTTAATATCTGCTTTAGCTGCGAGGTCGCGAATAGAGGCAGGGCCGAGTTCTAGTAATGCAAGGTAGACGGCAATCTCTCGATCAGTTAAATCCAAAGATTTAAGAGAGGTTAGGTTCAAGGTTTCGTATTCATTATGTGTATAACGAGATGATAATTCATTGTCATTTTATTTGTGACAAAATCAATTGTAAATGTTTTCAAAACCCCTAGACTGACCGATTATTACAAAATTGTGTTGCTTAGCTATATTTATATCTTTTATAGGCAACACGTTGTCCAATACATGGAAGCAAAGAATAATAATGACTATCGATGTCGTAGTACTCGCAGCCGGCCAAGGCTCGCGCATGAAATCACAACTCCCTAAAGTTCTACACCCTATCGCGGGTAAGCCAATGCTTGCTCACGTATTAGACAGCGCTAAAGCCGTTCAAGCGGATGCGATGCATGTGGTCATTGGTCATGGTGCTGAAAAAGTTAAAACAGCATTTGCAGGTGAAGAAAACCTGACTTGGGCGTTGCAGGCTGAGCAAAAAGGTACAGGTCATGCGGTAATGATGGCTTTGGATAGCCTAGCGGCAGAAGGCACAACGCTAATTCTTTATGGTGATGTCCCTTTGACTCAGCCATCTACGTTAAAAGAATTAATCGCGCTGGCGAATGACCAACAATTGGGTTTATTAACCGTTAATATGGCGGATAGTACGGGCTATGGTCGTATCGTTCGCGATGCCGAGCATAAAGTGACCGCGATTGTTGAGCATAAAGATGCCAATGAAGCGCAGCTCGAAATTAAAGAAGTGAATACCGGAATCTTAGCGGTACCCACTGCAAAACTTCATCAATGGTTACCAACCTTGAGTAATGATAATGCTCAAGGCGAATATTATTTAACCGATATCATTGCCATGGCGGTTGCCAATGGTTTAACAGTAGAAACATTACAGCCTGCCAATGAACAAGAAACCTACGGCGTAAACAACCGTCAGCAACAAGCTGAGCTTGAGCGTTGGTATCAAGCTCAGCAGGTGAATAACTTGATGGCTAATGGGGTGACGATTTTGGACCCTGCTCGTCTGGATATTCGTCTAGGTGACAATAAGAATACAGGGTTAACCGTAGGTAATGACGTCGTAATTGATGTGAATGTGATCATCGAAGGCCAAGTGATATTAGGTGACGGTGTTGAAGTCGGTCCGAATTGTATTATTAAAAATTCAACCTTAGCGGCGGGTACGAAAGTAGAAGCCTTCTCGCATATAGAAGATGCTCAAGTCGCGGAATCTTGCGTGATTGGACCTTATGCACGTTTACGCCCGGGGGCTGAGCTAGCCGATGGCGCTAAAGTCGGTAATTTCTGTGAAGTGAAAAAATCTCAAATAGGCGCCGGGGCTAAGGTAAATCATCTAACCTATATAGGTGATGCGAGCATTGGTGCCGGATCTAATATCGGTGCTGGTACGATCACTTGCAATTACGACGGTGTGAACAAGTTTAAAACTGAAATTGGTGAAAATGCCTTTATTGGTTCTAATACGTCATTAGTTGCACCTATTAACGTCGGTGCAAACGCCACCGTCGCTGCAGGCTCTACGATAACAAAAGACGTCGCGGCGGAAGAGTTGGCCGTCGCCCGCAGCAAGCAAAGAAATATCAGTGGCTGGCAGCGTCCAGTGAAAACTGAAAAATAATTTAAGCGGAATAATAAGAATATGTGCGGAATTGTTGGTGCTATTGCTCAGCGTAATGTTAGTGAGATTTTATTAGAAGGCCTGCGTCGCCTTGAATACCGTGGTTATGATTCAGCGGGATTAGCGGTATTAAATAATGAAGGCGATATTCAGCGTACTCGTGCTCTGGGTAAGGTCATTGAATTAGAAAAAGCGATACAAGCGGAAAAAGGCGAGCAGGGTTTACAGGGCAATATTGGTATTGCTCATACTCGCTGGGCAACTCACGGTGTGCCAAGCGAAGCGAATGCGCATCCACATATGTCGTCGGATGATGTGGTATTAGTGCATAACGGCATCATTGAAAACTACCAAGAATTGAAAACTGAGTTAAAAGCTCAGGGTTATGTTTTCAACTCTGAAACGGATTCAGAAGTGGTTGTGCATTTGATTCATCGTGAGTTAAAGCAGCACGATTTTGCTCAATCGGTTAAAAATGCAATCGCTCATCTTGAGGGGGCTTATGCTCTCGCGATTATGCAAAAGCGCAATCAAGACGAGTTGTGGGTTGCTCGCCAAGGATCTCCCTTGGTTATTGGTGTAGGTATGCATGAGCATTATGTGGGTTCTGATCCGCTGGCGTTATTGCAAGTGACTGATCGTTTTATCTATTTAGAAGAAGGCGATTTGGCTCACGTTCGTCGCGATGCGCTAACAATTTTTGATAAAACACAGCAGATAGTTGAGCGTGAAATCAGCGTCTTCGATTATAAAATCGGTACCGCAGACAAAGGTGAATATAAGCATTATATGCTGAAAGAAACCTTTGAGCAGCCAACTGTGATCAAGCAATGCTTAGAAGGCCGTATTTCTGAAACTAAAGTTTTGGATCAGGCTTTTGGTGTTAATGCCGGTGAATTACTCGATAAAGTTGAAGCTGTGCAGATCATTGCCTGCGGCACCAGTTATCATTCCGGTATGGTGACTAAATACTGGATTGAGAAATATGCGGGTATACCTTGTCAGGTTGAAGTGGCCAGTGAGTATCGCTATCGTCATACGGTATTAGCGAAAAACACCTTGCTGATTACCATTTCCCAGTCTGGGGAAACCGCCGATACATTAGCCGCTTTAAGAAAAGCGAAAGAAAAAGGTCTGCTGGCGAGCATGACAGTTTGTAACGTACCTGGGTCTTCTTTGGTACGTGAATCTGATCTATGTTTAATGACCAATGCTGGTCCTGAGATTGGCGTTGCATCAACGAAAGCTTTTACAACGCAACTAACGGCCTTGTTGCTGCTGACAGTTGCGCTTGCCAAGCGCAATGGTATGAGTGAAGAGACGGAAACTGAAATTGTCACGGCTTTGCATCAATTGCCTAGCTTCGTTGATCAGGCCTTGGTTCTTGATCCTGCCATTAAGAAAATCAGTCAGTTATTTGCCGATAAGCAGCACAGTTTATTCTTAGGTCGTGGTCCTATGTACCCGATTGCTCAAGAAGGCGCTTTGAAGCTGAAAGAGATTTCTTATATTCATGCAGAAGCTTATCCTGCGGGTGAGTTGAAACACGGACCTTTAGCCTTGGTTGATGAGAATATGCCCATCGTTACTGTGGCTCCGAAAAATGACTTGCTAGAAAAACTCATTTCTAACTTAGAAGAAGTGAAGGCTCGTGGTGGTGAGTTGTTTGTTTTTGCGGATGAGTCCGTGAATCTGCATGATCTTGATGATCAGCACCTATTGCCTTTGCCTACTGTGCCTAGCTGCATAGAGCCAATAGTATATTGTGTTCCGTTGCAGTTATTGTCATACCACGTTGCGGTTTTAAAAGGCACAGATGTAGACCAGCCGCGTAACCTAGCAAAATCGGTTACGGTTGAGTAAGTAAAAAATTGAGTAACTCATTGAATGGTTATTCAATTTTCTGTAGACCAAAAACGTAAAAGCCCAGTTCAATGACTGGGCTTTTTTCTAGACGCGAAGAGTAACTACTGGGATTAAACCCCTTCGAAATAATATTCGTCTAAATCTTTCTCTAGTGTTTTACGTTCAAGGTGAGCTTCAATAGCACGTCGTGCCATAAGCTTGTTGGATGCAGAGGATTCTTTGTTGACTACAACATTGCCTTCTTTATCGAAAGAAACAACTTGTTCAATTGATTTTTCATGTGCACTTAATGCGCTTTTAGCTACCTTAGCCATGTCCATCTCCTTGGGTCTTGCAAATTCGCAGTCTTAAATAAAATTCAAGCTACGATTGTTATTTTTATTGTTTACAAAATCATGACAGTATTTGTATTAATTGCAATAGGTTAATTTTCTAATCTTAGTGATTTAATACTTTCTTTAATTGCGTTCAAATGTTCGACAAAATCTGGTCCACGACGCTGTGTGACAGCAATAGCAAGCATATCGATCACCATCAGATGGGCAATGCGGGAAGTCATTGGGGTGAATTGGTCAGTATCTTCATCAATATTGATGTGAATTGGTATATCCGCAGCCAAGCTAATGGGTGTTCCCTCGGGTGCCAAAGTGATTACGCTGGCGTTATAGGTCTGAGCCAATTTAATCGAATGTAATAGATCTTTGGTGCGACCACTTTGCGAGATAGCAACAATGACATCTTGTTCATTTAGAGTAACAGCGGACATTGATTGCATGTGGGGGTCGCTATACGTCGCAGTAGCAATCTGCAGGCGAAAGAATTTGTGCAAAGCATCGGTTGCAACGGCAGCGGATGCACCAAAGCCGTAAAACTCTAATCGTCGAGCGCGACTGATCACAGAGGAAGCTTTTGCGATTTGGTTCGGCAATAATTGCTCTTTAACTTCATGCAATCTTTGTATGGTGGTATCGGCGACTTTTTCACAGATGACTTCAATGGAGTCGTCTTCCGCAATGGCAAACTGGCCGATGTTATTCGCTACTGCTAAGTCTTGCGCCAGCTTTACTTTAAATTCTTGAAAACCATTACATTGAATAGCACGACAGAAACGCACAATCGTCGGCTCACTCACAAGGGCCTCTTGTGCTAAATCGACAATTCGCATGTGGATGACATGAGCAGAATGTTGAATGACATAATCGGCCACTTTAACTTCTGATTTACGCATGCTGCTACGATATTGCTCAATGGTGGCAATAATTCCGTGACTGCTACTGGCTGATTTTGACACTGCGCTATCCAATTTAGAGATAGAGTCATTATAACAGGGGTCTGCTAAATTCGGGTCTGTATAAATAACCAGTTCTTTTTATAGCCAACTATGGAGCTAAGCGAGCATTCTGGTACACTGCTGAGTTATGGACGTATCAAGTATTTTAGATCATTTAAATGATCCGCAGCGCAATGCCGTTGCCGCTAATAGCAAGCATCAAATGGTTCTCGCCGGAGCTGGAACAGGTAAGACTCGAGTGCTTGTGCACCGCATCGCCTGGTTATTGCAGGTCGAGAATGTCTCGCCTTTCTCCATTATGGCGGTGACCTTTACCAATAAAGCCGCTAAAGAAATGCGTGCGCGTTTGGAAAACCTGATCCAAGTGCCGGTGAACGGACTTTGGGTTGGGACTTTCCATGGCCTTGCGCACCGATTATTAAAGCAGCATTGGCGTGAAGCGGGCTTACCGCAAAATTTTCAGATTCTCGATAGTGATGACCAATTAAGACTGGTTAAGCGAATTTTGAAAGCGACTGGTGTAGACGAAACTAAATATCCGCCCAAGCAGTTGCAGTGGTATATCAACGGTCAGAAAGATGAAGGTCGCCGTGCTGCCCACGTAGTACCTTCTGCTGATCCTTTTAGCCGAACACAACTTGCCGTTTATCAAGCCTACGAGCAAGCTTGCCAGCAAGGCGGCATGGTTGATTTTGGTGAGATCTTATTACGCGCTCACGAGCTATGGTTACATCACCCTGATTTATTAGCTCATTACCAAGGTCGTTTCCGTAATATTCTTGTCGACGAGTTTCAGGATACCAACGACATTCAATACGCTTGGATTCGCATGTTAGCGGGAGACCAAGTGTCTGTAATGGCGGTGGGGGATGATGATCAGTCTATTTATGGCTGGCGTGGGGCTAAAATTGCCAATATTCGCAACTTCCAGAATGATTACCCTGGTGCTGAGCTGATTAAGCTGGAGCATAATTATCGCTCAACCGCGACCATTCTAGATGCCGCCAACTCGGTCATCGAGAATAACCAAGGCCGTATGGGTAAAGAGTTAAAAACGGATGGTGATTTAGGCGAAAAAATTGCCGTCTATTCGGCATTTAATGAGCAGGATGAAGCACGCTATATCGCGGATCAGATTGAGACGTTTTCCGGCACGGGTCGTGCCCGCAAAGACATCGCCATTCTATATCGCTCGAATGCACAATCGCGCACTTTAGAAGAATCTTTAATTCGCCAAGGTATCCCTTACCGTATCTATGGTGGCCAGCGTTTCTACGATCGCCTAGAAATTAAAAATGCCTTAGCTTATTTGCGTTTAATCTTAAATCGCCATGATGATGCCGCTGTAGAGCGCGTGATTAACGTGCCTGCACGTGCGTTAGGCGATAAAACCGTGGCGACGATTCGTGCCCATGCTCGTGAGCAAGGTTGCTCTATGTGGCAGGCGGTTTGTGAATCGGCTTCCTTAGGTATTTTGCCTAAAAGAGCGAGTACAGCAGCCCAAGGTTTTGTTGATCTAATAGAGACAATGTCATCAGGTGCTGGCGAATTAGAACTGCATGAAGTTATTGATCATGTGATTGCTCAATCCGGTTTGA
>Ga0105350_10002754_pt1 | contig 10445 bp, 11 predicted proteins | sample EN1Hudsemesocosm_FD_83506 | JGI IMG/M metagenome (GOLD analysis project Ga0105350, IMG submission 83506) | Methane-oxidizing microbial communities from mesocosms in the Hudson Canyon - EN1E Hudson Canyon | ecosystem: Environmental > Aquatic > Marine > Cold seeps | place: Hudson Canyon...
CACATCATTAGCAAGTAACGGTAAGCTGAATAATGCCAACAACAAACTTAATAAAAGGTGGCGTATCATCGAATAATCCTCATAGATGAACAAACTTAAGTTGCCGTGCTCCAAGCCAGATTCGGGCAACAATTAAACATAGTGTGGTATAAGCGTAAACGGTAATCAAGTTATATGGCAACTATGTAAGTGAAATAACATTAATATGGATTATATATTATCGTTATATCCAATTGAATTTTATCACCAATCGTGACTAACCCGGCTAGTATCGGAGCTCTTAAAATGAAACGCCTTTTTTTGGTTTTTGTAACCACTTTTCTACTCAGTAACCTTCACCTTGCCATCGCTGGCGATATTGCGGCCGGCAAAACAAAAGCGGCTTTATGTGCCGCGTGTCACGGTACAAATGGCATGTCTACTATACCAAGCTACCCGAACCTTGCAGGCCAAAATGAACCCTATTTAATATCCGCGCTAAAAGCATACCGAGACAAGCAACGTAATGGTGGTATGGCAGCGATTATGCAAGCTCAAGCAGCAACGTTAACGGATTCAGATATTGAAAATATCGCGGCCTATTTTTCTAGCCTAAAATAAAGATTTACTTCTTTCGCTAAAGATAAAAAGACGGCTTTTATCATCATCTTTTTATTTTTATCATGAATGTTTGTTCACAACAGCGATGCGCGGCATTACAATAATCATAACTGCTGATTATTATTTAAAAATTATCGTTCTAGGTTTAACCATGGCACTACTTAAAATTCTTCGTTTTCCCGATCCACGACTACGTAAAAAAGCCCGCAAGATCACAGATGTATCCGATAAAACCCGCCAACTTGCGGATGATATGCTGGAAACTATGTACGATGCGCCGGGTATTGGCTTGGCAGCAACACAGGTTGACGTGCAAAAGCGAATTATTGTTATTGATCTCTCGGAAGATAAAAGCCAACCTTTAGTATTGATCAACCCCGAAATCATCAAACAAGAAGGTGAACGGGAGCATGAGGAAGGCTGCCTGTCAGTACCAGAAGCTTATGAAATGGTTACTCGCGCTGATAAAATCCGAGTGACCGCTTTAGATCGTGATGGAGAAAAAATGGAATTTGATGCTGATGACATACTGGCCACCTGCATCCAACACGAAATTGATCACTTGGAAGGTAAATTATTTGTTGATTACCTAAGCAACTTAAAACGCCAGCGCATCAAAAAACGTTTAGAAAAACACCTCAAACAAAAACTTTAGGATATTCATGCGCATTATCTTTGCTGGCACACCCGAGTTTGCCGCCAATACACTTCAGGCTTTATTAGGCACCGAACATGAAATCTGTGCCGTTTATACGCAACCCGACAGGCCTGCTGGCCGTGGCCGAAAATTAACCGCCAGCCCAGTTAAACAACTTGCTGTTGAACACCAAATTCCAGTACAGCAACCGCTCAACTTTAAAGCTGCAGAAGACAAAAAAATCCTTGCTGATTATCAAGCGGATCTAATGATTGTTGTTGCCTATGGGATTATATTGCCTCAAGCCATTCTCGATACACCCGCGATAGCTTGCATAAATATTCACGCATCTTTATTGCCACGCTGGCGTGGTGCAGCTCCAATTCAACGTGCGATATTAGCCGGTGACACACAAACTGGAATTTGCATTATGCAAATGGAAGCGGGGTTAGATACTGGCCCCGTTTTAGCTCAAGCGACTTGCGACATCAACAGTACTGATACGACGCAAATACTACATGACCGTTTAGCGATCTTAGGTGCAGAAACACTATTAGAAACCCTGCCAAATATTATTCAGTTACAACAACAAGCACAACAACAAGATGACTCCTTAAGCTGTTATGCCGACAAATTGCAAAAACAGGAAGCCGTCATTGATTGGCAGCAAAGCGCCTCACAAATTAACCAGCAGATCCACGCATTTAATCCTTGGCCTGTTGCGCAAACAACTTGGCAAGACAAGGTTTTCAAAATCTGGTCCGCAGCCGTGTCAGAAACCAAACATTCGGGCATCGCTGGTGAAGTGCTGGCTGTAAGTCGAGAAGGCATAGACATCGCTACGGGAGACGGGGTTTTACGTGCAACGCAGGTGCAAATTCCAGGTAAACGCGCCATGTCTGTTAGTGATTTCATCAATGCCAATAGCGTCGCAATAGGTGAACACCTTGGCTAAAAACAAACAACTCAAACACAGCGCACGAGCCTCAGCAGCAAGAGTTATTGCTGAAGTAACACAACAACGACGTTCGCTGAATGGCGTGCTTGCGGCGGCATTAATTCCCTTGCCTGAAAATGAACGTAGTTTATGCCAGCAGCTTTGTTATGGTGTTTTGCGCTGGTATCCAACACTGAAATTTCTTAGCGAACAATTGCTCAATAAACCGTTAAAAGCAAAAGATAGCGATATCACCGCATTATTACTCTGTGGCCTGTATCAACTTCGCGATATGCGTATTCCTTCACACGCGGCTATTTCTGAAACGGTCAATGCCTGTAAAACGCTTGGCAAACCTTGGGCAACAGGTTTGATTAACGCCAGTCTGCGAAATTTTCAACGCAAACAAGCTGAACTTGAAAAAACGCTCGAAGATCATGAGTCTGCATTCTACGCTCACCCCGATTGGTTGATTCAGCAATTCAAACAAGATTGGCCCGAACATTGGCAGCAAGTGTTAAACACCAATAATCAGCAACCGCCCATGATGTTACGAGTTAATCAGCAACATAATTCTCGTAGCGCCTATCTTGAAAAATTAAAAGCTGTAAACATCACGGCCAGTGAGCTGACAAGCAGTCATGAAGCTCTATTGCTAGAAAAGCCTTGTGATGTTTATCAATTGCCCGGTTTTAACGAGGGCGACGTTTCAGTTCAAGATGGTGCCGCCCAACAGGTTGCCCAATTATTAAATCTGCAGCCTGGTTTACGCATTTTAGATGCTTGCGCTGCACCTGGAGGGAAAACCTGCCATATTCTTGAGCAGCAGCCTGATAATGAAGTAGTAGCACTTGATATCGATGCACGTCGCTTGCAGCAGATAGAACAAAATACAAGTCGGCTTAATTTAAATGCTAAGCTTTTAGCCGCTGATGCCGGAGATACCGCTAAATGGTGGGATGGCCAATTATTTGATCGTATATTAATTGACGCACCCTGTTCCGGCACCGGTGTGATTCGCCGCCATCCTGATATCAAACTTTTACGGCGCGCTGATGATATTGCTAAGCTAGCACAGCAACAAAATGTATTATTAGAAAATTTATGGCCGCTACTTAAACCTGATGGTTTATTGGTCTATACCACCTGCTCAGCATTAAAACAGGAGAATGAACTGCAAATCGCTACGTTTTTAGAACAACATCCCGAAGCCGAAGAGCAGATCCCCGACATCCCTCCTGCTCAACGCCGATCATTTGGTTACCAACGCTTGCCTGGTGATGATGTTACAGATGGATTTTATTATGCCTGCCTCCGCCATCGTTAAATTTATTTACCGAATCGCTTTACTGGTTTTGTTCGCAACACCAGTATTGGCTGAGAATTTTAGCGTTCAATCAGCGACCATTAGCAAAATTGGCAATGGTTATATTGTAAATGCAGAGATGCATTATCCGCTCTCAGAAAGAGTCATCGAAGCACTGGAAAATAGTGTTCCCATTACGTTTAGCCAACAACTAGAGCTTATAAACTCCGTTCCATTATTAGGCAAATACTGGCAATGGCAAGACGTTCTTTGGGCAACAGAGTTACGGTTTGAGCTTCGTTATCACGCCTTAACCCAGCAATATGTTTTGCATTCACTGGATACGCTTCACCACCAAACTTTCCCAACACTCGAAAGTGTATTAAATGCCTTAGGTCAAATCAAAAATCTAAGCTTGCCGCCAGAATATTTAACGGATAGAGAAAACTTAATCTTAAACCTGCGCACCGAACTAGATTTACATGCTTTGCCTACACCCATGCGACCCGGCGCATTACTCTCATCAAAATGGCAATTAACGAGTCCATGGGTGGCAGCAACATGGCCATGAATCTTATTAGACGAATCAGCACGGGAACCGCACCCTATTTTTTCTTAGCGATCATGTTATTACTGCTAGCTTACCTGCTCAGCGCTGCAACACAAGATAGTTCACGCCTTAACGATTTATTTCTGCTGATTTTTGGTGTTGGTATTGCTTGTTTAGTTTTGCTAACGACCATCCTCGGTCGCAATTTATTTCGCCTCTACCGCGATTTCAAAAACAAAAAAGAAGGCTCACGTTTAACTATTCGCCTCGTCAGCTTGTTTGTTTTGCTCATTTTGGGATCGACCACCATTGTTTATGGTTTTTCGATGCACTTTCTTCATCGAGGCATTAATAGCTGGTTTGATGTCAAAGTCGAACAAGCTTTAAATGATTCATTAGAATTAAGTCGTGCAGCATTTGGCATTCGCATTCGCACCTTATTACGACAATCAAGATTAATGGCGGGCACCTTAAGCGAACTCCCAGAAAAAGACATTAGTCATAGCGTGCGAGAGTTAACCCAGCTAAGTGGCGCTATAGAGCTCAGCATTTGGGCGATGGATGGTCAGTTAGTCACATCTAGCATTGAAAATCCGGCCATTATGGTGCCCGATAAACCCAATGAAGCGATCTTTCGCAAATTAGCAGATGGTGAAGACTATATTGGGCTTGATCCTACTGATAATGCAACGTTTCAATTACGGGCGGCGGTTATTATTCCCCAAAGAACCGTGCTGGAGGAAAAACGCATATTGCACGTGTTATTTCCTGTTGATGAACGACTTAGTGTGCTCGGTAAAAGGGTCCAAGATGCTTATACCGACTATAAAGAACTTAATTATCTACGCAAACCTTTGGTCACCATTTTCACCTTAACGCTCAGCCTAATTGTATTGTTAACCGTCTTAGCCTCTATCTGGTTTGCCATCTGGATATCACGGCGAATTGTGCAGCCATTACAAGAGCTTTCTGAAGGTACACAAGCCGTTGCTTCGGGAAATTACAATCAACAGTTCACCGCTTCCGGCCACGACGAAATCGGTTTTCTGGTCAGATCATTTAATCAAATGACACAACGCTTAACGCAAGCGCGTAACGCCACCCAACGCAGTCACCGTTTATTAGAGCAACAAACAAATTACCTAACAACCGTTTTAGGCAGCTTATCCAGTGGTGTTATTACCATTGATAATAAACACTATTTACGCACCGCAAATGTAGCTAGCAGTGAGATTTTAGGTGTTAAATTGCAACAACGTCTAGAAAGCCCTATCGCAAAACTGGCGAGTCATAATCATAATTTGCAGGTTTTTATCCAGCTAATCGAACAACAAAGCAAACATGCTAACAACTGGCAGCAACAATTAGAATTACAACAACAAACAGGGCAACAAACCCTAATGTGTCACGGCACCTCATTACCAAACGATGAAGGTTGGGTGGTCGTATTTGACGATATCACCACACTATTACAGGCACAGCGAAATGCGGCATGGGGCGAAGTAGCTCGACGACTTGCTCATGAAATTAAAAACCCACTGACCCCCATTCAACTCTCCGCTGATCGGCTACAACATAAGTATTTACCATTATTGCCTGAAACCGAGTCCCATACGCTCATCAAACTGACCAATACCATTATTCAACAAGTTGAAGCCATGAAAGATATGGTGAATGACTTTTCAGATTATGCTCGCTCTCCAGGCTTGGAGTTGGTATCAAGCTCGATAGGTGAGCTTATTCATGAGATCTTAGCGCTATATCAAAGTAACCCTAAACATCAGTTGTCGCTAATTAATGACAGCGATGAGATCAAGGTTAAAATAGATAAAAATCGCTTTCGCCAAGTGCTGCATAATCTGCTAAAAAATGCCATTGAAGCCAGCGAAGAAGCTAACTTAGCCGTCAATATCAGTCTAAATTATCAATCAGTCACTAATAACAAGGGTGAATTTTTAGAAATAACCATCAGTGATCATGGCCCAGGAATTCCTGCAAATATGATCAATACTTTATTTGAACCCTATATCACCAACAAAGCCAAAGGCACCGGACTTGGGCTTGCCATTGTTAAAAAGATTATTGAAGAACATGGCGGCAATGTTTGGGCAAAAAACCGCCAGCCAACCGGCGTGAGTATAATAATGCAGCTACCACTAGAGGATTTTAAAGCGTGAGTAACGATAAACCGTTAATTTTGGTTGTTGATGACGAACCAGATATTCGAGAACTCATTAAAGACATATTAGAAGACGAAGGCTATCGGATAGCTGTGGCGGCTAATGGCGATGAAGCCCGAAATGCGCTCGCAGCTCAAAACCCAAGTCTTATTTTATTGGATATCTGGATGCCAGATATTGATGGTATAAGCCTGCTTAAAGAGTTTAAACAACAAGACAGCGAACTCACCATTGTAATGATGTCAGGCCATGGCACCATTGAAACCGCTGTCGAAGCAACAAGACTAGGCGCCAGTGATTTTATTGAAAAACCACTTTCGATGGCAAAATTATTACGCGGTGTTGAACTGGCCATTGAACAACATGCCAAACATGTCGCAACTCAAAACCAATTGACTCAAATACCGGTCGGTAAAAGTGCCCAAATAAGTCTACTGCGAGATCAATCTCAGCGCGTTGCTCAACACGATATGCCGATTTTATTGCTCGGTGAAGATGGCGTAGGCAAGCACTGTTTTGCTCACTATCTATACAGCCTCAGCAAATTTGCTAAAGGTAAGTTTATAGAGCTCACCGCAGACAGTTTTCCGGTAGATAGTCTCAAGCTCACTGCGCTAGCAAATAATAATTGCCTGTTCATTAATGATGTGGCCCTGCTTAACTCAGATGCACAAGCCTTGCTTTTACATCTTTTAGATAGCGACAAACTTAAAAATTGCCAACTTATTTGTGCAACACAACATTCTTTAGAAAAAGCGATCAGCGAACAGGCCTTCTCGGAAGCCTTATTTTATCAACTTAACAGCATTGTTTTAGCTATTCCTGCTTTGCGTGATCATGTTGAAGATATTCCGGAGCTGGTGCACTTTTTTGTTGATCAGCAAACCTCTCAAGCCGATCTGCCTTATCGTCATTTCACTGTCGCCGCTCAAAACCGCTTACGAAACCATGCTTGGGCTGGCAACATATTAGAACTTAAAAACGTTATTCAACGTTTGTTAATTTTAGGCGATGCCGAAGATATTGATGTTGTTGATGTCGAACAAGCATTAGAGAGCATTGTCGATAGTTCACCGAAAGGTGGCACTGACATCATTAATTATGATTTACCGTTACGAGAAGCGCGCGAACAGTTTGAACGCATCTATTTATTAAAAAAATTACAAGAAACTGACGGCAACGTCGGTAAAGCAGCTAAACTAGCAGGTATGGAACGCACACATCTGTATCGTAAACTACGATCATTAGGCATCGATACTAAACAGGTTTAGGACGATAATATGAAAATCCTTATTCTTGGCGCAGGTCAAGTCGGCTCATCCGTAGCAGCAACACTTGCTCGTGAAGATGATGACATTACCGTCGTTGATTCCAATAATGAACACCTACAAAATCTCCAAGATCACTATGATATTCGTACCATTCATGGCAATGCTTCACATCCTGACGTTTTAGCTCGAGCTGGCGCAGAAGATGCCGATCTGCTCCTTGCGGTGACCAATAGTGATGAAGTCAACATGGTTGCCTGTCAAATCTGTCACACCCTCTATCGAACACCGACCAAAATTGCCCGCATTCGCAGTCCAGAATATTTGTCGCAACCAGCTTTGTTTAACAATGAAGCCATTGCCATTGACATGTTAATCAGCCCCGAGCAAATCATTACCGATTATATTGAACGGCTTATCAACCACCCAAATGCACTTCAAGTACTTGATTTTGCCGAAGAGAAAGTTCAACTTGTCGCTGTAAAAGCTTTTCATGGCGGTCCATTGGTTGGCAATCCACTAAGTAAATTACGTCACCATATACCCAAAACAGATACTCGCGTTGCCGCTATTTTCCGTGATGGCAGTCCTATTTTTCCTGAAGCCGACACTATCATTGAAGCTGATGATGAAGTATTTTTCATCGCCGCAACCAAAGATATTCGTTCCGTGATGGGAGAACTGCGACGTTTAGACAAGCCATATAAACGCATCTTGTTAGCAGGTGGCGGTAATATTGGAGCTCGCCTAGCCAAAGCATTAGAAAATGATTATCAAATAAAATTAATCGAAGCGAATCCGGCCCGTGCTGAAGCGCTGTCTGAAGAACTCAGCAATACCATCGTATTATTAGGTGATACCGCTAACCAAGAATTATTGCTTGAAGAAGATATCGACAAAGTCGATTTATTTTGCGCACTCACCAATGATGATGAAGCTAATATTCTTTCTGCCATGCTGGCAAAACGCTTGGGCGCAGGCAAAGTCTTATCACTCATTAACCGCGCAGCGTATGTTGACTTGGTAGAAAGTGGCAGCATTGATATCGCGCTCTCACCTCAACAGGCTACTATCGGTAGTTTATTAGCTCATATTCGGCGCGGCGATATTGTCGCGGTGCATTCTTTACGCCGCGGTGCAGCGGAAGCCTTAGAAGCAGTGGCACACGGCGATAAAACCTCATCGATGGTTGTTGGCCGTCGAATTGACGAAATTGATTTACCTCCAGGGACCAGCATTGGCGCTATTGTCCGTGGCGAAGAAGTGATCATTGCCCACCATGACACGGTGATTGAAGCTGAAGATCATGTCATTTTATTTTTAATCCATAAACGTTACATTACTGAGGTAGAACAATTGTTTCAGGTTGGATTTACCTTTTTCTAATGCGCTGAAAATGGAATCATCATTACAACATCACTTTCTTATCGCCATGCCATCTTTGGTCGATACCTTCTTTTATCATTCTGTGGTGTATATCTGTGACCATAATGATAAAGGTGCGATGGGCGTAATCATTAATCGTCCAACACAAGTCATGTTAGTCGACTTGGTTTCACACTTAGAAATTAGCAACCCGTCAGAATACCTCCGCACAACGCCAGTGTTATTTGGTGGCCCGGTAGAAAAAGGCCAAGGCATGGTTATTCATAATAGTCATGCCGACTGGAAAACCAGTGTCGAAGTCGCCCAGGGCATTTATCTAACCACCTCAACCGATATATTAGAAGCTCTGGGCACTGAGCAAGGCCCTACTCACTCACTCGTCACCTTAGGTTATGCCGGTTGGGGTGAAGGTCAATTAGAAAAAGAATTAGCCGAAAATAGCTGGCTTACGGTTGCCGCTACCGATGAAATTTTATTTGATACTCCGCCCGACAAGCGCTGGAAAGCTGCCGCAAAGCTGTTAGGCATAGATATTAATTTAATCTCAAACTCATCGGGGCACGCATGAGCCAAGCGAGAACAATACTTGGCTTTGATTTTGGCTTAAAAAATATTGGTGTTGCTGTCGGCCAAGAACTTACCAATAGCGCCAATCCACTCACCGTTATCAAGGCTCGTGAAGGCATTCCAAATTGGGATAATATCGAAACATTAATACAACAATGGCAGCCTCAATTACTGGTTGTCGGTTTGCCCCTTAATATGGATGGCACCGAACAAGAAATGACCAAAACCGCACGTCGATTTGGCAATCGGCTCAATGGTCGCTTTCATATTCCTGTCGTTTGGCAAGATGAACGTCTAAGCACCTATGAAGCATTGGAACAACTCGGTATTCGTGACAAAATGCAGGCCAAACACCGTAGCGATGTTGATCGCATCTCTGCCCAACTTATACTTCAATCATGGTTGAATCAACAATGACTATTCCTTCTACCCATGCCGATGTTGAAATACTTTTAGCAACAATGGCAACAGACATTAAACAACAGTTAGGCCAGAAAAAACCATTGCTCGTCGGCATACATACCGGCGGTGTTTGGGTCGCTGAGCAACTTGCCAAGCTTTTAGGCGCCGATTTCTTTGACGCTCCGCTGGGCACATTAAATATTGCCTATTATCGTGATGACTTCACTCGCATCGGCATGCACCCACAAGTGAGCCCATCCGATTTGCCCTTTGCGGTTGATGATCGTCACTTATTATTGGTAGATGATGTCTTGCAAAGTGGCCGCACCATTCGTGCCGCTTTGAATGAAATTTTTGATTATGGTCGACCCGCCAGTGTCACATTAGCCGTATTAGTTGAACGAAATGGCCGTGAATTGCCTATCCAGGCGGATATTATTGGCCAAAAAATAAAGCTCTCTGAAGAACAACATATAAAACTAATTAACCGTAATGGGTTAAAATTAGAAATCAACACTCCTGGAGTCGGTTAATGACCAGTAATCAACTTACTGACAGCGGACAACTACGCCACTTTCTTACGATAGAAGGTCTTAAAAAACCTTTACTGAC
>Ga0105350_10002760_pt1 | contig 10422 bp, 10 predicted proteins | sample EN1Hudsemesocosm_FD_83506 | JGI IMG/M metagenome (GOLD analysis project Ga0105350, IMG submission 83506) | Methane-oxidizing microbial communities from mesocosms in the Hudson Canyon - EN1E Hudson Canyon | ecosystem: Environmental > Aquatic > Marine > Cold seeps | place: Hudson Canyon...
GGCCACAAAAACATTGTTATAAATGTTCATCTGAATTGTGAATCAATCTTTATAGTTCAGGCTCATTGTGACGACAACCATATCTATCAGGCACGGTATAAAAAATTAATAATTCACTAAGGATTTATAGTAAATGGATTTTAGCGAAGAAATAACAATCGTTTTATTTTTCTTCTTGGTTGCTGGGATTTTTTCTATTTCCAGATCTGCATTCTTTTTTATTCAGGCTACTCATAATGCTGCAAGAGGAAAAGAGAAACATATACAACTAAACCCTTTCTCGATTTTACAAAGCTCTAATTTCAGTGCTCAAGGTAATATTTATAGACAGAAGTTCTTTAAATCTTTTTTTATCACAATATTTTTTTTGACCGCATGTTTTATTATAGGAATTACGTTTGGGGGAAACTAAACCAGATCATAACGCACAGCAGTGAACGACCTACCAATTTGCAGTAAAAAATAAAAAAGGTGTCAAATAAAAAAGATAAAAAAGGTGTCAGGTCTTGACTTTTGCCCAGCAGAAAATCTGACAGGTTTATTGTTATAAGCAAGTAACTTTCATAGAGGAAGACAGATTTGTTGATGGTGGCAGCTGTATGATAAAAACTATTATGTATCTCATTTTTATGGGGCTATTAGTCTCTTGTATTGATAGAAGCAATAGAGTAGATCTCGATCTTCTGGCAGGAATAGATTCATATAACAAGCAAGATTATGATGGGGCGATCTCAAAATTATCTAATGTTATTGTTAATAACAAGTCTATTTCTAAAGCTTATATGATTCGAGGGCATGCTCATGCCGAGCTCAGTCATTTTGATGAAGCAATTGCTGATTATGAACATGTAATTGATCTTATTCCAAATAACTTTGAAGCCTATTTTTATCAAGGTGTTGCTTGGGGTCAGGTGAGTAATTACCAAAAGGCTATTCTAAGTTATTCATCAGCGATTCAATTAAACCCTCAATATATAGATGCCATTGTAAATCGAGGTTGGATGTATATATCTCTATCCGAATACTCCATGGCTAAGAAAGACTTTCAACCTGTCATAAATGCCTTTCCTGAAAATAAACATGCTGTATCCGGTATGGCAAAACTACACAATATGCATAATGAGTTTTCCTCTGCATTACTACTTTATAATAATGCGATAAAGTTAACCCCTCATAATTCAGCTTTATATTACCTTCGTGCTAAACAATATATTCTTATGAAAAAGCATGACAATGTTTTATCAGACTTTAAACAAGTATTTCAAATCAACCCTAAACTTATAGATGCTTATATAACTAGAGGAAATTATCTTGCTGACACTGGTGACAAACTTAGTGCAGTGGATGATTACACAACTGTTTTGAAGTTAGACCCTAAAAATATTACCGCCTATAATAATAGGGCATTTACTTATTTTGAATTGGAAGAATTCCATAGGGCTTTGAATGATTACAATCAGGCAATTGATATTGGAATATCCGATCAGGCACGTTTTTCTGAGCTCCATTACGAAAGAAGTAAAGTATTAATATTATTAGAACAATATAGCGATGCATTGATCGATGCAAAGGTTGCTGTCGAGATAAATCCCTCTAATCAGGAATATAAAGACTGGTATTTGAAAATCAACTCAACAGTCAATTAGGCGTAGGGGCTATTCTTGTAGCAAGCTATACGACTTTAGAAATACTTAGCAATTGATTATAAAAATTAAAGGGGACATAGTGGAGCTCCCCAATTAATATTAATCCATTAAAGTATCGTCTCATGGGAGCATTGTCCCATAAATACGAATCTCATTTCATGAGAAGTGTTTTTCTACTAGCGAACATTACTCCATGCAGAACCGAGATCTAGGTTCTCAAACCAAGATAGGAATCGAGCAACATCTTTACCTTTGAAAATAGCACCATGCTGTGGACATAACATTTCTACATCACGTTTACGGACTTCAGCAATCCAACGCATTTTTGCCGTATTTGATGGCATCCACCGGCGATGAAAATATTCCATATATTGTGTGTGCTCATCAAAGTCTTCTACAAATAAATTTGTAGAATCATCAGGTAAAAGCGCCGCACCAATATCGCCTGAGAAGAAGATTTTAGACTGTGGGTCATATACAGATAAATTGCCTGATGAATGCAAGTAATGGGCAGGAACAACTTCAAGATCATGTCCACCTAAGGTAATCACACCACCTTCATCAGGAATTGGACGAATATTCTCAAGCTTCACTCCAAAATGGGTAATAAAGCTAACCCAAATCTTAGGCATGTAAACAATCAGGTCTGGATTTGCTTGAATCCACAATGGCAATGATGAAATCACATCAGGATCTTGATGTGATGCAAAGATTGCCTCAACGTTCGCTAATTCAAAATGTTTGGAAAATTCAGCAGCAACCACTGAAAAGTTTTCAACACCACCAGGATCAAGTAATAAACCACGGCCATTATTTTGAATTAAGTAATGGTTCGTATCGATGACTTCTTCACGTCGCTCTGCATCACGTCCCATAACCATCCAGCTGTGTGCATTTTTTTTATACAGTTGTTCAACGCGCATAAAGTAGTTTCCTTTGATTATTTTGTTGTTTTTCCATCGCATCAGACAAGTCACGTAAGAGTGAACGTTGTCGTGCAGATTGCAGGCCGAGTTGACCCACTAATTCTCTTAACATTGATGATACAGCTTCAAAGCTCACACCATGCTCTCCTGCGCTTGCAGCTTCTACTGACGAACATACAGCAAGGTATTCACCTTTTTTAACTAAAATAGCAATGGGAGATAATAAATTGGTTAATACACCTAAACTACGACTCAATTTATAATTATTTGCTCTAAGTTCTTCAACCACCATTTGATGACCTCGATCAAAGAATCGTGCAGATGTAAGAGATGATTCCTCTTCGCCTATTCGTCCCTTAAGATCAATGTAAATTATGTAATTAGTAAAGAGCTTAGCCAAGTTTGATGCTAATTTCACGATCTCAGCAATTACTTTCTGAGTATCACCAATACATTCCGATACTTCATCACCCAGTAATTGAATATCTTGAGTCAGTACACGAAAAGCATCGCCTTCACTACCAGCACGTGCAGCACTACTTACAGCATTCGATGATAATAAATGCATCTGCTTTGCCAGTGGCACTAGCTTATGCAGTTCGGTATTCAAACTCACGCATTGTCGAAAGATAGTGTTGTACTCTTCTCCCATCCTACGTGTATGTAAATTTCCGCTCACATTTAACCTCGTTCAAGTCTTAATTGATTGCATAATGAAGAACGATACCAAAAAACAATGCGGCACCGACCCAATTATTGTTAAGAAAAGCATGCATACACTGTGCCGCTTCTCTATCTCCTGTGACTTTATGTTGGTATATGAATAATCCTGTCGCAATAAAGATAGCAGCATAATAACTAAGCCCAAGTTCTAATTGCCCACCGACTAATGCCATGACGAATAAGAAACTAACTTGTAAAACAGCAATAATAACTTTGTCATCATCACCAAATAAAATCGCTGTCGACTTCACACCTGCTCGTATGTCATCTTTACGATCAGCCATGGCATAAAATGTATCATAAGCCGTTGCCCACAAAATGTTAGCTAGAAATAATAACCATGCAACCGCTGGAACAGTATTGGTTTGAGCAGCAAAGACCATCGGAATAGCCCAACCAAAAGCCGCACCTAAATACACTTGTGGTAAATAAGTATAGCGCTTCATATAAGGGTAAGTAGCAGCTAAGAACAAACCAATAAATGACATCCATATCGTCATTGCATTTAATAATAGGACAAGCAGAAATGCTGTAATCCCTAAGCCTGCAAATAGTTGCAATGCTTGTTTTGCTTGTATCTCTCCCGTAATTAATGGTCTTTTTTTCGTTCTAGACACTAAACCATCGATCTTCCGATCAGCATAGTCATTAATGACACAGCCAGCACTACGCATAATAATTACACCCAGCGTAAAGACAATGAGAACAGTTATATCAGGCTTACCTTCAGCAGCAATCCATAATGCAGATAGGGTGGGCCACAGTAATAATAAAATACCAATAGGCCGATCTAAACGCATTAATTTAATATAAGGTAAGACTTTACGTTGTAATGTTTCCATTACTTAATTCCCCATTAAAGTCGGCAAAAATATCTCATTAACAAGCAAAATTTTGCCGCCTAAATAAAAATGTGACCGACGGCCCCACAGCTCCTCGGGACGGCTATCTTCTTCTAGTAGTGCCATTTCATATAACCATTGCCCAGGTTTCAAACATGCCACTTCTATTGGGCCTCTTTTTACTGTTGGATCAGTAAATAATAACTCTCCTAGTGGTTTATTTCCCAATGAATTGAAACGATGCTTCATTGCCTGAAATGTATCTAAAGGGATCACTGTTCGAGCATACACATTTGCTCGGTCACCATCCATTAATCTTACTTCTCGCTGATATGACATCTGTGTCATTGGAACACCTAATAAGCGGCATTCATCCGGTAAAGCACGCATCCAACAATTTCCTAATAACTCAACTGAAAAGCCATTCTGATTATGATGCTGTAAACGTCTTGTTAGTGAGCCACTATCAGTAAGCCACGATATCAATTCTTTTGGCATTAAACGTTTTTGTGGTGCCTGCCATCGGCTCCATTCTCTTATTTCACTCATACATGTCCAAATTCTAGTTTATGCCCAAACCAACGGTTAATTAACGCCTCTACATGATCAGGGCTTGTCTGCAAAAATGTATCTGCTGCATTAGACATAACCATGAGTAGGTCTTCATCTTCTAACAAGTTAGCAACTCTAAACTGAGGTAAGCCTGTTTGTCGTGTGCCCAATAACTCGCCTGGCCCGCGTAATTCTAAATCACGTTGGGCAATGACAAAACCATCGGAACTATCTCGTAGACAGCTTAACCGTGACTGTCCGTTTTCCGATAAAGGTGCGTGATACATCAATACACAATGACTTTGTATACTACCGCGACCGACGCGACCTCGTAATTGGTGTAATTGTGCTAAGCCTAATCGCTCTGCATTTTCTATCACCATAAGGCTTGCATTAGGAACATCAACGCCTACTTCAATAACCGTTGTTGCAACGAGTAAGTCGACATCCCCCGCCTTAAAAGCCTGCATAACAAGCTCTTTTTCAGCTGATTTCATCCGGCCATGTACTAGACCGATACTCAAATCAGGTAAAGCATCTTGCAGCTCAGTGGCTGCATCTTCTGCTGCCTGACATTGTAAGTGTTCGGATTCTTCAATTAAAGTACACACCCAGTAAACTTGCCTATTCTCTTGGCAAGCATGGTGAACACGTTCAACGATATCACCACGACGAGAATTGGGTAAAACGACCGTTTTCACCGGCTGTCTTCCAGGTGGTAATTCATCAATAACTGACACTTTCAAATCAGCATATGCTGTCATCGCTAAGGTTCTAGGAATAGGCGTTGCCGTCATCACTAATTGATGTGGGAAACTATTACTTCCCCGGCCTTTATCTCGCAGCGCTAAACGCTGATGAACACCAAAGCGATGTTGCTCATCAATGACAACCAAACCTAAATTGTTGAATACAACTTCATCTTGAAATAAAGCATGTGTCCCCACAGCAACGTGTATATTGCCTGAACTTAGTTCTGAAATGACACTTTTCCGTTGAGATGCAGTTTGCTTACCTGCACACCAACCAACGGTAATCCCTAATGGTTCAAGCCATGTCTTAAAAGTCTGTAAATGCTGTTCTGCTAGGAGTTCTGTGGGTGCCATCATGACAGCTTGAAATCCTGCAGAAACAGCTTCAATAACAGCTAAAGCAGCAACAACAGTTTTTCCCGATCCCACATCACCTTGCACTAAACGCTGCATCGGCACGGGATGTTTTATATCAGCCAAAATATCATTAACAACGCGTTGCTGTGCATTGGTTAAAGGAAAGGGAAGCTGATCTAATAATTGTTGTCTATGATGAGAACCACCACTTAATATTACTGCAGAGTGATGTTCCACATCAGCTCTAACTTTTCTCATGCTAAGCTGCTGGGCCAATAGTTCTTCATAAGCCAAGCGACGCTGATAAGGATGTTTTCTATCTAATAATTGCTGCACATCCACATCGGGTGGCGGCCTGTGTACATACTGCAAGGCTTCAACTAAGGACGTGTTAGCGACGGCATGTAAACGAGCCTCATCTGGTAGCAGTTCTGGCAAGCTCTCTTTATCCAAACATGCTAATGCTTGTACCATTAATTTGCGAAAACTTAACTGATGTAAACCTTCTGTTGTCGGGTATATTGGCGTCAACTCTGCATCAACAGAGAGTGTTGCACCTTCTTTTACCACGTCATATTCCGGATGGACAATTTCTAATGATGACGGGCCACTGCGTACCTCGCCAAAACAACGTAATTTTACGCCTTTAGCTAATTGTTGTAATTGTGTATTCGAGAAGTGAAAGAACCGTAAAACAAGAGAACCTGTCCCATCTTCAATATGACAAAGTAAGGAACGGCGACGGCCAAATTTGATTTGTGAGACTTTTATTGTTCCCTCGACTAATACCTCTTGTTGAGGTCTGAGAGAGCCCAATGCCTGTAAACGGGTACGGTCTTGATAACGAAGTGGTAAATGAAAAAGAAGATCTTGGACTTGAGCAATACCCAACTTTTCTAGGCGCTCAGCAACTTTAGCACCAACACCTTTCAGTGCGGTGACAGGCTGTGATAAAGATAGTGTGTTTACCACAGCCTTTTTAGCCATTTAAAATCAAGTGCCTTTATACAAAATAGTTAATGGAATAAAGGGCTACTTAAGCATTTAAATGCATCACTGCATCCATCTCAACCGGTACATCTTTAGGTAAAGATGAAACACCAATCGCAGCACGAGCAGGATAAGGTTGTTGGAAATATTCCGCCATAATCTCATTCACAGTACCGAAGTAACTTAAGTCTGTTAAGAAAATATTTAACTTCACAATATCTTGCAAACTACCACCGGCAGCTTCAGAAACGGCTGTTAAATTATCAAAAACGCGGCGAACTTGCGTTGCAAAGTCACCTTCAATAACAGTCATCGTCTCTGGTACTAAAGGTATTTGACCTGACATATAGACAACATCCCCTACTTTTACTGCTTGTGAATAGGTACCAATTGCTTCTGGTGCTTTTGAAGTGTGAATGATTTCACGTGCCATCTTTTGATTACTCCATCTTAAATATGATTAATTTTTACGAGAGATACGTTCAACTAAATCAACACGTCTCAATCTTCGAATTACTTTTGCTAAATGCTGTCGGTCGGTTACTTCAACCGTTAATTGCAAATCAGAATAACCACCATCACGCTCATCTACAACCACATTATTAATATTAGAATCAGACTCGGAAACTGCAACAGCAATTGTTGCTAATACGCCTCGTTGATTTTTTGCATGAATCATAATATCGACAGAAAATTCACGACTGACATCTTCTGCCCACATGACATCCAACCATTTCTCATTCTGAGTTCGTAATTTAACCGTGTTTTTACATGAGGCCTGATGAACAACAATACCTCGTCCTGCACTAATAAACCCATGTATAGGATCGCCAGGGATAGGATGACAACAGCGAGCGAAACTTACGACTAAGCCTTCTGTTCCTGCAATGATCAATGGTGCAGCTGATGATTCATCTGACGATGACTCATCATTTGTTAATTTTTGAGCAACCACTAGGGCTGAACGCGTTCCCAATCCTAATTCACTCAATAGTAGTTCAAAACTATCCAACTCGAACTCTTCAAGAACCTGAGAAACTCGCTCTGTTGATAATGTATCCACATGACTTGAAAAAACACTAAGGTGCTTATTCAATAAGCGTCGACCTAATAACTCAGCATCTTCATGTCGAAGCTGTTTCAGATATTGACGAATAGATGAACGGGCTTTTGCCGTGGTGACAAAGTTTAACCATGAAGGGTTGGGGTGTGATGTCGGCGCTGTAATTATTTCAACAGACTGTCCCGTTTCTAAGGTTGTACTTAAAGGAACCAAACGGCGTCCTACTTTTGCTGCGACACAAGAGTTACCAACATCAGAATGCACCGCATAGGCAAAATCAACGACTGTCGCGCCACGCGGCATCGCCATAATCTGCCCTTTCGGTGTGAATACATAAATCTCTTCTGGGAATAAATCAATGCGTAAGTTTTCTAAGAACTCAACAGAATCTCCCGATCCTTTTTGCATCTCAAGAATACCTTGTAACCATTGTCTAGCTAAGCGGTGAGCTTGGTTACTACCTTCACTTTCACCTGTTTTGTATAACCAATGTGCAGCAACGCCAGCTTCTGCCATTTGATCCATATCGCGTGAACGAATTTGAACTTCAATAGGCACGCCATACGGTCCAAATAAAACAGTGTGTAAAGATTGATAACCATTGGCTTTAGGGATGGCGATATAATCTTTAAACATGCCTTGAACAGGTTTATAAAGATTATGCACAACACCTAATATTCGATAACAGGAATCAACATCATTGACCACAATCCGAAACGCATAAACATCCATCACTTCCGAAAAGGATAACTGCTTACTTACCATCTTCTGATAGAGGCTATATAGGTTTTTTTCTCGACCTTGAATCTCAGCAGTTAAGCCTTCTTGCTCCATGCGTTCAAGTGTTGAGCTAGTAATTTGACTGACAATTTCTTTACGGTTACCACGTGATTTTCGAATAGCGTCCGCTAACACGCGATAACGTATTGGATATAAGACATGGAAGCCTAAATCTTCCAGCTCACAACGCATCAGATTCATACCCAAGCGCTGTGCAATAGGTGCATATATATCTAATGTATCGTGGGCAATTCTGCGGCGTTTGTCAGGACGTAAATGTCCCAATGTCCGCATATTATGAAGTCGGTCAGCCAGCTTAACAATGATCACTCGAATATCTTGTGACATTGCCAATAGCATTTTTCTTAAGTTTTCAGCCTGTGCATGTTGCTGTGTTTCAAATGCAGCTTTGGCTAACTTAGTAACACCATCAACTAATAGTGCAACTTCTTCACTAAATTCTTTAGCTATCGCTTCACGACTCACATCTGTGTCTTCAATGACATCGTGTAATAAGCCAGCCATAATGCACTCATTATCCATGTGCATCATTGTTAGCACATGAGCAACAGCTAAAGGGTGGGTAATATAGGGTTCGCCTGAACGACGAGTTTGACCTTCATGAGCCTCTTTTGCGAAGTAATAGGCTCGTCGAATATCATCTACTTGTTTTGTATCTAAATAGTTGGATGCAGCAAAACATAAGTCATCAATCGTGAGCAAAGGCTCAGCACCATGAACAAGCTCAAGTTCCGATGCAACTGTCGTTTTTTCACTCACAATCTTTGAATATAACGCTTAAATAACTAAGATGACATTAACAAAAGAGTAATTCATAACTTAAATAGCGAGTTTTACTCTGCTGTTTGAAGCTCTTCTTCTTTTACGATGCTTTCTTCAGCATGCTCGCGAGCACTTGTTTTATCAAGAATGCTTGCATCGATAAAACCTTCAGCAATTTCACGTAAAGCAATAACAGTGGGCTTGTCATTATCTTCAGGAACGAAAGCATCTGCACCAGCAGCCAGCTCACGTGCACGTTTTGCAGCAATTAACACTAACTGAAAACGGTTATCTACATTTTCCAAACAATCTTCTACAGTAGTACGAGCCATGATTCTATTCCCAAACGAAAACCGTATATTTTACGAAAGTTCTGACTATTAAGCCAGAAGTTCTATTAATAACTCTGCCTGGACTTGCTTCTGCACAGTTAAAGAATGTCGTCTTGCGGAAATAACTGACATTAAATCCTTCAATGCCACATCAAAATCATCATTGATAATCAGATAATCAAATTCAATGTAGTGAGACATTTCATTTTCAGCATCACGCATACGACGTTGAATTGTTTCTTCAGGATCTTGACCTCTACCTCTTAAACGCTGTTCCAAAGCTACTTTTGATGGTGGAAGAATAAAAATACTAGTGCTGTCAGGATAATTGCGGCGAACCTGCTCAGCCCCTTGCCAATCAATTTCTAAAATAACATCCTGACCTTGCTTTAACTGAGATAAGACAGACTCTGATGAAGTTCCATAAGAATTATCAAAAACAGTAGCTGATTCTAAAAATGCACTGTCATCTCGCATCTGCGCAAAGTCATCCTGACTAACAAAGAAGTAATCTTTGCCATCCACTTCACCCGCACGAGCTGCACGAGTGGTATGAGAGACTGATAATCTAACCTCAGGCTGTTTAGCTACCAACGCATTAACTAAACTTGTTTTTCCGGCACCTGATGGTGCGGCTACAATAAATAAACTTCCACTCATCCTTTTACTCACTAAC
>Ga0105350_10002761_pt1 | contig 10422 bp, 10 predicted proteins | sample EN1Hudsemesocosm_FD_83506 | JGI IMG/M metagenome (GOLD analysis project Ga0105350, IMG submission 83506) | Methane-oxidizing microbial communities from mesocosms in the Hudson Canyon - EN1E Hudson Canyon | ecosystem: Environmental > Aquatic > Marine > Cold seeps | place: Hudson Canyon...
AAGAGTGAATTTTGATGCATACTGAAGACGAGGGTTTTCGCCTGTGGATCGCGTTGCTTAATGTGCTGACGCGTTCACGCATGCCTAATAATCCGATGCCTGCGCTAGTCGCGAATGGGAGTTCTGCATGGCCGTTACCCGTTATGCTCAGTGCCACGCTATTATTAGTCATCGTCAGTTCAATCGTCGCGCTAGAGGCATGAGAGTGTTTAGCAATATTGGTGATACCTTCCTGAATAAGTCGAAATAGCGTCATGGGCAAAGGTTCTGTAAGTTGCGCACAATCACCTTTTATTATTAGGTGATAATGGATTTTACTACCTGTGCGGGTATTCCAGTCGCTAAGCAAACTGTTTAAACTGGCTTCTAGGCCTAATTCATCGACTTCAGCGGGTCTTAATTTCAGTAAAAGGTCGCGTACCGTCTGCATAATATGGGCATTGATACGACTGATATTTTTAGCCTCATCCACTAATACCGGACATTCTTGTTCTGCAGTTTGGGTAATAGAAGCGGCTAAGGCATTAATCGCGGCTAAGCACTGCCCCAATTCATCGTGTAACTCTCTGGCTAAATAACGGCGCTCTTCATCTTGCAGGGTAATTAATTTGTAGGCTAGTTGTTTGTGATCATTTAAGAGCTGTTGCTGATTACTGGCTAAGTCATTAATCGCTATTGCTGTTTGTTGCCATTGCAAAAGCTTAAAATCAGGCAGGCGCACCGTTAAATCGCCATGCTGCATTTTCTTTAATCCAGTGACAATCACTTGAGCAGGGCGTAAAGCCTGACTGATGGATAAATAAACCAATAAACAAACGGCCAAAATAGTGAAAGCAGATAGCGTTAATAAGACCCGCAGGTTTTCCCATGCCCGTGCTAATTCTTTTTCTGCGCTAGGTATTAGGCTAATTTCGCCTTGCCCCCGACCTTTAAAGCTAAGTTCTCGTTTTATTTCAAGACCGGGGTTAAATAGCCATTGGTAAGCAATTTCAAAGGTACGAGGCCTTTGTGTTTTTGGCCATTCAGCTCCTCGACAAATACCGCGTGTAAAATCATTATAAGCCGCAATAAAACGGATACAAACACCGGAAACATGACTGGTTTCCTGCCATAAGCTTAAATCAGGAAATTTATTAGCTTGGCCAAAACCAGCATCAATACGCAGTAATTGCATGTGTAATTGTTTAGTGACTGAATCAAGCAGGGCTTGCGCTTCTTGTTTTGCTTGCTGATCCGCTTGATAAAGTACATAAGATGTCGTGCTCAACAAACAAAAGATTGCCACTAGTGTGATGCGTAGCAGCAAATGGAATTTTAAATTCATACAAACATACTCGTAACGATTAACAGCAGTAACGGTAATAAACTCTGTTTATCATTCTATGCGCCAATGAAAATGATTGAAAGCGATCTTAAAAACGCGGGCAAATTGCCCAGTCATCGTGGGCAATTATCTGCATCGCTAATGAAGCTGAATGGTTAAGCTATCAATAACGGCGATATTGGTCGTGTAGTTACATTAACTTACTCAGAGGATAATCTCATGATCCCTTATACATTTGACGAACGAAACATTCATTGGCATAAACTTGGCGATTTTGAGCACATTGTTTATTCCGTTTTAGATATTGATACAGATAGCAAAATTGTGGATGTGCTGTTTAAATTTGAGCCACATAAACAAATCGTTCTACATAGGCATAAAGCGCTTAATAAAACCTTGGTGATACAAGGCGAACATCACTTATATAAAGCAAATGGCGACATAAAGGAAGTTCGTGCTGTCGGTAGCTATACCTCAAGTCCTGCAAATGATGAGCCGCACAGGGAGTGCGGAGGTGATGAAGGTGCAGTGGTTTTTTTTAGTATTCGAGGCGGTGAGGGGATTTTATACGAAATACTTGATGATGAAGAAAATATTATCGGCACACTCGGTTTTCAGGATTTTAGTGACTTATTTGCAGCGCATAAAAATAATTAAGGTTGATAAGAGGAAAATGAGATGAATATAATAAAAGGCATCGTTGCCCCAAGTATCTTGCTATTTATACCGCTTATTTTCGGAACAGCGAATGCTACAGAACGAATCGCTGTTTTGTCTTTTGAACTGAATGACATCACCTCTTTACCCAATACACCGGCAGAGAAAATTAGAACCGCATCAATAAAACCTTTATTAGAACAAGCCATGAATCACGCAGGCGAGTACGAAATTATCCAGATCAGTGCAGAGCAACAAAAAGCCAGCAATGCGGGCTTCGGTTATTTATTCCGCTTTCATGATGTTGCCGCTAAGTTGGGTAAAGAGGTTGGTGCAGACTGGATAATCGTTGGCCAGCACAGTAAACCCAGTTTTCTATTTTCGTATTTAATCGTGCATGTTATCAATGTTAATACAGGAAAATGGGTGGCACGTTTTGATATTGAGATGAAAGGTAATCATGAAAAAGTGACAAGGCGAGGGGTGAGGAAGTTGGCAGGGGAGATTGATCGAGTGATTGTTGGGGGGAGGGGGTTAATGAAATGAACTAAAATTAAGCGAGAAGGTCGTCCAAATAGCATAGAAATAGGTAGTAGATTGATGTTTTTAGACTAAATGGAGCACATCCCCCGATGATGGAGCAGTATTGAGTTCCATTTTAATCTTATGAGTTAATTTTTTCGCTGACGAGTGCTTTTAAGTGATTAACTTGTAGCTCAAATATATCTTCATCGTTATAAACTTGCGCAAGTACGCAAATACCTTGGCCTCGGGTAAATAAGTCTAAGGCGCGATCGTTTGCTTGTTCGCTAGAATAACCTAGCGCTAAAAATTGAGTGCTTAGCCATTGGCGGATTAGATCAAAAACACGATGGCTTAATTGACGTGTTAGTTCGTTGCTTTTACCTAGTTCACTAGCCAAAGTGCCATTAGGGCAACCATAGCGTGTTAATGCAGATTTGCCATCAATCAAACTATCAATGAAGCAAAGTAAACGGGTATCTGCGTTAGCGTAGTCTTGATCCCACGTAGTTAGTATTTGTTTTGTTCTTTCAACTCGATGCTCAATAACCGCCGTTAAAATATCATCTTTAGATTTAAAGTGATAAGTGATGTTGCCTTTGCTTAACCCGACTTCTTTTACGATATCGCTAAAGGCTGTTTTGTGGAAACCTTGTTGGTAAAAAAGCTTATTAGCAGCTTTTATAATACTTAGTTTGGTTTGTTCGCCTTGTTTCATTTTTTTATACCGCTATATCAATAAATACATATTAGTACAATAGTACTAATATTGAAAGGTAAATTGATCCAATAACTAAAGTTAGCTTCATTAATGACTCGCATTAATAAGTCTAGCCCTTAAATTATCAGTGATTAATCCTTGTGATTTCATTTTTCGGTATTGAGCAGGGGAGCTAGAACGGTATTTTTTAAAGGCTTTACTAAAGGACGTTTCCGATTCATAGCCGACTTCAGTCGCTATATGGTAGATGGATGAATGTGTTTCACGTAAAAATTTTGCTGCGAGGTCTATTCTCCAGCGTGATAAATAAGCGGCTGGACTGCAACCAGTAGATTCAGTAAAGCGTTTAGAAAATGCAGAGCGAGACATGAAAACTGATTCGGCCAAGGTTTCTACTGTCCATTTTTTGCTGGGGTATTTGTGCATTAGCTGTATGGCAGGCCCTAGTTTTGGATCTTGCAATGAGCTAATCCAGTTATATGACTCGCTTTGTGCCGATTTGAGTAAATGGCGAATAATATAAACCAATAAAGCATCAATAAGGCTAGAAATCACAACATCTGAACCTATAGTGCTAGATTTATTTTCGCTAATAATCAGTTGCAAGAGTCGATTTAGCTGCGGGTTGTCATTAATCTCATTGGCTTTGATATGGATGAATTTAGGCAACATAGAAAAAAATGGCTGCGCCATATCGCCTTCCAATGTATAGGATGCACAAAAAAGTTTACATACTTCATAAGTAGCGGTGTCTTGCTTGTCACGATTTGATTGAAAGTCAAAAGTTTTATAAGGAACGGTTTGGGTGCGTGGGTGATCACTTAAACTATGCCAATCATTTCCTGTAAAGAAAACAATATCACCTTGCATTAAGCGCGTTGCTTCACTATGTTCATTTTCCCTTACCCAGCACACACCTTCTAATACAAAATGTAACATTGACATTTTTTGGGTAGAAAAGTTTAAGCCCCATGCGTCGCATAGTGAAGGTTGGCACACGAGTTTACTGCCTAATTGTCCTACTGCAAGCACTTCTGCTAATACATCTACGCTCATTTTTTTTCCTATTATCAACAATAGTACAGTTTACCTGTATGTTCTTTTTGTATCAAATAAAAAGATGTTTGGATATGTTTTATACTCAAATTGATATGTATTGTCTTTTTATATTCGGTATAGTTTCAATCAAGTTAATTTTAAACACAAGAGGAAAGAAACATGCATAACGTAAAAGTAATAAAAGAGATGAAGAGTAGTGAAAAGTCTGTCTGGGATGCTTTAGATGATTTTGCAAATGTCTATAAATATAACCCTAGTGTAGAAGCTTCTGAAATATTGGGCAGTAAAAAAACAGGCCTCGGTGCAAAGCGACAATGTCATTTTTATGATGGCACTAGTCTTAAAGAAAAGATCATCCAGTATGACGAAGGGCGTAGTTACACACTCGAGTTATATGATTTTCCGATGCCATTAAAAACAGCAACGTCTTATTTTGAAATCACACCTATTAGCGCTAATACATCGCAGTTATCTATCACTTTAACGTTTGCGCCAAAATTTGGGCCTATCGGCTGGTTAATGGGTAAATTATTGATGCGCCCTATGTTGACCAAAGCATTAAAAGGTTTAACAAAGGGGTTAGATGATCATATTCGTACAGGAAAATTTGTTGGTAGCAAAGGAGAGCTGTTAGAGCTAGCGTACTGATAATCACTCGATAAATGAGATCGAAAATGGTTCTAAAATTTAGGGAATATAAATGAATAATACAGGCGTTATATTTAAAGCAGGAAAAGTCATTGAATTAGCTTTTGCGACGATTATTGAAGGTAAGGAAAGTCAATTTTATGAACTGTACTTTCCTAAAGCCCTACCTATCGTATCTAAACTGGGAGGTGAGGCGTTAAGGTCTTATGAGATCACCGAGTCAGTATCCACGCTGGATAATCCAAAGATGGGAGGATTTTTCCAATGGGAGAGTATTGATGCTTTTAATCAGTTGCATAATGAAGCTGCATTTTTAGAGATAAAACACCTCAGAGATGAGGCACTTACTTCCTTTAGTAACGCCCTCTTTTATACAGTAGCTGACGATACTGAACTAATGTTTGAAGAAGGAGAGCCGTATGCATTGATTGCACACATGGATGTGTTTGATTGCTGTATGAAATCGCCTTTACTGGATCTTACACCCGTAGCTGAATCAAATAAAACGGGATACTCTCCCGTAAGAATTCAGCTCTTTAAATGGAATGAATGCTGCGACACAATTTTGCAAGACGGCAAGACGGATATTTTTAAAATTAAATTTAATACGCCTCAATAAAATATTCTGCTAGCAGAGAAAATAAAATATAAATAAGGTCAACAAAATGAAATTAACAGGAAAAACGGCATTAGTCACCGGTGGTAATAGTGGCATTGGTTTAGGCATTGCTCATAAATTAAATGATGAAGGAGCGAAGGGGGTTATTGTCGGTAGAGATCAACAAACATTGGAAAGTGCAAGTCAGGAACTTTCGGGTAACTTTGCCCCAATCTCATGTGATGTGACAGATATTGAAGCACTGGAATCTTTATTTAATAGCACAAATAAACAAGTAGGAAAACTAGATATTTTGGTTGTCAATGCAGGTGGTGCTGTTGGAGCAGGTAGTATCCAGCCCTTTGATCAGTTTGATGAACAAAGTTTTGATGCAATGACGGCGCTGAATTTTAAGAGTGTCTTTTATACGGTGCAAAAAGCACTGCCGTATTTGAATGATAATGCTTCTATCATCTTAATTGCTTCGATTGCGGTTCATAAAGGTTTTCCTGGCATGTCTGTCTATGCAAGTTGTAAAGCAGCTGTTCGATCTTTGGCGAGAACGTTATCAGTGGAGTTGATGTCGCGAGGTATACGCGTGAATGTGGTGAGCCCTGGAACCATCGATACGCCGGTATTTGAAAAACTGGGACTGCCTGAAGAAGCAATCGAACAGGTGAAAAAACAGTTTACCGATTTGATTCCAATCAAACGCATTGGACTGCCAAGTGATATAGGCAATGTGGTCGCATTTTTAGCTTCTCCTGAGTCCTCTTTTATTATTGGTGAAGAAATCATTGCTGATGGAGGTGTTGTGAATTTATAAGTTAATACCAAATAATTAAAGCCTTTCAGGTGGTTTGGGTGGAAAAGTAGTGATTTTTTGATAAAGAGTTAGATTAAAACTTGCTTAAATAGTACGTGAGTACTAATATAGTACCCACGTACTATATTTATCTAAAGGAAATTACTATGAACAAAATCAAATCTATTTTTATTGGCATGTTCCCTATGTTTGCTATGGGAACCAGTGCTTATGGGATTTATTATTTATCGACTGCTGGATTAAACTTTATTTGGTTAGGGACTGTCTTGATCAGCTTACCTGTCATGCTATTTATTAGTCGTATTATGATGTTTAAAAATGTGGCGAGAACAACAGCGCATTTTCCATTGCTAACACTGGTTGCAATCATAGGGTTGGGGCTATCCATATATGGGTATGCAATATCAATTTCGAGTCTTTCAAGCACCGAGGAATCAAGCATCTTTAATAATGTGAGTATAGTGCTGGCATGTACGGGGTTTGCTTTCTTTATCTTGTATAACTATTGGTATTCATCGCTGGGGCGTAAGCTTAATCAGGTTTTGCGACTAGGTAAGCCATTACCACGATTTGAAGCATTAGATATACAAGGAAAGCGGATCAATTCAACTGTTTTTGATGGCACGCCAACGGTCTATATTTTCTTTCGCGGTAACTGGTGTCCCTTATGTATGGCACAAATTAAAGAAGTTGCGACGCAATATAAACAACTGACTTCTCTCGGCGCAAAAGTTGTGCTGTGTGCACCGCAACCAGAAAAGAATACTCAGGCGCTGGCAGATAAATTTGATGTGCCGTTTATCTTTTTAACCGATGTTGATAATCGTGCGGCGCAAGCGTTGGGCATAGAAATGAAAAACGGCTTACCCGCAGGAATGGAAATGCTGGGTTATGAAAAAGATACCTTGTATCCCACCGTGATTATTACGGATGCGACGGGCTCTATTATATACAGTGATTTAACTAATAATTATCGTATTAGACCAGAGCCTGAAGATTTTATTGAAGTATTGAGTAGGGAGGCTGAACTGGCCTAGTAATCTGTTAATTAAACTCAACATAGCAAGAAATATCAAAAGAGGCGGCGTTGTATTCTCTAAAATTATTAGCTAAGCAAGACTGATAAACAGATGTTGCAAAAACCAATGTAGATAATCGGAGAATATCATGAGTAGTAAAAATTTTTTAATCATTGAAGCAACGGCTAATCCAGAAAATCCGGAGGCATTAAAAAGCTATTTATCTTCAGCACCGGTCATAACAAAGGAATACGGTGGTGTGGCAGTTGCTAAATATAATGTGGAAACCGCATTAGGTGAAGCAGACAAACCTAGCATGGTTGCAGTGATGTCTTTCCCAGATAGGGCATCAATTGAAAATTTGTTTAATGATCCAGAGTATAAAAAATTAATTCCTTTACGGGAGCTTGCTTTTAGTGATGTCCGTTTTTTCATTTGTAACGAACAGATATAGCAGGAGATGAAAATGAAAAAAATGACACCAAAGAATCTTTTAGTCTAACAGAGGAAAAGGTCGCTCATTAATAACAATAATCAGTTTTTCGCCTATTAAAAATAGGCAGATATAAGTAGATAAGGGTCACAGATTATGCAACGTTTTTTCAAAAGTATCGATTTTATGGAACAGCATTTATATGACAAAATTTTAGTCGATGAAATTGCTGCCGCCTCACATTATTCTACCTATCATTTTTGTCGTATTTTTAAAAGTTTAGTGGGTGATTCGCCTAAAGAGTATTTACGCAAAAGACGTTTAACCGTCGCTGCGGATAGATTATTAAAAGAAGACGTAGGAATTTTGGAGTTAGCACTGGATTGTCAGTTTGAATCTCAAGAGGCATTTACGCGTGCTTTTAAAGGTTTATTTCAGATAACACCCGCACAATTTAGAAAAACCAATGACCCTTTCCGTCTGTTATATAAAGACCAGTTTAGTCCACATATGTTGAATTATTTGAAAAATAGCGTATCGATGGAACCTGAAATTATTCATCAAGCTGAAATGAAAACAGTGGGTATTGCCAGCCAATATGATAATGACGATTTAGATTTACATCGCTTATGGTCTGCGTTTAGACCGTATGTTGGAGAGGTTAAGAATAGAGTACACGGCAGTGCTTTTGGTATTTATGAGTCTTATCAGGAAAATGAAGATGAAGTCTGTTTTTCATATATTTGTTCCGTGGCGGTATCTAGTTTTGAGGATATCCCTGAAGGCATGACAGAGCGTGTTATTCCAGAACAACTGTATGCCAAATTTACCCATACCGGGCCTATTGCTAATTTACCTGAAACTTTGAAATATATTTGGGGAAGTTGGTTACCAAAATCAAAATATGAATATGTAGAACGACCGGATTTTGAGCTTTACCCAGAGGGGTTTGATGATAAAAATCCAGAAAATGTACTGTACCTGCACATTCCTGTCAGAAAAATTTAGACAGCTTTTAGGTAAAACTGCCTGCATTGTTATGCATTAACAATGCAGGCTAAAAATACAATCACTTGCCAGTAAATGAGCAAGAAATATCAAAAATAAAAATTCCCCATTCGTTAAAGTCATACTCAATAGAGCAGACGATTAATATAGGTCTTAGTTATGAAAAAAAAATATGATATTGCCATTATTGGCTCAGGCATAGCAGGTTCTTGTCTTGCTACTATTCTTGCGAAACACGGCAAAAAAGTGATTGTCTTTGAAGCAAAAAATCACCCACGATTTGCCATTGGTGAATCGATGATATTAGAAACCTCAGAAACATTACGTGCGATGGCTGAGCTTTATAATATTCCAGAATTAGCCTATCACAGCTCAGAAAACTATATGCCGTTAATCGGTAGTTCGCATGGAGTGAAGCGGCATTTTAGTTTTTTACATCATGAAGAAGGGAAAAAACAAGATAAGGATAAAGCGTTTCAAGCAGTCATCCCTAATCAGCCTCATGGGCATGAATTACATTTGTTTAGGCAAGATTCAGATCAGTTTATGGTCACCACGGCCATATCCTATGGCGCTACTGTGTATCAAGATACCTCAGTAAGCGAGATAGAGATAAGCGCAGAGGCTGTGCATATTCAGTCTTCAGCAGGTGAGTTTGATGCGGATTATATTGTAGATGCAGGAGGATTTAAGTCTATTTTGGCAGAGAAATACCAATTAAGAGATTTTGATTTAAAAACGCACTCCAGAACTATTTTTACGCATATGGTGGATGTGCCTGATTATCATCAAACGGGTTTATCTAAAGAAGAATATGGATTTCCTTTTAGTGTGGCAGAAGGTACGTTGCACCATATTTTTGAAGGAGGGTGGTTATGGGTTATTCCTTTTAATAATCATGATAAATCAACCAATCCACTTTGCAGCGTAGGTTTGCAGTTAGACCCTAGAATGTATCCTGAAGATAAATCCATCAGTGCGCAAGAGGAGTTTTTTGCATTTATTGAACGATTTCCTGATCTTAAAAAACAATTTGAAAACACTAAAGCGGTGCGTAGTTGGACGCGTACAGGAAGAATTCAATACAGTTCTAAACAGGTAGTGGGGGATCGATTTGCCTTATTGGGACATGCCGCGGGATTTATTGATCCGTTATTTTCTAAAGGCTTATATGTTTCATTTAACAGTGTTTCAACTCTGGCGCATTTGCTATTAGAAAACCAAGGTGATTTTTCAGCGGAAAGTTTTCAATCATATGAGCAACAAACCCTTAGGTTTGTAAAAGCGCATGATCGTTTAGTGGCAAATTCATATAAATCGTTTATGAATCATAAACTATGGGCAGTTTATAAAGTGTTATGGCTTTTAGGGGCGTATACAGAGTATGTAAAGTTGACCTGTATTCGTAAAGTTACAGATAATCGAAACGATTATTATAATGAAATTCAAACACTTTCACTAACAGGGGGTGGATTTGAAGAGTATGCCAAATTAGCAGAAAAAATCGATAGCTTGGCAGAAAAAGTAGATATTCATGATGATGCTGCGGTAGAGCAAGCGGTGTCTGAAATAACCCAATTATTTTTAGCCATTAATTGGCTACCCAA
>Ga0105350_10002764_pt1 | contig 10413 bp, 9 predicted proteins | sample EN1Hudsemesocosm_FD_83506 | JGI IMG/M metagenome (GOLD analysis project Ga0105350, IMG submission 83506) | Methane-oxidizing microbial communities from mesocosms in the Hudson Canyon - EN1E Hudson Canyon | ecosystem: Environmental > Aquatic > Marine > Cold seeps | place: Hudson Canyon...
GCCAAATAACTATGAGGCGGAATCAGGTCTGGGTCATGGTAATTAGCAGCTAAGTCACGATCAAACCCTCGTGCAGGTTGAATACCAATAAAGGTTTCACCTGAACGAATGCCTGCAATCATTAACCGCCCTTGTCTAAATTTTGGGTCTTGCTCAGGGCTACCCCACTGCTCATAAATTGCTGTTTGATTTGCTTTGGGTAAAGTTTGAAAATAACGCTGATAGCTTTCAAGTGAAAGACTTTGCCAACACGGTAATTGATGAAGCGTATTCGGGTTATTAGTGACACTCCCCATTAATGCTTCAATGAGGCCTGTGCCCGTATCAGGCAGTTCATCGACAAGATAACCAACCTGCTTAAGCCCATTTAATATTGCTAATGCCGAGGCGGGCGTATCCAAGCCGACACCATTTCCGATACGGCCATCTTTGGTCGGATAATTCGCGAGTATGAGTGCAACGCGTTTTTGCGGATTCGGTGTAGTCGCAAGTTCACAATATCGTTTTGCCAAACTGACAACCCAGTTAGCACGTTCATGATGTAGCGCATAACGCACCAGCGATATTTCACAACGTTCATCAAAGGCGTCGTCCGTTTTAAAACTAATCGCCCTAGAAATAACACGACCATCCATCTCAGGTAGCACCACTTGCATCGCTAAATCACGACTATTTAAGCCCTGAGTATTCGCTGCCCAATCTTCCTGCAACGTGCTCGATAACATCACTTGAATGATCGGAATTTGATTAATAAAAGGCGAAGTAAAATAAGATGGGCCACTGTCTGTCGCTGCAGAGAGTTCACTGCCCCTTAAAGACGAAGAATTACTGGCAAAACCGGTGGTATTTAGAATAACGCGTGCATTACTTGCTTGAATTAAATGGTTAATCAAGGCTAGCGACTCAGTATCTTTAAGCGAACTGACTGCAATCGGTAGTGGTTTCAATCCTTGCGCTTGCACACAAGTGATAAAGTCATCAAACATCGCGGTATTCGCATTTTGTAAATGACTACGGTAGAACAAAATAATGCAAACTGACGCTTCTATAGGAGTTTGATTAGTGCTTACTTGCGGCGCCACATAGCTGTTCCATTCAGCCAATGTCGCCCCTAGCTCTGGATAGTAAGCAGGATGGTGAGTCGGGTGGCGAGAAATGTCACCGCCACCATCGTTAGCTTGTTTTTGAGGAAGATAAATAAGACTTTTAGGTAGCACTTTCGGTTCGTGCCAGTCGAGCTGTCGATTTAAAAATTCGGCAGCAAGGTACTTAAAAAGGTATTCACTATTATTCGATCCACCCTCACGCAAAAAGCGCCATACCCGAATAACTTGATCAATTAAAACCGATGAAGCTGTAAAAAGATCATGATCTTCTGCATCATCGCCAGGCACAATAATTAGTTGTCGGCCAGCTTTCTCTGTGACCCAACGTTGAAGTTGCGCAAAGCCATACTCCCAATAACTTTGACCGCCTAACAACGACAGCACTACAAGTTGGCTATTATCTAAAACCTTATGCTGATATAGGTCAAACGCAGCAGGCTTTCGTAAGTGCATCCAATTAGCGAGACGGATACTCGGAAAATTTTCAGGTAAGTTATTTGCAGCATTCGCCAATGCACTTAAGCTACTGTCTGCCGCAGATAAAATAACAATATCTGCAGGCGACTGCTCAAGGTCAATAATGCCTTCGTCATCAACAAAGCCACCGGGTTTCGCTGCAAATAAATGCATTACGCTGTCAGTTCAAGCTGAGCAGCAGCAAGCGCTTCAGTAATTAGTAACTTATCCAAATCTTTACCGATAAACACTAAATGTGTTGCACGCGTTTCATCTTGCTGCCATAAACGATCAAAGTACACATCCATACGTTCACCAACTGCTTGGATCACTTGGCGCATTGGTTTGCCAGGCATGGCGATAAAGCCTTTCGCTCGATAAATATTATGCGCTTCGAGCAGTGACGTCATAATCGTTTGCAGTAAATTACTATCGACTTCACCTAACTTAATGACGAACGAATCAAAATGATCATGCGCATGCTCATGATGCTCGCCGTGGTGGTGATGATGATCATGATGCGTCGCAACCGCTTCGATATTATCTTCAGATGCAGCATCAATTCCCATAATGGTTTCAAGCGATAGAGGACTTTGTGTCGTTGTCCCTTGTGTTATGCCTGCCTCATTAGCGTCAGTGCTCGCCGCTTGACGGGTATAAATTGTTTTTACCGAAGCAGGTACTTTTGCCGAAACAACCTGCTCTACCTGCAAACGCTGTGCATCGTCTAATAAGTCATTTTTACCAACAATCACTAAGTCAGCCGCGCTTAACTGATCATCCAATAACTCATTTAAGGTCGGATCATGATCTAAACTATCATCTGCTTGTCGCTGTGCTTCAACTTGTTCGACATCATTGGCAAATCGACCTGCTGCAACGGCAGGGCCATCAATTAAAGTAATCACGGCATCTACCGTGCAATACTGCTTAATTTCTGGCCAGTTGAAAGCTTGTACGAGAGGCTTTGGTAAAGCGAGGCCACTGGTCTCAATCAAAATATGATCAATATCGTCTCGACGCGCAACGAGCTCTTTCATTACCGGTAAAAACTCTTCTTCTACTGTGCAGCAAATACAACCATTCGCAAGTTCATAGATACCATTTTCACCCTGAGTTGCTGCGGTTTCTTCACCCTCCTCACAAGACCCAGTTTCTTCACAAGACAGAGGACAACTACGAAGTAAGTCAGCATCAATATCTAACTCACCAAATTCATTTACAATGACAGCAATGCGTTTGCCTTGGGCTTGCTTAAGTAAGTTCGATAGTAAGGTCGTTTTACCGCTGCCTAAAAATCCAGTGACGATCGTTGCGGGGATTTTATTTAATTCCATCTTTTACACCTGTAAATGCTGTTTAATGTTCAGAGTAATATGTTTATCAGGAGACTGATTTAGCCTCTGTTATATCGTTTCGCGCTTCACCGTTCGGGGCGTTTCAGGTTTTACTTTTGGCCGATAGACATGTGCTTGGTCTTGGTCATATAAATATGAATCTTGAAATTCATCTGTTTTCAACACAGGGCCAACTAAAATGAGCGATGTTCTTGTAAATCTCTTTTGACGAACTTTTTCAACAATATCGCTAAGCGTGCCTTGAACTTTATCTTGGTCAGGCCATGAGGTTCGATAGCACACGGCAACAGGGCAGCTCTCACCATAATGCGGAATGAGTTCTTCCACTATTTTATGAATACGTGTTATCCCAAGATGTATCACCAAGGTTGCACCACTGCGAGCAAGCTCAGGTAAACGTTCTCTCTCTGGAAAAGGTGTTTTACCTTCATAACGAGTCATGATGATTGTCTGCGAAACCCCAGATAGCGTTAATTCTTTACCTAGCCATGCTGCTGAAGCAGAGGTCGCTGTGACACCGGGAATTATTTCGAAGGGGATATTTAGGGTCTCTAATCGACGAATTTGCTCACCAATAGCGCCATAAACAGAGGGGTCACCAGAATGAACACGCGCTACGTCTTTACCTGCTGCATGTGCTTGTTCGATATGTACTAGAATTTCGTCCAGATCAATCGAGGCTGTATCAATGATTTTTTCTGCTTTATCTTCTACCGTCTGTAAAATTTCTCGCGGTACCAAAGATCCCGCATATAAAATGACAGGGCATTGCTCAATTAAACGCTGGCCTTTCACAGTAATTAATTCAGGGTCACCGGGCCCGGCACCAATAAAATATACAGTCATACTCTCTTGCCTTTATGTTAGCTTCTTTTTATAACCGCGAGGGGTATATGCCCATTGTTTATCTTTATAAGTAATATGGCGTGACTCACAATTACCGACCATTACCAAAGTGAACATATCAACATCTTTTGCATCAAGTTCAGCTAGCGTAATCAGTTCAATGGTTTCATCTTCACGCGTTAACTGTCGGCCAATCAAAACAGGTGTTTCTGCCGGTCGATATTCTAATAATATGTCCCGCGCTGTATTAAGCTGCCAGTCGCGTTTTTTGGAAACTGGGTTATAAAATGACACGACAAAATCGCCTGTTCCCGCACTATGGATGCGCTTTTCGATAGTTTCCCAAGGTGTTAATAAGTCCGATAAAGAGATGGTACAAAAGTCGTGACCGAGCATTGCACCAGCTTTTGCTGCACCCGCTTGCATCGCCGATATACCCGGTATCACTTCAATTTCTACATCCAACCATTCAGGGTGGTCTTCCGCACCTGTGAGATGTTGATCCAACAATTCAAACACTAAAGTCGCCATGGCATAAATACCAATATCACCACTCGAAATTAATGCCGTTGTTTTTCCACTTGCTGCCAAATCAAGCGCTAAGCGAGCACGTGCTATTTCTTCACCAAGAGGCAAATCGTGATGTGTTTTACCTTTACAGATATCACCAAGCAGATCTAAATAAAGACCATACGCGACAAGATCGCTACATTTGTCAACAACTTCTGTAGCTTTTGGTGATACTAACTTTGCATCACCAGGCCCCATTCCAACTAAATATAGTTTACTCATAATCTGGTTTAATTCTCTTTCTATGTTTCAATTTGAGGTTTTTAACTTGATGGAAAGCTCCTGGCAATCGCACAGGTCGCTTTACTATTCTTTTGTTTATTCAGCACTAACTCGGGCGTCTGCCCAGTCACTACCTTCGCAGCATATAATGCCGCCGACTCTGCGACCCCATAAACCCCGACAACACTCATTATGTAATCAGATTTCGTGCTTAAGAGTGATTCCATCGTCACCAGCTGATGTTGATTCCAGGTCGAAAAGGGTTTATCAAATTGCTTGGAAAGTTCAATTAAGCCTGTTTCATCTGCTTTGATATCAATGCTGTTAATGCTTTGAATTTGGTCCAGTTTAAGGTTCGCCTGCTGTAGGCAGTCAAATAATAAAGACTGTAACTCAGGCATAGGACAATTTCTTTCACACCCCATACCAATGGTATAAACAGGTTTCAGGTACGGTTTTGCGGTAGTGTTTACCAGTTGTGCACCGAGCATATCCGCCACCTGACGTCCCCATTCGTTTGCGCCACCTTCATGGCCCGATAGCATTGGGATAACGTACTCTCCACACTCATCAAGTACTAATACAGGTGGGTCTTGATGTTTACTTTCTAATACCGGTGCAAGCGTTCGAACTGCTATACCGGTTGCACAAATTAAGACTAAGGCATCACCCTGTTTAAATGCAGCCTGCACTTGTTGAATAAAAGGTGAGGGCTTATGCCAAAGGCTATTCTCTGGTAGCTGCTTACTTAACTTCTGTGCAAGTTTTTGACCAGCATCAGTGAGTGAAATTATACGAATCATAAGCGACGAGACACCTGCTTGGTAATCACAAACAAGGAAAAATAGGGTCCAGCTTCATGTTGATCTAAAGTATAAACATCAGACGTTATACGCTCATTCTCTCGTCCGATATATTCCAAATAATGAGCATCAGACATGCGTTGTGTTTTTTCTAATAAGACGAGTAATCTCGGTCGCGAGCGACCTGCTTTCATAATAATAACGCTATCAAAGTTTCTGAGCGTTTTTTCAATCACTTCGTCATCATGGCGCCCACTAATCACCGAAAATGATTCTTTCATCATCGTTAATGGTAAGTTCAATGCCGAGGAAGCCGCATGAGGGGACGATATTCCAGGGACAGAAACACAGGTAAAACGTCCGTTTTCAGCAGATTGTATTCGTGCCAGTAGATAAGCGAATGAACCAAAAAATAATGGATCACCCTCACATAGAAATACTACGGTTAAGCCTCGCGCCAAGAACGCTTGAATCTCCATTGCCGCTTGATCATAAACTTTGTCGCCAATGCTCGGGTCATCCGCCATTGGCATAATAATAGGCACTTCGATTTGTTTCGTTACACAGTCATCAAGCAAGGATTGCGCAATAGTTCTAGATTGAGACTGATTATGTTGATTCGCTAAATAAGCTATGACGTCTGCTTGTTGAATTAGCCGAGCAGCCTTTAGGGTAATTAATTCAGGATCACCCGGACCTACACCTACACCATAAAAAACCCCACCATTTGAAGATGTCTTTGTATCAAGCTTAGCCATTGTTTAATTCCGCCAACTTCATAAACTTAAAAAGCGTGACTGGTAAGCTGGGCCGATAGAGTAATTGCCCCGCTAGTTTGCTGCCTTTACTGACACTAATCTGTAGGGTTTCAAGATCAATATCTTGAACACTTTCACGCACATTCATAAACTGGAACAAATGTTGTTTAGTAGCTTCCGTTACAGCGGATGCTACTACGACACCACCTACTGGTAGTTTTTGCCAAACAAGCGCAATTATCTCAGGTAATGAACCATCACTCCCACCAATAAAAACCTTGGTTGGGTCAGGAAGTTCAGACAACTTTTCAGGTGCTCTTCCTACAATCACCTGAAGCTGAGAAACCACACCAAAGTGATCGCGATTTGCTTCAAGACAGGCCAACCGCGCTTCATTATGCTCAACAGCATGCACCTGAACCTGCTTATTCCAATAGGCTAATTCAACAGCAACAGAGCCACAACCTGCACCAATATCCCATATCACATCTGAGTTATTGGCTTGAATAAGCGATAAAATTGCTAAACGTACTTCGCGCTTGGTAAGCATTGCGCTATTTTTTTCAGCGCGGCCTTGTTCATTCTTAATCGCTACATTAGTAATAAAACTTTCATTTGGAATACCTGGAAAGCTTGGCAGTACTAGACCTTTGCCCTTTACTTCAATCACACTTAGATGTAGCGGATCAAAGACCTGATCAGATTCGCTTAAGCGGCCGACCTCAAAGCGACTGATCTTTTGCTCAGGATAACCTAAGGTTTCGCAAACAGTGATCACCGAGCTTTCAAAACCAGCCTTTAAACATTCTTGCGCTAAGATCTGTGGCACACTTTTTTTATCACTAAGCACCACTAAAGTTTGAGCAGGTTTTAGCGTTTTACGAATTTGTGCCACAGGCCGACCATGCAAACTTAAAACATCAACATCTTGCAACGATAAACCTAAGGCATGACAGGCCGCTTGAATGCTCGATACCGCAGGATAAAAATTGAGTTGTTCAACAGGATAGTTTTTTGAAAACCAGCGACCTATCCCGTAAAACAAGGGATCACCTGATGCCAATATACTCACATTGTCCAACGGTTCAATATTCTCTAGCCAGATAGATAATTCACGTAAAGGCGGTAACAATAAAGATTCAGTGGTTTCTGGTTTCAAGTGTTCAATCACTTGCAGTTGGCGTTCCGAACCCACTACCCAGCTTGACTTCTCTAAGGCAGCTTTCGCAGGCCGATTTAATTCAGCACGTTCAGTAACACCCAAGCCAATAATATGAATCAATAGAGTTCACCTACGTTACAGCGTAATAGCGCATTACAACTCGCCGATGAAACCGCACTTCCGCCTTGACGACCAAGCAAGGTAATACACTCTATGCCTAAGTCTTTATGGTGATCCCAAAGCGCCTGCTTGGATTCTGCGGCGCCAACAAAACCGACTGGCATACCTATAATTAGGGCAGGCTTTGGACAGCCTGCCTGAATCATTTCTAATAAACGAAACAAGGCTGTTGGCGCATTACCAATAATCACGATACTGCCATCGAGATGTGGTTGCCAATAGTCTAAAGCAGCCATAGAGCGCGTATCACCACGCGCCTTTGCAAGCTCCGGCACTCTGGTATCATTTAAATAACATAAAGGCTCAGCGCTCAGCATACGTTTGGTGAGGCCCTGCTTAACCATTTCTACATCACATAAAATCGCGCTATTTTTTGCTAACGCATCACAACCACTCTGACATGCCTGTTGACTAAAAAACACCTGTTCAGACACTTCTGGCAAACCAACACTATGCACAATACGCATCACCACTTGCTGCTCTTGGTGAGAAAAGCGTGTGAGATTTGTAAGTTCACGAATCTGGCGAAAGCTTTCATGCTCAATCGTTTTTGGGTCTGCCTGATAATCAAAGTTGCTCGTTTTCATATTAATAGAACTTACTTATGATCATGTGAGTGACTATGTGAGTGCGAGTGACCATGATCGTGGCTATGAGAATGTCCATCAGTACCTATTCCTTGAACATGATGATGATGGCTTTCTTGAGGTGTGCCAACTTTATGCTCTGCGCCGACAATTTGCACCCGATACTGACAAAGCTGACAATTCATATTTGGGTTACCTGCACTGATTTGCTCAAACCGCTCGACAAAGGTATCAATCACTTTTGGGTGGTCGTTTAGGTAAGGCGCCTTCACAACTGCCACACTAGGATATTTTGCCGCATAATCATCAGCCCATTGGTAAATTTTCTTCACCAAGCGACCTGTAAATAAGAAGTACGGGAAAATAATAACTTGTTTGAAGCCCAAGCCATGCGCCCGTTCCAAACAGTCAGGTACCAGTGGCGTTGTCACGCCACTGAAACAGGTCGTTGCCCAACCAAAACCCATACCTTCTTCCAGAATACGAGTAATTTTTGCGATATTAGAGTTCGCATCAGCATCTGATGCACCACGCCCGACAACCACTAATAAGGTGTCTTCTCGTTTATACTCATTAGTTGATGATTTACTAAGAAGCGTTTTTAATTCAACTTCAGATTCTTCAATACGCGCTTGTGCCGCTTGAACCATTTTGGCATTCACGCCTAGCTCGGTACCGTATTCAATACTTATATCGTATTCTTGCTGTAAAGCATTTAGTTCGCTTGGAATATCATTTTTAGCATGACCACCTGCCATCAACATTCCAGGAATGGCTTGTATTTGCGTTGCGCCTTTGGCTTTTAATGCCTCAATTCCTTCAGCAATAATAGGCTTAGCAAATTCCAAAAAGCCTGTTTCAACTAAGCGGTCAGGGAAGCGCTTTCTAAAATGACCCGCTAGCTGATAAAACTCTTCCACAGCTTCGTTATCTCTTGAACCATGACCAACAAATAGAATGGCTGGCTTGTCTATCTCTGTTTTCATAATTAACTCAGTCATCAGAATTCCTTACAATAATGCTTTAATAATTTTATATATATTCATCAATGCGCCTTTAACCACTGTTCAATAAAGCTTTGGCACTCTGATTTTGAAATAAATTCTTTATCGACTTCAGGTATTTCCGGACGAGTAAACATCAACACAGGTATGTTCAATTCTCTTGCTGCAAACAATTTTGCTTGCATTGATGTACCACCACTATTCTTTGTTACCAGCGCGTCTACTTGATGTTTTTCCATTATTTCTCGTTCGTGTTCGAGTGAAAATGGGCCAATCGCTTTATGCCAAGTCATTGATGTAGGCAACTCACCTTTAGTCTTTACGGCTGTTCTTAATATCTGCTTCTGGCCTTGTTTACCTAAACTTTCGAAGGCTTGTATGGCTAATTCAGGCAATTGACCAGCGGTTAAGAACACCGTTTTTTTAAACTGTAAATCCTTCAGTAACTCAGGCCAGTCTTCATAATATTGCCAGTTATCATCTACTTCAGGCCGCCATGATGGACGATGAAACCTCCAGCATGGAATGCCACAAAGCTGCGTACTTTCACGCGCAGTAAAGCTCATCACTTTTGCGTAGGGATGAGTCACGTCTAAAACGGCAGCAATGCCCTGTTTTTTCAGATAAGTTGTTAAACCACCAAACTGGGTAAAACCACCGCTAATCACCTCACATTCAAGAGCGGGCTGCCGAACTAAACCCGCTATACTGTAAACAACAGTACAACCACTGCTATGTAAAGCCGCCGCTAAGTGCCGGCCATCTGCCGTACCGCCTAATATCAGTATTTTCATTTTATTCATCTTGCGAATTTCTTTATTAGGCCACGCATTACAAGATAGGCATTACAGCGCAGATCCTACAATTTTACCTTGGCGGTTTACCACCCAAAGATCTAGCACAATATCTGAAGATATAATTTTTCTAACCTCCGTCATCGCTTGCCTACACACTAAGTTTGCTAACTCAACCTGCTCTTTTTGGCAGTGTTTAAGTGCCTCAATACTGGTATTCGACTTAAGAATCTTTTCTCTTAAGACCTCACTTGCTCCAGCTTCTATCGCAAGCTCTGCAAGAAAAGAAAAATCAATCGATGATGCACGACTATGTAAATCCAAATGCCCCTGCGCCAATTTGCTTATTTTGCCAAAGCCACCACATAAACTCAGGCGTTCAACCGGTGCTTTCTTTAAATATTTCAACACCGCGCCAACAAAATCGCCCATTTCAATTAAGGCCATATCCGATAAATGATATTTTTCTCGTATGGCTGCTTCACTTTGGTTTCCCGTTGAAGCAGCTATATGTTTGATGTTATTTGCTCTCGCGACATCTATACCTTGATGAATCGAAGCAATATA
>Ga0105350_10002765_pt1 | contig 10413 bp, 9 predicted proteins | sample EN1Hudsemesocosm_FD_83506 | JGI IMG/M metagenome (GOLD analysis project Ga0105350, IMG submission 83506) | Methane-oxidizing microbial communities from mesocosms in the Hudson Canyon - EN1E Hudson Canyon | ecosystem: Environmental > Aquatic > Marine > Cold seeps | place: Hudson Canyon...
CTTCTGCGCATAGCTAAGAATAATGATCAGAAGCAAAGAAACTTTCAAGAATACGAATTAAGCTTATTAAATAGTTCAGGTTTATTTCATTTACTTACCATTATTCTTGAACGACATTTAGATAAATTCCAACTGACAGAAGTCACGCTACTCTTACTCGATCCTGAATATGAATTTCAGCGTTTATTAGCACCTGAAACTAAGCCCGAATCATGGCAGGGACGATTATTATTCACTGATAGTGAACAAGATCTCAAAGAGAATTATCGCGTTCGACAGAAAGCTAATTTAGCTGCATTCACACCTAAACTTCACCAAGCCTTTTTTCCAAACCATACGGGGCTTGCTTCGGTCGCCATATTGCCCTTAATTCGTCAAAATAAACTCATGGGTAGTTTAAACCTAGGTAGTCTTAAAAAAGATAGATTCCAAGCAAATATTGGCACGCAGTTTCTTGACCATTTAACTGCGGTTATCTCAGCCTGTATTGACAATGCTCGTTTACAAGAAAATATCAAGCAGTTGGGATTACGAGATCCTTTAACGGGGATCAATAATCGACGATTCTTTGATCAACGTGTTGAAGAAGAAGTGACCTTGGCCCAACGTAATAACACCGTTTTATCATGCCTCTTTATTGACCTCGATCATTTCAAAAACATTAATGATACTCATGGTCACCAAGCAGGTGATGAAGTTTTAAAACGAGTTGCTCAAATTTTTAATGAAACCATGCGAACAAGTGATGTATTAGCGCGTTATGGTGGAGAAGAATTTGTTATATTACTCGCCAATACCAGCAGTCAAGATGCCTATGATATTGCTGAGCGACTCCGACATATCGTGGCTGAAACCCGCTTTGATATTTCTCCATCAACATCACTTAATGTCACCCTCTCTATTGGACTTTCAACTCTAGATGACAATAAACACATAAACACAACTCAACACCTTGTTAGTTTTGCTGATCAGGCAGTCTATGCTGCTAAAGAATCTGGCAGAAATCGAGTGCACCGGGCACATTATTCCTAACTGACAACAACCACTTGTTTGGAGATTAAGTTCTATGGCGGATCGTATTGAACAATTAGTCGAACAAATAAAACAACTCGAAGATGATTTAACTACTGAGCTTCATCGCCATGAAGAAGCACTACTTTTCAAGTTAAACGGTAAGAAAGTCGAATTTGAAAACAGTGTTAAACAAGCTCACCGACAACTGAAAACAGGGATCATTCCTTGGTTATTTGGCATTAGACCCCTCAATCTAATTACGGCTCCGATTATCTACAGTATGATTATTCCGCTAGTAATCAGCGATCTCTTTGTCAGTTTCTACCAGCTAACATGCTTTCCTATATATAAAATAACGAAAGTGCGTCGTCGTGATTATTTTATCTTTGATCGGCATCACCTTGCTTACCTCAATGCCTTTGAAAAGTTTCATTGTGTTTACTGTGCTTATGCCAATGGGCTTATTGCCTATATCAGAGAAATTCTGGCTCGTACTGAACACTATTTCTGCCCCATAAAACATGCTCGAAAAGTTTCAAATACTCACTCTCACTACCGCCATTTTATTCCCTATGGCGAGGCTGATAATTATCATGACAAACTCGAAAAGTTTCGACGTAAACTGGCTAAAGAAAAATAATCGCACTTGGATGACGGACTAAAATTGAATAATGTCCTTTAGAACGTGAAGCCCAACCACGAATTTCTAATTGTTTTCCGATATAACTATCCAAGTTTGGAAATAATCCCAAACTCTCTTTTGGGATCCGTAGATCAACCTTATCGCTTAAAATGAGGCGGCTATATTTTCGGGTTAGTTTTAGCTTTTTTGGTGAAGCGATAAAACGTTTCCAGCCTGATGTTTTTTTTAACTTTGATAACTTTTCTACTGAAATAGGTGAATATGAGGCCATTCCCCAAATCCCCAGTCCCTGTTGCGACGCTAAATCTTCAGCTTCTTGTAACTGTTCAATATAGCGTAAATTAGGAGGGATAATACTCAGTGTCGCTAGGCCTGCTCGCACGATTTCTGCATTAAGATGTTCTCCACTATCTAAAAACAGATGAGCTAAAGCGCGCTTATATTTGTCTTTTTTTAACTGATCATATTCTAGAAAAACAAAGCCCTGCTGTAACTTAGTTTGTAACCACTGTTTGGCTGTCTGACCGCCCTCTTCTCCTTGGCGGTAACGACTGTCTATTTCAGGTGTATTAATTCCAAGCAAACGAACACGTTGATCATTTTCTAATACAATCGTATCGCCATCATAAACTCGCTTTACTTGATGTTTATAACGATAGCTTGTCGCTTTTGTCTCAATAAGCGTAGCATCATGTGAAGGCGTATCAGAAAAACTAATCTTGCCATTCGCGTCTTCATGACGAAAGATGTCTGCCAAAACAAAATTGGCCTGCATAAGCAGGCCAATTAATAATAATCCATTACATATTAATCTCATGAATGTATTCTCCCACAAAAATACTGATTAATAGTATTTAGGGGCAAGTATTTTTTCTATTTAACGTTGCTCCATGCTGAACCCAGATCAAGCTTTTCAAACCAAGATAAGAATCGCTCTACATCATCACCTTTGAAAATAGCACCATGCTGTGGACATAACATCTCTACATCACGTTTACGTACTTCAGCAATCCATCGCATTTTTGCGGTATTAGATGGCATCCAACGACGATGGAAGTATTCCATATATTGAGTATGCTCATCAAAATCTGTCACAAACATATCAGTTGAATCATCAGGTAATAAGGCGGCACCAATGTCACCTGAAAAGAAAATCTTAGACTCCGGATCGTAAACTGACAGATTACCCGATGAGTGCAAATAATGAGCAGGAACAACCTCTAAGTCATGACCACCTAGAGTAATGACGCCACCCTCATCAGGAATTGGACGAATATTTTCACGTTTCACCCCAAAATGAGTAATAAAACTGACCCAAATTTGTGGCATATAAACAATTAAGTCTGGGTTAGCCTGGATCCATAAGGGTAATGATGAAATGACGTCAGGATCTTGATGTGATGCAAATATGGCTTCAACATTAGCCAATTCAAAATGCTTTGAGAATTCAGCAGCGACGATTGAAAAGTTTTCAACGCCTCCCGGATCAAGTAACAAACCTCGACCATTATGCTGAATTAGATAATGGTTAGTATCAATTACTTCTTCACGTCGTTCGGCATCTCGTCCCATTACCATCCAGCTATGACCATTTTTTTTATACAATTGTTCAACGCGCATAAACAAGATACCTCTGATTATTTTGTTGTTTTTCCATCGCATCAGATAAATCACGTAATAGTGATCTTTGTCGTGCGGATTGTAACCTCAGTTGGCCAACTAACTCTCTTAACATTGATGAAACCGCTTCAAAGCTCACGCCATGTTCGCTTGCACTCGCTGCCTCGACCGAAGAACATACAGCAAGATATTCACCTTTCTTAACTAAGATGGATATCGGAGATAATAGATTTTCTAATACGAGCAAGCTACGACTCAATTTATAATTATTAGATCTGAGTTCATCTACAATTAGGCGATGACCTTGGTCAAAAAACTTTGTTGATAAAGTCATTTTTGTATTTTCTAAGCGATCGTCTAAATCCATATAAATCATATAATTAGAAAATAACCCCACCAATTTAGAAGCTTGTTTAACAATGTCACCAATCACTTTCTGAGTATCGCCGATACATATAGACACCTCATCACCCAGTAATTGAATATCTTGTGTAAGCACGCGAAAAGCATTGCCTTCCGTGCCCGCTCTTGCTGCACTGCTCACTGCATTTGATGACAACAAATGCATTTTTTTTGCTAAGGGCACAAGCTTATGTAATTCGGTATTCAAACTCACGCATTGTCGAAAGATGGTCTTGTACTCATCCCCCATCTTACGTGTATATAAATTTCCGCTCACATCTACCTCATTCAAGTCTTAAATCACTGCATAGTGGCTAACAATGCCGATAAACAATGCGGCGCCAACCCAGTTATTATTCAGAAAGGCATGCATACAATGTGCCGGTTGTTTGTCTTTGGTAATTCTTTGCTGATAGACAGATAAAATGGCAGCAACAACAATCCCTAGATAATAGCTAAGGTTCATTTCTAACTGGCTGCCCACCAAAAACATAACAAATAAGAAACTAAATTGTAGAATACCAATTATAACCCTATCATCCTCACCAAATAATATCGCCGTCGACTTAATGCCCGCCAACAGATCATCCTCACGATCTGCCATCGCATAGAAGGTATCATAAGCCGTAGTCCACAAAATATTAGCCAAAAATAGTAACCATGCAATGATTGGAACAGTATTCGTTTGAGCCGCAAATGCCATCGGGATAGCCCAAGCAAATGCCGCGCCTAAATAGACTTGTGGCAAGTAGGTATAACGCTTCATATAAGGATACGTCGCGGCCAAAAATAAGCCGACTACTGACATTAAAATTGTCATCGTATTGAGCTGTAAAACTAATAGAAAAGCAATAAAGCCTAGTCCTGCAAACAGCATTAATGCTTGTTTTGCTTGAACATCGCCTGTTATCAAGGGTCTATTCACTGTTCGTGTCACCAGACCATCAACCTCTTTATCAGCATAATCATTAATCACACAGCCGGCACTTCGCATGAGTATCACACCTAGAGTGAATACAGTGAGTATGGTTAAATCAGGCTTACCTTCTGCTGCTATCCACAAGGCTGATAGGGTTGGCCACAGTAATAATAAAATACCAATGGGCCGATCTAAACGCATCAATTTAATATAAGGCAAAACCTTGCCTAACAATGCGCCCATTACTCACTCCCCAGTAAAGTCGGCAAAAATATCTCATTCACAAGCAAAATTTTGCCGCTCAAATAGAAATGTGAACGTCGTCCCCATAATTTATCTGGTCGATAATTTTCTTCTAACAAGGCCATTTCATACAACCATTGTCCTGGTTTGATACAGGCCACTTCTATTGGGCCACGCTTTACCGTTGGATCTGTAAATAATAGCTCTCCCAAAGGTTTATTTCCCAAACTATTAAAACGGTGTTTCATTGCTTGAAAGGTGTCCAAAGGAATCACTGTGCGAGCATAAACATTTGCTTGCTCACCATCCATCAGCCTTACTTCACGTTGATATGACATTTGTGTGGCTGGAATCGCTAATAATTGACATTCATCAGGCAAAGGTCGCATCCAACTATTACCTAATAGCTGAACTGAAAAATCAACATCATTATAATGTTGTAATCGTCTTGTTAGTGAGCCCGTATCCGTAAGCCATGATGCCAACTTCTTAGGCATTAAGCGCTTTTGCGGTGTGTGCCAACGGGTCCATTCTCTTATCTCACTCATACATGTCCAAATTCTAGTTTATGTCCAAACCAACGATTAATTAACGCTTCTGTATTTTCTGGTGTGGCCTGTAAAAAAGCATCAGCAGCATCTGACATGACTGCTAGTAAATCTTCATCTTCCAACAAATTAGCCACTCTAAACTGAGGCAATCCTGTTTGTCGTGTCCCTAATAACTCACCCGGACCACGTAATTCTAAATCACGTTGAGCAATGACAAAACCATCCGTACTATCTCGCAAGCAACTTAAACGTGACTGACCATGCTCTGACAAAGGAGCGTGATACATTAAAACACAATGACTTTGAATATTACCCCGCCCCACACGACCTCGTAATTGATGTAATTGCGCTAAGCCTAAACGCTCTGCATTTTCTATCACCATTAAACTCGCATTGGGGACATCAACACCGACTTCAATCACCGTAGTGGCCACTAATAAATCAACTTCTCCTGCTTTGAATGCTTGCATAACAAGTTCTTTTTCGGCGGATTTCATTCGGCCATGCACCAGAGCAACATTTAAATCAGGTAATGCATCTTGTAATTCAGTGGCGGCATCTTCTGCAGCCTGACATTGTAGATGTTCAGACTCCTCTATCAAAGTGCACACCCAGTATACCTGTCTATTTTCCTGACAAGCGAGATGAACACGCTCAACAATATCACCGCGACGTGAGTCAGGTATGACCACTGTTTTTACAGGGCTTCGGCCCGGTGGCAGTTCATCAATGATAGATACATTCAAATCAGCATAAGCTGTCATGGCTAAGGTTCGAGGAATAGGTGTTGCAGTCATCACAAGTTGGTGTGGAAAGCTTTCGCTTCCTCGGCCCTTATCTCGTAATGCTAAACGTTGATGCACGCCAAAACGATGTTGCTCATCAATAACAACTAAGCCTAAATTATTAAACACCACTTCATCTTGAAATAAAGCATGTGTTCCCACAGCAACTTGAATCTTTCCTGAGCTAAGCTCAGCAATGACTTCTTTTCTCTGTGCCGCAGTTTGCTTTCCTGCACACCAACCTACGGTAATCCCTAAGGGATCAAGCCATGTTTTAAAGGTTTGTAAATGTTGTTCAGCCAATAACTCTGTTGGTGCCATCATTACCGCTTGATAACCCGCTGATACAGCTTCAACAACTGCCAAAGCAGCGACGACTGTTTTACCTGAACCTACATCACCTTGAACCAAACGTTGCATGGGAATAGCTTGCTGTATATCGGCTAGAACTTCAGCAACAACGCGTTGCTGTGCCTGTGTTAAAGGAAAAGGCAGTGCATCTAATAATTGTTGCCGATGACGTGAATCCCCTTTCAGAATAACAGCTGAATGATGCTGCACATCTGCCCGTACTTTTCTCATACTTATTTGTTGAGCTAATAATTCCTCATAAGCTAGGCGACGTTGATAGGGATGTCTTCGATCTAATAATAATTGCACATTAACATCAGGTGGCGGTCGATGTACATACTGCAAAGCCTCAACTAAAGAAGCCTCTGCAACCGAATGTAATCGTACCGTATCAGGTAATAATTCAGGCAAGCTATCCAGATCTAAACAGCTTAATGCTTGTGTCATTAATTTTCGGAAACTGAGCTGATGTAGCCCTTCTGTTGTCGGATAAATAGGGGTCAATTCTGCATCAACAGCGACAATGGAATCGGCCTTAATTAACTCATATTCTGGATGAACAATTTCTAGAGATGATGGGCCGCTACGCACTTCGCCAAAACAACGTACTTTTGCCCCCTGAGCTAACTGTTTTAATTGCGTATTTGAAAAATGAAAAAAGCGTAATACTAAAGAACCAGTGCCATCTTCGATATGGCACAGTAATGATCGACGTCGGCCAAACTTAATTTGTGAGAGTTTTATTGTTCCCTCAATCAATACTTCTTGTTGAGGTCTTAGAGAACCTAAGGCTTGTAGACGTGTGCGGTCTTGATAACGGAGTGGCAAATGAAATAGTAGGTCTTGAACCTGAACAATACCTAATTTTTCTAGGCGCTCAGCTACTTTTGCTCCCACTCCTTTCAAAGCGGTAACAGGCTGTGATAAAGCAAGTGTGTTTACCACAGCCTTTTTAGCCATTAAGTTATTAAGCACCTAAATGCATTACTGCATCCATTTCAACCGGTACTTCCTTCGGTAATGAGGCAACACCAATTGCTGCTCGTGCAGGATAAGGCTGTTGAAAATATTCAGCCATAATTTCATTCACCGTACCGAAGTAGCTTAAGTCTGTTAAAAAGATATTGAGTTTCACAACATCTTGTAAACTACCACCGGCTGCTTCAGCTACTGCAGTTAAATTATCAAATACACGGCGTACTTGAGTTGCAAAGTCACCTTCAATAACGGTCATTGTTTCTGGTACGAGTGGAATTTGACCCGATAAATAAACAACATCACCCACTTTAACTGCTTGTGAATAGGTACCAATTGCTTCTGGTGCTTTTGAAGTGTGAATAATTTCACGTGCCATCTTATGGTTTCTCCATTTAAGAATGATTAATTTTTTCGGCTAATACGCTCGATTGGTTCGACACGTCTCAATCGTCGAATGACTTGTGCTAAATGCTGTCGCCCCGTTACTTCTATCGTTAAACGTAAGTCAGAATAACCACCATCACGCTCATCGACAATAACATTATCAATATTAGAATCTGTTTCAGACACTGCCACCGCAATCGTGGCTAATGCACCACGTTGATTTTTGGCGTGCACAATAATATCAACAGGGAATTCACGAACAATCTCTTCAGCCCAAGTCACATCGAGCCACTTTTCATTTTGAGTACGTAAATTCACGGTATTTTTACAGCTTGCTTGATGAACAACAATGCCTCGCCCAGCACTGATAAAGCCATGAATAGGATCACCAGGAATAGGATGGCAACATTTAGCAAAACTAACCACAAGTCCCTCTGTACCAGCAATCGTTAGTGGTGCAGAAGATTCACCTTCTACTGATGAATCCTCATGTGTTAACTTCTGAGCGATGACTAAAGCCGAACGGTTACCTAAGCCAAGCTCACCTAATAACTGCTCAAAACTATCGAGTTCAAGTTCTTCTACAACCTGAGTAATTCGTTGTTCCGATATATCAGTCAAAGTGCTTGAAAAGACGTTAAGATGTTTATTCAGTAAACGTTGACCAAGTAGCTCAGCATCTTCATTACGTAGTTGTTTTAAATAATGTCGAATGGAAGATCGTGCTTTTGCCGTGGTCACAAAGTTCAACCAAGATGGGTTAGGGTGAGCTCTTGGTGCCGTAATAATCTCTACGGACTGCCCCGTTTCCAATTTCGTACTCAAGGGCACTAAATGTCGGCCGACTTTAGCAGCAACACAAGAATTACCCACATCTGAATGCACTGCATAGGCAAAATCAACTACAGAAGCACCGCGCTGCATCGCCATAATTTGACCTTGCGGTGTAAAGACATAAATCTCTTCTGGGAATAAATCGATACGTAGATTTTCTAAAAACTCGCCAGAGTCTCCTGAACCTTTCTGCATTTCAAGAATGCCTTGTAGCCACTGTCTAGCAAGACGGTGAGCTTGACTACTTCCTTCATTCTCACCTGTTTTATACAACCAATGTGCAGCAACACCTGCTTCTGCCATTTGATCCATATCTCGGGAACGAATCTGTACCTCTATCGGTACGCCATAGGGACCAAACAAAACCGTATGTAGTGATTGGTAACCATTCGCTTTAGGAATGGCTATATAGTCTTTAAACTTACCCTGTACAGGCTTATATAGATTATGTACAACACCTAACATTCTGTAACAGGCATCAACGTCATCAACTACTATTCGAAAGGCATAAACGTCCGTGACTTCAGAAAAAGGTACGCGTTTTCCCACCATTTTTTGATACAAACTATAAAGGTTTTTTTCTCGCCCTTGGATCTCAGCTGTTAGGCCTTCTTGCTCCATACGCTCAAGTGCTGACTTTGTAATTTGACTGACAATCTCTTTACGATTACCTCGTGCTTTACGGACAGCATCAGATAAAACTCGATATCGTATTGGATATAAAACGTGGAAACCTAAATCTTCCAGTTCACAACGCATAAGATTCATACCTAAGCGTTGAGCAATAGGCGCATAAATATCTAATGTATCGTGGGCAATACGACGACGTTTATCAGGGCGCAAATGCCCCAGCGTCCTCATATTATGGAGTCGGTCTGCCAGCTTAACGATAATCACTCGAATATCCTGTGACATCGCTAGCAGCATTTTTCTTAGATTTTCAGCCTGAGCATGCTGTTGTGTTTCGAATGCAGCTTTAGCTAATTTCGTCACACCATCTACTAATAAGGCGACTTCTTCACTAAACTCAATCGCCAAGGCTTCTCGACTCACCTCTGTGTCTTCAATGACATCATGTAATAAGCCGGCCATAATGCACTCATTATCCATATGCATCATCGTCAGCACATGGGCAACAGCTAATGGGTGAGTAATATAGGGTTCACCAGAACGGCGAGTCTGACCTTCGTGAGCCTCTTTTGCAAAATAATAGGCTCGACGAATGTCATCTACATGTTTTGCTTCTAAATAGTTTGACGCAGCAAAACACAAATCTTCAATGGTGAGCAAAGGTTCAGCATCGTGAACCAGCTCCAGTTCCGAAGCAACTGTTGTTTTTTCACTCACAGTCTTTCGAGTCTCTTGCATCGACTAAATCGACTAAAAAGAAATTAATAAGATGGTGAGTCATAACATGAACAGCGAGGTTTTTACTCTGCTGCTTGTAACTCTTCTTCTTTTACAATACTAACTTCAGCATGTTCACGTGCACTTGTTTTATCAAGGATGCTTGCATCAATTAAACCTTCTGCAATTTCACGTAAAGCAATAACTGTTGGCTTGTCATTATCTTCAGGAACTAATGGCTCTGCTCCGTTAGAAATTTCACGTGCACGTTTTGCAGCAATCAATACCAATTGAAAACGGTTATCTACATTTTCCAAACAATCTTCTACAGTAGTACGAGCC
>Ga0105350_10002766_pt1 | contig 10407 bp, 10 predicted proteins | sample EN1Hudsemesocosm_FD_83506 | JGI IMG/M metagenome (GOLD analysis project Ga0105350, IMG submission 83506) | Methane-oxidizing microbial communities from mesocosms in the Hudson Canyon - EN1E Hudson Canyon | ecosystem: Environmental > Aquatic > Marine > Cold seeps | place: Hudson Canyon...
GGAACACCAAGTAAAATACTACCCATACCTTTTGGTGAATGGCAGCCAGAACAGTGGTCTTCGAATAGTTCTTTATCCGTTATATCTTTTGGATGATTGTGATTATCTCGGCTACAGCCTGATAACATAACTATTAATGCAAAGCTTATTATAAATAGCTGCTTCATTTGACCTTCCCCAAAATGTTGATATCTGCTCAGAAATAAAATCCCTTAGCTCATTATCATCCATTATAAGTCTCTGTCAGTAATACAGCACTTAATTTTATAGGGGAATTTATTAAAGTTTGGCTGGAAACGGTGATTATAGGTATGATCTAGAGCAAACTCATGCACTTTTACTTTCACCCTTGAGCCCAATGAACTTATATCACTCATTCTTATTATCATTATTTCTTAACCTTACAGTCTATAGTACAAGTTATGCTGCTCCATTTTTTGACTGGACGAGTAACAATATTCAAGTCTTAACTGGCGGCAGCTATGAGCTAGGCCCAGAACGACGGAACTCGATGACTGTCGAGCATGCCAATGGCTGGGCTTATGGAGAAAACTTTGCATTTCTAGATATCATCAACCGTAATGATATTGGTACAGAATATTATGGTGAATTTTACCCTCGTCTCAGTTGGTCAAAAATGACAGGCGAAAAGCCATCAAACAACTTATTCAAAGATTTTTCCCTTGTCGCAGGGTTCAATCTTAGTAACCAACCAAAATATGATCCATTCAAAGCCTATTTATTCGGCGCGGGTGTGGCATTTGATATGCCTAATATGGATTATTTTCACATTGATATCTTAGCCTTCAAATCAGATAATATAGATTCAACAGGCATTCAAATAACCCCCGTTTGGAGTGTCCCCTTCCAAATCGGAGAGCTACACTTCAAATTTAGAGGTTTCATAGACTGGCAAAGTAAAAAAGCAACAGGGGGAGAAAGCTTCATCTTGGCTCAGCCTCAGCTACTGCTAGACATTGGCCAGTTAGCAGGACATTCTAATCAAGTGTATGCTGGTATTGAATATTCTTATTGGCGAAATAAGTTTGGTATTAAAGGTTTGACAGAAAAAGTGCCTCAAGCCATGTTAATGATTACATTTTAGATTCAAGCGGACTTTAAATGACTAAAAAAGCGGTATTACTCGCAAACTTGGGCTCTCCAGATCAGCCCGATACACCTTCAGTTCGACGGTATCTCAACCAGTTTTTAATGGATCCTTATGTCATTCAACTGCCTTGGCTGCTACGTCGATTTATTGTTAGTTTATTTGTTTTGCCACGTCGTCCCAAAACATCTGCCAAAGCCTACCAAAGTGTTTGGCTAAATGAAGGTTCTCCGTTAGTTGTCTTATCTGAACGCCTAAAACGAGCCTTACAAGCTCAACTAGAGCACCCCGTTGCCATGGCTATGCGTTATGGAAACCCGAGTATAGAAAATCAAATTATCGCCTTATCTCAACAAACAGATTTATCAGAGATCATATTTATTCCCTTATACCCTCACTATGCTGAGAGCACTATCACGACATCTGTTGAACAAGCCAAGGCCATGGTTAAAAAACATAAGCTAAATGTAAAACTCACAGTAATTGAACCTTTCTATCAACAAGAAGATTATATAAACGCCTTAGTTAATTCAGCTAAACCGTTCCTTGCCCAAGACTTTGATCATCTTGTTTTTAGCTATCATGGTCTACCAGAGTCACATATCACTAAACTTGATAAGTCTGGCACGCACTGTTTGAAGCAAGAAAATTGTTGTCAGCAAGAAAGTGAATGCCATAACATTTGTTATCGTCATCAAGTATTTCGTACTACAGAGCGTTTTGTTGCAAAGGCAGGGCTAACAACAGAACAATACTCTATCGCATTCCAATCTCGTCTTGGTAGAGCAAAATGGTTAGGGCCAAATACGGAAGATAGACTGCGTGAACTAGCACAGTCAGGGGCTACAAATATATTAGTGATCTGCCCTGCCTTTGTGACAGATTGTTTAGAAACTCTGGAAGAAATTGCCATTAGAGGGCAGGAAGTATTTAGTGAAGCAGGTGGAGATAAGTTGACACTTATTCCTTGTTTGAACGATCAAGCTGAGTGGGTTGATGTTTTAGCGTCTTGGTGTAAGTCAGAACATTAAGTCTAACTATTTTTTATTCTAGACGCGGCCCAATAAAGGCTGACGAACAACCTGACTAGTATATTCACCGCCTGGCCCATATGAACTAGGATTAACATCACGACCGCGTAAAATACTCATCGCTTTTTGTAAATACTGGCGATTAACATTCACAATACCGCCGTTGATTTGATTATTATCACGGCAAGCTTGTGCGGCTTCTCTTAAAGAATTTAAAACAGTGTTAAGTACGAGTGCATCTCGTTCTGTTTGATTTTCTATAAAGGCTTCTAAACCATCTTTACCTGAAGAAAACCCTGCTGCTTGTAATGCAGCTTCACGCTGGCGACCTAATTGCTCTAATAAAACAAGCAAAGGTTGCTTCTTAGCAGACATCTCATTCATCACATCAGCATTGGACTCAGTCAATGCATCACGCTCACCTTTCAACAAACCTAACAGCTGTGATGCAGCATCCAGCTCAGCCTGTAAAATACTCTGTAATTGTTGTGTAGATGTCATAGCCATGGTGTTGTCCTAACGAAGTTGTGACTCAAAATTAATCATGTTTTGTGCTAGTTCAGTTGCATCGACCTGATAAGAACCATCAGCAACTGCTGCACGTAATGCTTCTACTCGTTCATTATTAACAATAGGTGCATCTGCTAGTGTTTGTTGTAAAGACTGAAGTTGTGTCGCTGTATCCGTCAAGCTCACTTTATCGGTATGCGGTGCACCAGCTTGCACACCTTCTGCCTTAACCCCATCACGATTTTCACGTGAATTGACAGCATTACGTGGGGAGTTTAATCCCGGCTGCCCAGCAGTTTTTATATTATTTATATCTGACATAATCATGTCCCTATTTAGAGTCTGACCAATTTATCGGACAGATCCTTAAAAACTTGAGTAAATAATACTCTTTTTTCATTTTATTTTTACTAGTAGTCATCACATGATTACTTTAACAATACCAGCGGCATCAACCACGCCTTCTACCACACGTTTGGAAGAGTTATTTTTCACCCTCACACGTTGCCCCAAACTTGCATCTGATAAGGCTGTTCCGCTCATTCTTACTTCCATATTACTTGTTGAAGCAATCAACATAATATGCTCACCCCGGTGAACCAGTTTCTGAGCTCTTACACTTTGTGGTTTGATAACAGATCCCATTGCGATGGGGTATTTTAACTCTTGGCCAATAAGTTGCCGAATATTATTTATATACCCTTGGCGTAATGTGCCAATATCCCATTGCTGAAGTTTAACGTCAGCAGTCGTAATTATTTGATTTGCAGCTAATGGTCTTACCGCCACCACAACAGCTTGCAATACTTTCACCTTAACAGGCACATAAACCGTCCATGCCACAGGCGAATTACATTTCACGCCAATAGTCTGACTTCCTAGGCCTGTAGTCACAGTATTACTAAAAACATTCAAATCTTTATCACAGGCTTGCAGCCTTAATCTTGAATCTAGCTCACCCATCACTATTTGTGGGCTATCAAAGCGCTCCTGTGCTTTTGATAAAGCGTATTCATAAGCAACTTGCTCAATATCACCAAGCGCATGTAATGATTCTGCGTTAACATTCACTGCTAAGAACAAGCTACAGACTAAACTTAGTTTATTTTTCCAAAAATATCTCATATCATTACCTCTAACTCTCTTACTAATGACATTTTTCTGACATTAGATTGATTCTTATGAGAGTCAAAGCAATTACTGTGCCCATTCAGATTATTTATTTTTCAAGCAGAAAGTTGATTCAAGATTCATTCACGATAACCGATATAATAAGTACTAAAGATAGGAGCATGAACTGATGGCAAGTATGATGGATGGTATCGACCAACGGACTCAACTCGTAGGCCAGAATCGATTAGAAATGTTGCTGTTTAGACTAGGTACTAAACAAAAGTTCGGCATTAATGTATTTAAAGTTAGAGAAGCAATACCTTGCCCTCACCTGACTAAAATACCTAATTCACATCCTGTAGTTCGTGGTGTAGCTCATATTCGTGGTGAAACAATCAGTATATTTGATTTAGCCATGGGCATTGGTGGTCGACCAGTAGAAGACCTCAGTAAGAGCTTTGTCATCATCACCGAATACAACCGTTCTATCCAAGGGTTCTTAGTCAGTGATATTGAACGTATTGTGAACACCACATGGGCAGATATTTTACCTCCCCCATCTGCGACAGGTCGCAATAATTACATGACAGCCATTACTCGAATTGATGATGAGATCATTGAAATCATTGATGTTGAGAAAGTAATGTCAGAAGTGGTGGGTGCCGATGAAACCGTTTCATCTGAACTGGTGGAGGATTATTCATCTCAAAATGCTGGTGAGCGTCCTCATATTTTAGTGGCTGATGACTCCAGTGTTGCTCGTAATCAAGTCAAACGTACTATGGAGCAGATTGGTATCGATACAACGATTGTGCGTGATGGTAAAGAAGCCTTAGACCAACTTAAAGCTTGGGCTGATGAAGGTATCGATGTTACAAAGCACATCTCTCTATTAGTGTCAGATATCGAAATGCCTGAGATGGATGGTTATACATTGACCATTGAGATCCGTAAAGATCCACGTTTAGCAGGTATTAAAATACTGTTGCACTCATCCATGAGTGGGACGTTTAATAACACTATGGTCGAAAAAGTCGGCGCTGATAAATTCATCCCTAAATTTTCGCCAGACGATCTCGCCTCAACGGTGCAAGAGCTGCTCGAAGAATGGAAAACTGAACAGCCTTAAATGCAATAGAATAAGCTCATTGCTCACCTGAAAAACCACTTTCTCAAGTGGTTTTTTTATGACGGTCATCTTATCCAAACTTGTCTTATTAGTTTATTACAGGCAAAAATAAACCCTAGTTATCGATTTGATAACTAGGGTTTACTATTCTCAAGCTAATTTGCTAAGACAATAAAGTGTTATTGACCAAATGAATCCACAGGCATAGGAATAACCTGCTCAGCTTTCGTTACCATATCTTCTTCAGATCTCATTAAGTTAGTGCCGACAAAGCCACCAAAACGATACACCCATGAATCAAACTGCTTGTTTAAAGCAGTAATCTCTTGTTGCACTTGCTCAGCTGTTTTTAATACATTCAATGCTTGAATATCTTTAGGTGCAGCACCTGATGCTGAAGTTGCTGCACGGAGTGTTGTGTAATAATGTCCCTTATCATCACTAAATGACGTTTCAGTAATTATTTTCAAACCATCGAAAGTCAGGAACTCAGCCCTTACTACCTCAGCACCACCTCGACTAAAATCAGCTTCAGGCAAGACATCTTCCATTTTTAATTGGAATAAACTGCCGGCAATGTCATAACCAAGTTGAGCATATTTGAAGACAGTTTTATCTAAATCTTCAGGGGTACCAAACTTATCTTTTTTACCTAAACTAATAATCGTAGCGGTAGCACCATTAGGCTGAATAATATTAACTTGAGCAATTCGCTCACGAGCAATATCAATCACTTCGCTTTTAATCCAGTTCAACATCAGAGGATTAATATTAAGATAACCTTCTGCTAGCCATGAGCGGTTTTCACCAGCACGACGAACATAAAATTGTCTTGCTCCACCTGTTTGACCTAATTCACGCTCACGGCCAAGAATAAGGCCTGCAATAGCCGTATCACCTTGCAACATAGTAACGTGGATAGATTCCCCCCCCTCATCCATACCTTCTAGGCCTAATAAAGGCAGTTGTTCAACTTGTTCTGTTTTACGTTCTAGAATTTTGGCTTCTGATATATCAATCAAGGCACGTTTAACAAGATTTAAGTCAGCAGGAAAATTCCAACGTTCTTTAATAAACCAGTCTTCGCCTTCTCTGTATAAGGTAAATTCATCCTGTGAACTTCTAAGCTTAATAGTATCAACACCACTTAACTGTCCATATAATTCTGGGAACAATAAACCTTCATCATCCTGAGTATCATTAGGGCGCTGAAGCGTCATTAACATTAATAGCACCATCACCACCGTGACAATGAATAAAACAGTCAGGCTATTTAATTTTTTCATCATTTTTTACAAACCTATTTCGAGGGTTATTGAAAACCCTGTTTTACTGGTGTCGGCCTTTAGTGCGTTTACGCACACGCAACCAACCGGTAATTATTGCTAACAGTGCCACTAAGAATGGCACTAGACCGATATTAAAGAACTTCAGCTGTGTATCCAGCGTATCAATATCTTTACGTAAATCATTTTGTACATCACGTAGTTGCTGCTGTGTTTTATGTTTCATGGTGCGAAGATCGGCAATCTCTTGCTGCTGTTCAATATTGAGAATCTCTTCACCACTACCACTACGCTCAACTTGCATTCGAGCAATACTTTGCTCTGTTTCTTTTAAGATTTTTTGTAATTCACGCTCTTTAGTTTGGTACAGTTTTTCTGCATGTCGCTGTATATCTAAAACACGATCAAATGGACGAGAGAAACCAGAACGGGAACGTACACTGATAAGACCGTTTGTTTCTGACATTTCATCAATTGAGTTGATTAGGAAATCAATATTATTTGAAGTGCTAAAAGCAATTTGCTCACCATAGAAATCTTGTAACTGAACCCAAAAACGATCTTGCAACATATCCACATCGGCAATGGCAATGACATCAATATCTTGCGTAGACTCGTTTAAATGACCTCTCACTTTTTGTAGTGAACCATCATCCGCTTTCACTCCGTCAGGGAATGCAGATTTCACCGCACCATTTACACGTACTGCAATAGGATAGCTTAAGGTTCCTGCCGCATATTTAGTTAATAAAGCTCTTGGATCATTACGAAACTGAACCACACGTTTATCAACTAACATCGCTTCATCACTTGATGAAAATAATGGCGTAAATTGTGTGCCAACACCTTCAACAACTTTGAAATAACCTGCTGTGGCAACTTCAATTTTCTTTAAGTTACTCGTAATCGCTTGTTCGTTATTCAATTGTTCAGCTGGAAGACCTTGCCATAAAACATAATCAATCGGCTTATTACCCGTACGAGCACCAAAGTCGACTTTAATCGCTGTTTTACGATCAGCAACCACATCTGCCGCAGCACGTTCAAAACCCCAAGTCCTAAATAATTCAGGCATATTTGAGCTACGCGATTGTAATTTTGCAGCCATTGGATTATCAGGATCTTTTTCTGGAATATCACTTTCAGAATAAGGATCAACAAAGGAAATTAACTTGCCTCCACGCAGTACATACTGATCAATCGCATATAAAGTACTCTCTTCAAACTCTTTTGGGTGAACAAGCATTAAGACATCAATACTTGATGGGATACGTTTAATATCTGTTGGCAAAAACGAGACATTGAATAATTGACGTAACTCCCCCATAAAGGCCCATGGTTTCGCACCATCATCTGAAGGTGCTTCGCCTTTTAATGGGTCATATTCTTCACCATTAACTTCTAGGGAACTCATCACAGCAACTGATTTTCTCTCAGCACTTGATAGTTTATAAATGAGTTTGGTTAAGTCATATTCAAGTACATCTTCTTTTTCTGGTTGGAAGAATGAAATACTTTCTAGACCATCAAGTATATTACTCCCTGCTAGACCAAAATATAGTGGATCAGAACCACCATCAATTGGTACCCCTTGCAGACCATATTGTTTTGCACGTTGTTCGTTATCAGAAAAAGGTTCTGGATTAACGACCATCAAACGAATCATGCCATTAGATGCACGTTGGTATTCTTCTAATAACTCTTGAACTCGTTGAGCATAAGATTTAATACTCGGTAATTCTTGAGCAACCTGTTCTGAGAAATAAAGTCTCAAGGTAAGTTGTTCAGTCAATGATTCAATGATGTTTAATGAACCCTCAGATAAGGTATAAAGCCTATCTTGGGTCAAATCAACACGCGCTGATTTCAAATTGCCATTGGTGACAATATTGAATGACAAAAATAAAATAACAGCCAGTACTAAACCAGCGGTCGATAATAGTTGTTTATTCATCTAGCAATAACTCCTAATCGGCCTTACGGGCATTAACAACAATGGCATTTGCAAATAACCATACCAAAATAACTGAAGCGAAATACAACATATCTCGCATATCAATCACACCCTTAGAAATAGCATCAAAATGCGTTAAGAAGCTAAATGAGCTTATTGCATCAACAAGCGCAATAGGCGCCCAACTGCTAAAGAAATCAAGCACAATACCGTAGCCACTTAATACAAAAATAAGACTGACAATTAAACTTAATACAAAGGCAATAACTTGATTCTTTGTCGTCGCTGAGATACAGGCACCAATGGCTAAAAAACCACCCGCCATCAATAAACTACCCAAGAAACCAGCGAAGATAACACCATTATCTGGCGACCCTAAGTAATTAACCGTTATCCATAAAGGAAAGTTGAGTAATAAAGCTAAGCCAGTAAAAGCCCATGCCGCTAAGAACTTACCTAATACTGCTTCAAAAACTGAAACAGGCAAGGTCATCAATAACTCAATAGAACCACTCTTACGTTCTTCCGACCATAATCGCATCGAGATGGCTGGAATCAGCAATACATAGATCCATGGGTGAATGGAGAAAAATGGGTATAAATCAGCTTCGCCACGTTCAAAGAAGTTACCAACAAAGAACGTTGAGAAGCCTGTTAACAATAGAAAACTAATAATAAAGACATAAGCGACTGGCGTTGCAAAATAGCCATTTAACTCACGCTTCATAATAAACCAGATATTTTTCATATTCATTTAAAGCCACCCAGTGAACTATTAGTGGTGATAGTACGGAAAACCTCGTCCAAACGTCCATGCTCGGCATAAAGTGAATCCACTTGCCAATTATTATCACGAATCGCTTGAGATAAATCAGCAGTGATTTGCTGCCCTTTTAATGGGTAGACACGGAAACCTCTAGCGCCAGGTAATGCTTCAATTTCTTTTACATATTCAAGTGAGCTTAAGAATACTGCCAAACTATCGTCAGCAACATCAACAACTGATACGCAAACTGCATTATGGTAGCGAGACATCGCTTCAAGTTCATGAGGTGTTCCATCAAACTGAACACGACCCTCGGCAATTAATACATTGCGGTGACATAAAGCATGAACTTCTTCCAGAATATGCGTAGAAATAATGATCGCTTTATCATGTGCCATATCATTAATTAATGTGCGCACTTCATGTTTCTGATTGGGATCTAAACCATCAGTCGGTTCATCAAGAATCAATACGGGAGGATTGTGTAAAATCGCTTGAGATAAACCAACTCGACGTTTGTAACCTTTAGATAAGGTTTCAATTGGCTGGTACATAACATGTTTAATCTGCGCACGCTCTGCGGCAGACTCAACAGCCATTTGTTTTTCTTTACCAGACAATCCACGGATATCAGCAATAAATTTTAGGAAGCCATCAGGAGTCATGTCAGCATACGCTGGCGCACCTTCTGGTAAATAACCTAAATTAGCTTTTACAGCGATAGGATCTTTAAGCACATCATAGCCACACACACGAACAGTACCGCGTGTAGGCGATAAGAAACCCGTCACCATTTTCATGGTTGTTGATTTACCCGCACCATTAGGGCCTAGAAAACCTAGAACCTCACCTTTTCTTACTGAAAATGACACACCATCTACGGCTTTAATCGCACCAAAATGTTTGGCAAGATTGTCGATCTCAATTCTCAATGACATACAAAAGCGTCCTCCGCTCCATCAAATTTTTTTGCAAGCCGAACATTATTCTGGGGTTGGTGGTTACAAGTCAAGTTTGTTTTGTCATCACCCACCTACTTGGTATTGCTATCACGGCATTAAGAGCATAATCTGTTGAACTATCAATTGATGATGAGGACAATTATTCAGCATGGCATTTTCACAACTTATTCAATATGGAAAAGACTTTTCTTGGTCTATTATCGACCAGTTCCAAGATCCTATTAGCCGTAAAAAAACCGCCAAGTACATCAGTTTAATTGTTCTCAGCATCATCTTTTTATTGCTACTAATCATGCTTTGGTGGGATCGTACACCTGCAAACTTTGACCCCCTTAATCATGCCCGACAAGTATCAACACAAAATCAACAGCAACTTGTCACTGGCTACACCTCGACCCTTACCTTAATTGAAATAGCTAATACCTTACTCAATAAACCTGGTGGTTACCTCAGTAATGATGTTATTCCACCATCAATATGGATGGACAATATCCCAAACTGGGAGTTCGGTGTTTTAGTACAAATTCGTGATTATTCTCGTGCCCTAC
>Ga0105350_10002768_pt1 | contig 10403 bp, 10 predicted proteins | sample EN1Hudsemesocosm_FD_83506 | JGI IMG/M metagenome (GOLD analysis project Ga0105350, IMG submission 83506) | Methane-oxidizing microbial communities from mesocosms in the Hudson Canyon - EN1E Hudson Canyon | ecosystem: Environmental > Aquatic > Marine > Cold seeps | place: Hudson Canyon...
CCTCCTGGCCTGGCGGGAGCGGTGGGGCCTGACCTACATCGGCCTCAACGAGGACTCCATGGTCGAGTTCGCCCCCGTCGTCGAGGCACTGGCCGGCGTCTGACCGGCGTTCGGCACCCGACCGGGGGTCTCAGACCTACCAGAGTTCGTCGGCGTACCGGTCGGTACCCACCACCGTGCGCAGGAACGGTGCTGCCGAGGTGACCCGGCCCAGGCCCGAGGCCTCCAACCGCCCGGCGTAGTCCACGAACCGCTCCCAGCAGGACCGGGGATCGTCCTCCAAGAAGAAGACCTGAAGGGTGGCGTCCGGACCGATCGGCGGAGAGCCGAGGTCCATCGGGGCGTTGCTGGTCATGTCGTCCCTCGGAACCGCAGTCCAGGTGCTGCACGAGGCCACCGGCCCATCGGCGAACACCGAGGGCAGCCCCTCAGCCCGGATCCACGAGGCCAGGGCATCGGTCGACACGCCGTCGGTGGGCTCCACGACCACGGAGGAGATCCCCGCGTAGTGGTGGTCCAGAGCCAGTTCCACGGGCACCGGATCGACATCGCGGTAGTGGTCGACCAGATGGCGGTACAGCACCGTGTGGGCGTGCCGGCGATCCTGGAACCCCCGACCGGCCCCGTAGAGCCTCACCACCTGTTCGGCCCCCCAGGCGAAGTGGTCGTCGTGGTGACCGTCCTCCACCCAGTAGATGGCGAGGTAGGAGCCGCGGTCGGTCGGGTCGCTGACCGAGTTGGCCTTCGTAGGAAACCTGAGGTCCTTCAGTTCCCGGGTGGCCACCCATCGGCTGCCAGCCAGGCACCACGGTCCGACCATGCAACCGCCGTAGAAGTGGTCCCGCTCGTACCACCGGTTATAGGCCACCTCGCGGCCCGGGTCAGGGTCGACGAGGGTGTACAACATGCTGCCAACCCGTACCGGATGGCTCGGGTTCTCGTCATCAGACTGTGCCACGCGGGCCTCCTCAGCTGGGCGCTGCACACCAGCGTGGGGCGACCGGCGGCCGGGTGCAAACCGGGGCGGTCGGTCAGCGGGGCTCGATGAGGATGCTGGCCGTGGCCCGGCCCACCCGACCCCCGAGGTCGTACAGCACGGCCTCGGAGAGGCCTATGCCGTCGCCGTCGTTCTTGTGGAGGCCGCGGATTCCGATCCAGTCGCCCACGGGATCGCGGAAAGCCATCACGTTCAGGTCGGCGTTGATGGTCGCCCACTCCTCGTGGTCCAGGTACTGGGCGGCCATCGACGTCATGTCGGCCATCGTGGACAGGCGCACGAACGGGGAGGCGTCGTGCCCGGCGACCATCGTGTTGTGCATGCGCATCCAGACCAGTCCGGGTGCACCACTCCGGAACTCTCCCTCACGGCGGAACTCGACAGCACGCAGGAAGGCGGGAACGCCGACATCGGTCATGGACAGCAACAACGGCTGGGCCAGCATCGGGTGGGGCTCGTCCTCGGGGTGCGCTGTGCGAACCGGGTCCAACGGGTTGGCCACCTCGGCCACGCGCATGCGGAGGCTGGTCGAACGTGCCACCTCGACGGCACCGTCGAAGAGCGACGCCCGCACGACCTGGATGCGCCGTCCGGCCCGGAGCACCTCAACCTTCGAGCGGAGCGGAGACATCGGAACGCCGCGCATCATGTCGACCGTGTGGCGACAGATCCGCACCGGGGTGGGAGACGACACGGACTCCACCAGGTGGGCCAAGAGGCCGCCGACTGGACCGCCGTGCAGGAGGCCGGGATCCCACGGGCCCCCCGAGACGGGTTGCGGCACGAACATGGCATCGGTCTCGACGAAGAACGGTCCTGTCTCGTAGACCATGGCGTGGGCCGGGTCGGTCATGGAGTCCGGCCCAGGAAGGACAGGAGCCGTACCCCGGGAGATGCCCCGTCGGGCGGCATCACCGGACCGTCGAAGTGGGCACCCATGCCGTCCGAACCGGCCAGTGGCAGCCAGAAGTCGAGGCAGAGGTCGGCCAGCCCGTCGGGCAGTTCCACGTCGGTCCCACAGGCCCTGGCGAGGTCCCAGCCGTGGACCAGGTTGTCGGTGACCCTGAAGCCGACGATCACCCCGCCAGGCAGATCGCCCACTGCGTGTGGGTGGATCGCGTCCAGCACCCCGTCACCGGAGGCGGCATCCAGGGCGGCCAGAGCGGTGCCGCGCCAGGCGGCCATCGGGTTGAGGCCCAGAACCGAGGGATCCACGTCGGCGTCCCACGAGCCGCCCCCGCCGAGCACCTGCGCGACCAGGGCCTCGCCGGTGACTACATGGGCCACCAGCATGCGGACGTCCCAACCCTCGCAGGGTGTGGGCCTCTCCCAGTCCAGGTCGGTGACCGTGGCCAGTCGCTCGCCGAAGAACGCACAGGCCGAGGTGTACGCCGCGATCGTGTCGGCACTGTCGCCCGGGGACATGGGGCCCGGGTTCACTCCCACTCGATGGTTCCGGGTGGCTTGGACGTGATGTCGTACGCCACCCGGTTGACCCCGTCCACCTCGTTGATGATGCGGCTGGACATCTTCTCCAACAGGTCGTGTGGAAGGCGCGCCCAGTCGGCCGTCATGGCGTCCTCGCTGGTGACCGCCCGGATGATGACCGGTCGGGCGTAGGTCCGCTCGTCGCCCATCACCCCCACTGATCGGATGTCGGGAAGCACCGCGAAGGCCTGCCAGATCTCTCGCTCCAGGCCCGCGGCGCTGATCTCATCCCGGACGATCTTGTCCGCTGCCTGCAGCACCGACACGGTCTCCGGGGTGACCTCGCCGATGATGCGCACCCCCAGCCCCGGCCCCGGGAACGGCTGACGCCAGACGATCTCATCGGGCAGGCCCAGCTCCGTACCCACAGACCTGACCTCGTCCTTGAAGAGGTTCCGGAGCGGCTCCACCAAGACGAAGTCCATGTCGTCCGGCAGCCCACCCACGTTGTGGTGGCTCTTGATCTTCGCCGCGTCCTTCGTCCCCGACTCGATGACGTCCGGGTAGAGGGTTCCCTGCACCAAGAACCGGGCGTCTGCGATGCCGGCGGCAGCGTCCTCGAAGATGCGGATGAACAGCTCGCCAATGGCCTTCCGCTTCTCCTCCGGATCGGTAACCCCGACCAGCTTCTGGAAGAAGCGTTCTGCGGCCCGCACGTGAATCAGCTCGATGCCCTGGGTCTTCTCGAAGGCATCGACCACCTGCTCGCCCTCGCCGGCGCGCATCAGGCCCGTATCGACGAACACGCAGATCAGCTGATCGCCGATGGCCTCGTGCACGAGGGCCGCCGCCACCGCCGAGTCGACACCGCCCGACAGGCCACAGATGGCACGACCGTCGCCCACCTGTTCGCGGATGGCGGCCACCGATGACTCGATGACCGATGACATGGTCCAGTCGCCGGCGCAGCCGCATACGTCCAGGACGAAGCGCCTGAGGAGATCCTGGCCGCACGGCGTGTGGTGTACCTCGGGATGGAACTGGACGGCGTAGAGGCCGGCCTCGGCCGACTCGAATGCCGCCACGGGGGCATCTGGCGAAGATGCCGTGACGGTCGCCCCGGCCGGAGCGTCGGTGATGGCGTCGAAGTGGCTCATCCAGACCGGATGGGCACCGCTACCGGCGTCAGCCAGGAGGGTGCCCGCATCGCCCACGGTCAACTCGGTGCGGCCGTACTCGCCGCGCTCGTTGCGACCCACGACGCCACCACGCTGGTGGGCAATCAGCTGGGCGCCGTAGCAGATGCCCAGGATGGGCACGCCCAAGTCGTAAACACCGGGGTCGATCCGGGGAGCACCATCGACGTGGACCGAAGCCGGGCCACCGCTGAAGATGATTCCGGTAGGCCTGCGGGCGGCGTACTCGTCGGCTGACAGGTCGTGCGGGACTATCTCACTGAATACTTTGGCCTCACGGACCCGTCGGGCGATGAGCTGGGCGTACTGGGCCCCGAAGTCGACGACCAGTATCCGGTCGGTGGCGCGGGCGCTGCCGCCCGGAGTGTCGGTCATCAGAGGAACAGGGTCGGCGGAGCTAGCGCCCCATCCCCACTCCCTGTGACTTCTGCAGCGCCTTGCCTTCGGTCATCAGCGCCGGGGCGACCATCACCTCTGCCTTCTGGAACTCCTTCACATCCACGTAGCCACACGTGGCCATCGAGGTGCGGAGCCCACCGAACAGGTTCAGCTTGCCGTCGTTCTCGTTGGCCGGGCCCAGCAGGATCTCCTTCAGCGTGCCCCTGGTGGCCGTCTGGACGCGTGCGCCACGTGGCAAGGTCGGGTGGAAAGTGGCCATTCCCCAGTGGTAGCCACGACCGGGTGCCTCCGCTGCGGCGGCCAGCGGCGAACCGACCATCACGGCATCGGCACCACAGACGATGGCCTTGGAGATGTCGCCACCGGTTGCCATGCCGCCATCGGCGATGACGTGGCAGTAGACGCCCGTCTCGTCCAGGTGCCGCATCCGGGCCGCCCGCACGTCGGCGATGGCCGTCGCCTGTGGCACGCCCAGGCCCAGAACGCCTCGGGTGGTGCAGGCATGGCCGGGACCGACGCCCACGAGCACACCGGCAGCGCCGGTACGCATCAGGTGGATGGCCGCCTTGTTGGTCGCGCAACCACCCACGATCACTGGAATGTCCAGCTGTCTGATGAACGTCTTCAGGTTCAGCGGCTCGATGGTCCTGGACACGTGCTCTGCGGAGACCACGGTGCCCTGGATGACCAGCATGTCCAGCTCGCCGGCCAGGATGTGGTCCAGCAGTGCTGCGGTGCGCTGCGGGGTGACCGAGACACACGAGACCACACCGGCATCGTTGATCTCACGGATCCGCTCGGTCACCAGGCCCGGGATGATGGGCTGCTGGTAGAGCTCCTGCATCCGCCTGGTCGCCTTCTCGACCGGCAGTTCGGCGATCTCGGCCAGAACCGAGTCGGCGTCCTCGTACCGGGTCCAGAGGCCCTCCAGGTTCAGCACGCCCACGCCGCCCAGACGACCTATCTGGATGGCGGTAGCCGGGCTGACCACGCCGTCCATAGCCGAGGCCATGAGCGGCAGCTCGAAGCGGTAGGCGTCGATCTGCCAGCTGATGTCGACGTCCTCGGGATCACGGGTGCGTCGGCTGGGAACTATCGCAATGTCATCGAACCCGTAGGCGCGACGACCGCTCTTGCCCAGCCCAATCTCGATCTCAGCCATGTCGACTCCCCGCCGGCCCCAAAGCCGGCTCCGTCCGGTCGGGCCTGGCGGCGGCCCCGGAGAAGGGTCAATTGTAGCCACTAGCGGCCAGCCTGACCTGCGGTTTCGGCAACCCTCGGACTCCTGGGCGAGGAATCCCCCGTCGGGCTCAGGCCAGTTCGTCGAACAGATCCGCCAACCGGTCCACGTGGGTCGCCGTCGTCCACGTGCCACCCACTGCGACCCGCAGCACAAAGCGGTCGTCCAGCTTCGTATGAGTCAGGAATGCCTCACCGGTGGAGTTGACATCTGCCAGGAGTTGCTCCGACGCCTCGTCGCCATCCACGTGGCGCAGGCACACCAACCCCAGGGAGAGCGGCGCCGCCATCTCCAGGCGGGGGTTGGCCCGCACCCGGTCGGCGAGGGTGGCCGCTGCTGCGACATGTGCCCGGATGTGGGCCCTCAACCCGTCGGTGCCATAGGAGCGCATCACGAACCAGAGCTTCAGGGCCCGGAAGCGACGACCCAGGGGAACCTGCCAGTCCCGGTAGTCGACCACCTCGCCGGAATCGCTGGCCGCGTTGCGCAGGTAATCCGGGACGATGGACAGGGAGGCCGCCAGCGGAGCGGCGTCGGCCACGTAGAACGCCGAACAGTCGAAGTTGGTGAGCAGCCACTTGTGGGGATTGAAGGCGTAGCTGTCCACCCGGTCCAGGCCATCCAGGAGATCGCTGTGTTCCGGGCAGACGGTGGCCGAACCGGCCCAGGCCGAGTCCACGTGCACCCACGCCCCTACTGCGGAGGCGACCTCGGCGATACGGGCCACCGGGTCGACGGCGCCCGACGAGGTGGTGCCGACCGTGGCAATCACAAGGCATGGGACCAGGCCGTCGGCGAGGTCGGCATCGACCATCCGGGCTAGGGCGTCGGCGTCCATCGCGTAGTCGCCGTCGACCGGCACGACCCGCAGCTGGTGGCGCCCGAAGCCGGCCACCAGGACGTCCTTCTCGATCGACGAGTGGGCCTGGCCGGACGTGTACACACGCAGGTCGGGGAGTGCCTCCGACCCCCCGGACCGGTCCCGGGCGGCCAGCACGGCGCACAACGACGCCGACGACGCCGAGTCCTGGATGACGCCACCACCCGGCCCGTCGGACCGGAACCTGTCGGGGAGGCCACACGCCTCGGCCAGCCAGTCCAGTACGTGTGTCTCCAACTCGGTGCAGGCCGGGCTGGTGGACCAGAGCATCCCCTGCACGCCCAGGCCGGCCGACACCAGCTCCCCGAGAACGGAGGGGGGAGACGAGTTGGCCGGGAAGTAGCCGAAGAACCCGGGATGCTGCCACTGGGTGACGGCAGGGGCGATGAGACTGTCCACGTCGTCCAACAGAGCATCGAAGGACTCGCCCACCGATGGGGGCGACGGCGGCAACGACGCCCGTACGTCCCCGGGTGCCAAGTCGGGCATTATCGGCCGATCGGCCACACCGGCCAAGAAGTCGGCTATCCAGTCCACCGTCGCATGGCCGGCGGCCCGAAACTCGTCCGGGGTCATGTGGTTGGGGCCGCTAGGCGCCTCGGGCATCATCGGATCGGTCACGGATCTACACGGTAGTTACGCCGGTCGGCGACTCCCAACGAGAGGACCAGGAGTTGGCGGAGCATCGCCGCGGTGGCCCCCCACACGGTGTCGCCCTCCAGCTCGAAAAAGGTAATGATCCACGGCACGTCGAACCGGGCCCACTCCTCCTCCCGGTACACCTCGTCCAGCAGCAGCTCGGCAAGCGGCACGAGCAGGACGGCCTCAACCTCGGCCGGGTTGGGAACCAGTTCCGGCGGTCCGGGGAGCACCGCCACAAACGGGTGGATGAGGCTCCGGGAACCCACCGTCACCAGGGGGTCCAAGTGACCCACCAGACGGGGCACCTCAGGGTCAAGGCCGATCTCTTCGGCCGCCTCGCGCAGTGCGGTTGCCCACAGGTCCGGGTCTCCGGGGTCGCGGCGACCACCGGGAAAGCTCACCTCGTGCGAGTGGGAGGCCAGCCGTGGCGACCGCCGGGTGAGGACCACGTGCGGACCACCACCCTCGAGATCCTCATAGAGCGCCACAAGCACCCCTGCCTCGCGTTCGTCACCCTTGGGTCGTCCACGAATGCCCACCGGACGTCGACCGTCCAGGACCCGGAGGATCCCGTCGAGGGTGACGGCCCGATCCTCCAGCGCGGCCCATGGCGAAGGCTCACCGGGAAGCCAGCCATCAGGGCGGGGAATCTCCTGGGGCCCACCGCGCTTCGGGGCCCCGACCGCGGTCACTCCCCTCCTTGGGCCACATCCCCGAGGTCGACCAGGAACTGTGCGAGGCCGCCGTCACGTAGGCCCTCGGCCACCGCCAGCGGCAGCGTCTTACCCCGCTCCCAGCCGTTCCACGCCTCGGCCAGAGCCTCCACCGGCCTCCCACCCGACCCGTCTACGGCGGCATCCAACAACTCAGGCAACCGCCCAGTCTTGAGGTTGGCCAGCATTCGCCCCACCAGCGTCTCGCCGCGAAGCCACTCGTCGAACTGACCTGCCAACTTCTTCGGATCCGCTGCCGGGCGATCTTTCATCATGGTGTCACCGTACCGGCTGCCTGATGGCCGCTACTCCCCGGGAACCGACCCGGAAGTGGCCGAAAACGACGGTAGCCGGGCCACAAGCCCGGCTACCGACGACGATCAGAGGGGATCGCTACATCATTCCGCCCATGCCACCCATCGGGTCCATGCCGCCCGCCGGCATGGCCGGCTCGGGCTCAGGCTTGTCAGCCACGAGGACCTCGGTGGTCAGGAGCAGGGCTGCGATCGAAGCAGCGTTCTGCAGCGCAGCGCGGGTCACCTTGGCCGGATCGATGATGCCGGCCTCCACAAGGTCGACCATCTCACCTGTTGCGGCGTTGAGACCCGTGTGGCCGGTGGCCGACTCGATCTCACGGACCATGACGGCACCCTCGAGGCCGGCGTTGTCGGCGATGAGCCGTGCCGGGGCCTCCAGCGCGGCGTACACGATGCGGGCACCGGTCTGCATGTCACCGTCGAGACCATCGACCACGCTGGCCACAACGGGACGGGTCCGCAGCAGGGCGGTGCCGCCACCAGCGACCACACCCTCCTCGATGGCTGCCCGGGTCGCCGAGAGGGCATCCTCGATGCGGTGCTTCTTCTCCTTCAGCTCCACCTCGGTGGCCGCACCGACCTGGACGACGGCGACGCCGCCAGCCAGCTTGGCGAGGCGCTCCTGGAGCTTCTCACGGTCCCAGTCGGAATCGGTCTCGTCGATCTCGCGCTTGATCTGCGCGATGCGACCATCGACCTCCGAGGACTCGCCGGCACCCTCGATAATGGTGGTCTCGTCCTTTGTGACAACGACCTTTCGGGCCGAACCCATCATTTCGAGGTTCACGCCGTCCAACTTCAGGCCGACCTCCTCGGCGATGACCTGACCGCCGGTAAGGATCGCCATGTCCTGGAGCATCGCCTTGCGGCGCTCGCCGAAGCCTGGAGCCTTCACGGCCACCGAGCTGAACGTGCCACGGATCTTGTTCACGACCAGGGTGGCCAGGGCCTCGCCCTCGACGTCCTCGGAGATGATCAGTAGTGGGCGACCCGACTGCATGACCTTCTCGAGGACCGGGAGCATGTCCTGGACGGAGGTGATCTTGCCCTGGTTCAACAGGATGTAGGGCTCCTCCAGAATCGCCTCCTGGCGCTCAGGGTCGGAGACGAAGTACGGGGACAGGTAGCCCTTGTCGAACTGCATGCCCTCCACGAACTCGAGGTCCATGCCGAAGGTGTTGGACTCCTCCACGGTCACCACGCCGTCCTTGCCCACCTTCTCGATGGCGTCGGCCAGGACCCGCCCGATCGTGGCGTCGGCGGCGGAAATGCCGGCGACGTTGGCGATCTGGTCCTTGGAGTCGTCGACCTGGACCGACTGGTCGGCGATGGAGTCGACAGCGGCCGATACGGCTGCCTCGATCCCCTTCTTGAGGCCCATCGGGTTGGCGCCGGCGGCCACGTTGCGGAGGCCCTCGCGGACCAGGGCCTGAGCCAGCACTGTGGCGGTGGTGGTTCCGTCTCCAGCGATGTCGTTGGTCTTGGTGGCCACCTCCTTCACCAGCTGCGCGCCCATGTTCTCGAAGGCGTCCTCCAGCTCCACCTCACGGGCGATGGAGACACCGTCGTTGGTGATGGTGGGTGCGCCAAACTTCTTGTCCAGGACCACGTTGCGGCCCTTCGGGCCGAGGGTGACCTTCACTGCGTCGGCCAGCTTGTTGACGCCGGCCTCGAGGCCACGCCGGGCCTCCTCATCGAACTTCAGAATCTTCGCCATGTCGCGCTACTTGACGATCGCGAGGACGTCGCGGGCGTTCAGGATCAAGAGATCCTCGCCCTCGACGGTGATCTCGGTGCCGCCGTACTTGGAGTAGACGACGGTGTCGCCCTCGGCGACGTCCATCGGCACGAGATCACCGGTCTGCTCTGAACGTCGGCCCGGGCCGACGGCCAGGACATCGCCCTGCTGGGGCTTTTCCTTGGCCGTGTCCGGGATGACCAGGCCGCTGGCCGTGGTCGACTCGAAGTCACTGGGTCGGACCACGATGCGGTCCTCGAGGGGCTGGAGGTTCATAGAACGCTTCCCTTTCGGCGATGGCAACGGGCCGTCCGGCCCCGTCAACCTGTTGGCAGTCTCATTGGACGAGTGCCAACGATAGGGGTAACACCCTTCCGGTCCAACGTGGAGACCGCCTGAATTCGCCACCTCCGCAGAGCGGCGACCCAACTCCCCGTCAGGACAGCAGCGGCAGGCCCAGGTTCGGATCGGCACCCGTGTCCAGCGGGCTGGGACCGTCGGACCGCAGACGCCACCAGCCGGCGGCGGCCACCATCGCAGCGTTGTCGGTACACATCGCACGCGACGGCAGGAAGGCCCTGACACCGGTTTCGGTGCAGACGTCCAAGAACCGCTCCCGCAGGCGCGAGTTGGCCGCCACCCCACCACCCAGGCAGGCACCCCGGGCTCCGGTCGCCTCGATGGCCCACCGGGTCTTGGTGACCAGGGCATCCACCACCGCCTCCTGGAAGGAAGCCGCCACGTCGGCGGTGGCCGCCCCCGGGTCAGAACGGACATGGTTCACGACGGCGGTCTTGAGGCCGCTGAAAGAAAAGGCGTAGCGGCGGTCCTCCGACAGGGTGTCCGGATTCTC
>Ga0105350_10002769_pt1 | contig 10401 bp, 8 predicted proteins | sample EN1Hudsemesocosm_FD_83506 | JGI IMG/M metagenome (GOLD analysis project Ga0105350, IMG submission 83506) | Methane-oxidizing microbial communities from mesocosms in the Hudson Canyon - EN1E Hudson Canyon | ecosystem: Environmental > Aquatic > Marine > Cold seeps | place: Hudson Canyon...
ATCACATGAAATTTTTGACTGTATGGCTGATTTATTGGGCGCAAAATATCTTTATGAAGAGCAGGACGAAGAAATTATCGAGGTACCTGCCGAAAAACTCACACGGGAACGGTTGTCTGGTTTACCTCCATCAATAATGCAGGAACTTTATGTGGCTGCACAACAACTGGATCAAGCCCGCGTACAAGAAATTGCACAACAGATAGTTGAAATTGATCCCAGAATTGCCAGAGCCATCATTTCGCTAGCAGATAGCTTCGAGTGGGAGCAATTATTGGCACTGCTGAATATTGATGAAAAATAACATATGGGTATAAGCGTTTAAAATAAGTAGCGAAGAGGTGAAGGTTATTGCAAGTATGCCTCCAACTCACGCTGCTGAGCTTCCTCCCTGTCGATAAAAGCGATCCACTGTTGTGCCAACTTTTTCATGCGTGGGTCTTTAGCTGCATACTCAAAGGCCTTTTTGGCAGCCTCGTAGTGTCTCAGCCGGTAACGGCACATACCTAGCAAAATCCTTGTGCCCGCACGATCTTTCAATTGCTTCTGCTTGAGTGCGGTTTCAAGCGACTTTTCTGCCTGCTGCCAGTTGCCGAGGTTAAAATATGCATGGCCGAGACGGCGGTACAGTTCACCGTCCTGACTGAGAGCAGCAGCCTGTTGTAGTGGACCGATGGCCTTGGCATCATCACCGGCCAGTGTCCAGGCCTGAGCCAGTAGTTTGAGTATGCCGAGTTCGGCTTTGAGGTGTTGCTTGTTGAGACTGGTTTGCAGCAGTTTTGCGGCCTTATAGGGCAGTTGATGATTAAGGTACAAACTAGCCAGGTTTTTCAGTTCATCCGGCCGGCTAAGTTTGCCATTTTCATACAATGTCTCAGTGATCGCCAGTTGTTTCTTTGAATCGCCGAGTTCGCTGAACACACCAGCCAGAGTTTTCAGGTATTGACCGTCCGGATAGTGCTTGATCAGTTCCTTGAGTGTCTTGACCATGGCTGGGTAGTCATTCAGGTGGTGATGGATGCCATTCAGTAACTGCAACCAGCTTTCCTGAGGGATATTTCCTTGTTGCTGGACTAGCATGATGGCCTGCTCTACCTGGAGCCTAGCTTGTGGGTATTGTTGCAGCGAATAATGCGCCTGGCCAATGACCATCAGGGTGTTGGCGTCGGGCTGTTGCAGTACTTTGAGTAATTCCTTGGCTGCACTAATCGCCCTTGTGTAATTTTCGTTGATCAGACTTAACTGGCTCAAGGTCTTAAGGCTACTCTGCAGTAGTGCCGGAGGTAGTCCACTTTGCTTGAGTACCTGTTCATACGCTTGGGCCGCCTCGCGGTAGTCGTTTTTCAGATAATAAATATAACCGATCAGGTTCCACACCTGAGCTCGTTCGTAAGAGGAAAGTCCAGGAACCTGCTGGAGTTTATCAAGTTTTCTTCCAGCTTCATCATAGGCTTCCCGATCAATATTTTTTTGTATGGACTGGAGTGTTTGGTAGACTTTGCTACTCATCGCGGCTGTGACCCGTGCCTCGGCATCATGGGTATACAATCCGAAGATCAACAGCAGTGAAATGAGTGCCGGTATAAGTGGATTTCCCCGAGCGATGTGCAAGAGGTTCATGATCCATTCTCAAGCTGGTATATGAAGCGGTTGCGTACACCGGGCACTTCGACTTTGACCCCGTCAACCACGCGTGGCTTGTACTTGAACTTTCTAGCCGCTTCGATTGACGGCTTTTTGAAGCTTGAGTGGGTGCATTCGCCATCGACCACGTGCACTCCGCCGACGCGACCATCAGCTTTGACCGTGTATTCGACCATGCAGTGACCTTCAATGCCACGCTGCGCCGTCCGGCTAGGATAAATAGGCGCGACCTTGGCGATAGGCAGGTATTCACTCTGCTCGCTGATGTCGAGTGCAAAGCCTTCGGCACTTAAACTAATATCAGTCTTGATGGGAGTCGGGGGCAGGGTGATCTTATGGATGGAAGGCCCTGGTGCTGTCAATATCGGGGCTGGTGGTTCCTGTGGCGCCACCCCTGGGGTCGGCGGCTGTTTCGGTTTCGGCGTTATATGACGGATGATTTCTTCACTCTTGACGCGCACAAAGTCTAGGCGGTAGACGCGGCCGTTGTCCTGCAACGGGTGCTGGCCGATGCTGATCAGCGAGAACATTGCCCAAGCGAGTATTCCGCTGATGATCAGCGCACCAGCCACTGCCAGCAACCAGTGCAGCAGTGACGAAGTTGCATCTAAGGGGGCAATCGGGTCAACACGTCCGCTCATGGGCTTCGCCTAGTATTGTGTCGCGATCGCGATTTCGTAAACGCCCGCCGCACGCGCGGCATCCATCACTCGAATCAACTGTTCATTGCGCGAATTACTGTCAGCTTGTATCACTACCGATCCTTTGGGATTTTCAGCATGCAATCGTTCGATGATCGGGCGTAGCGCACGGATATCGATCTGACGCCGATCTATCCAGATTTCATCGTTGGCGTTGATCGCGATCAGGATGTTGACCTTTTCCTGCACCATTGCGGTGGAGGCCTGAGGTCGATCGACTTCGATCCCTGACTCTTTGGTGAAAGTTGCGGTGACAATAAAGAAGATCAGTAAAATGAATACAACATCGAGCATAGGTGTGATGTCTACTTCGTACTGCTGCTCTTTTAGCGATAGCGGGTTAGATAGTCTACGCATGGGGAACTTCCTCATCAGTTAGGGTTAGATGTTCACCTAAGCGTACACGCTCACTAGCGGCGCGGCGCGATAAAAAATAGCTAATCATCAGTCCAGATAGGGCGACGACCATGCCTGCCAAGGTCGATACGGTGGCCTTAGAGATTCCGGCAGCAGTTGCCTGAGGGTTGGTGCTACCGGTCACGGCCATGACATCGAACATTTCAAGCATACCGACCACGGTGCCGAGCAGACCCAGCAGTGGGCACAACACGACCAGACAACGCAGCAGGTCGAGGCGGGTTTCCAGTGCCTGAGCGATACGCGAGATCAGACGCTGGCGGATTGCTCGGGATTGCCATGAGCGATGGTCACTACGTGCTTGCCACTGAGCCTCGGCACGTTGGATCAGCTGAGGGTGAATCCACCACAGGTAGAATAGACGTTCGAGGATTACTGTCCACATCAACAATGCGATGAGCAGGATAACGAGCAGTACCTGACCGCCTAGCGCGAGAAGTTCTCCAAGCCAGGGCAGGTGAATATCGATCAGAATTAGCAGATTCATGCCATCCTGTTCTGTACTACCTGAGCGGCTTGCGCTTCGGACTGTTCGGCAATCATGCCGACTGCCTGTTGTTCGAGTACTTCTGTAATTTGTTTGACTCGGCCTTGCACCACGGCGTGTAGCAGTAGACTAGGGATGGCAACACTCAGCCCCAACACGGTGGTGACTAGTGCCTGTGAAATGCCACCAGACATTAGTTTAGGATCACCAGCACCGAACAGGGTGATAGCCTGAAAGGTGATGATCATGCCGGTTACTGTACCGAGTAGACCTAGTAAAGGTGAAACTACCGCTATAATTTTAATGATGGAGACGCGCTTTTGTACCTTGAGACTTTCCTCGAGGATGCTTTCGCTGAGTTTTAGTTCCAGAGTCTCACTATCGAGATGACGGCTGTTATGGTAGACGCCGAGTATGCGGCCGAGCGGATTGGCGGCAGGGTGCTTGGGACGTTTGGCCTGGCTGCGGATACGTAATTGTATAATACTGAGGGTGATCAGTCGTTCAAGTGCGGCTATCAGCGCCAGTGCACCGAGGCCGAGGATGATATAACCGATCACGCCGCCCTGTTCGATGCGTTCACGCAGTTCAGGGGTCTGTACCAGCAGCGCCAATAACTGACCACGAGAGGGATCGATGGAAAAGGCAACGCTAGCCTCTGGTGCATTCGAGTCGGTCAAGGCCTGCGCGCCCAGTAGATGACGGGGTGCTGGTTGTCGCGGGTATTCGACAATACGCCCGGTCTCGTGTATGAACTGGTAGTAGCGACCATTGGCGACGAGATTGAACGCACCGATCCTAATCAGCTCGACATTGCTGGCAACACCTCCTGCATCAACAACCTGAGTTGTAAAACGTGTGACTTTACCGCTTTCGGTCATTTCACGTTGCAGTTCAAACCACAGCTGTTCAATTTCAGTAAGATCCGGAAGCTGACTGGCCTGTCCCATCTTGTGTCCGAATTCCTCGAGGAATGCATCGCGCTTGGCAAATTGAATATGCGTAAGCGAGTCGGCCATCGTGACTCGTGCATCACTTGCGGACTGTTGCAGCACGCCGAACAGTTCTTTTAATGTACCCAAGCGTTCACTCAACTTGCGATCAAGTGAAGCCAGATTGGTTTGATTTTTAGCAAAACGTGACTCCAGTTTTACACTAATCGTTTCCTCTTTGTTCTTGCTAGTCTTAAGAGCTTTGAGCTGGTTAGCCTGTTGCGTCTTGTCAGCCTTGAATTGTGCCAATCGTGTCTGGTTATTTTTACGATCCTGAGCTAAGCCTGTCTTGACCTGTTGCAGTAGAGTGTCGAGTGAGATGTCTTCGGCGTGGACGGCTGAAGTCATTAATAAGCACACAATCATTGGCAGAACGCTTCTGATGATTGAGTTCACTATTGTTCCTCCTTGGGTAGTGGCACAGGGATAGTTATTAGATCTGGAGCGACCTGTTTGCTTGCGACCTTGAGAGCCTTTGATAATTGTCTGCGATAGGTGTCAGGATCAAGTGCCGTCCAATGGTTATTCAGCCAGTGTCCCATCAGATTGCCATCGGTACTTTGGTAGATCAGTGCTAGGCGGCCGATACGCAGGAACTTAACCTCGCGATCAATGCCATCGATTGACAATTGTCCACGATAGGTTTCGATTGTACGGCCATATTCGTTTTCGATCTGGTAGGCTTCGAATACTTTACGAACCTTCTCCGCCACGCTGACATCCGCACGACTCATCATGGCGTTCAACGAGGTAATGCGCTTCTGGCGTTCTTCGGGCAAAAATGGGACATCCAACGCGACGAAGCGCTCCAATCCACCGATCATGCGTACCGCTAGTGGGATGATCTGGCGTTCGATCACCGCGACGTTGTCGATTGATTGTTGAAGTTCGGCAATCTCGGCTTCCTGCCCCGTCACCTGTTGGCCTAGTAACTCGTTGTAAATATGCAGACCGCCCACTGTCTTGCTTAAGGCCAGATACTCGGTTAGCAACTCACGTTGCTGTTGTGCTAGGTGGTTGACCTGACTTTGGGCTGATTGGCCTTCTTTGAGGCGTTGTTCTCCAGTGGTGACGACCTTATCCAATGTCTCTGCAAAGGCTATTCCACTGGATAACAGCCAGCTCCAGAATATCACCATAATGAATCTTCTGATCGGACTCAACCCACTATTAATCAGTTGTTTCATCGATTTGAGAGTAAAAGAAATCATCGTATTTAAGTGCTCATTTTAATTTTACTATCCTTAAATCCATTCGATGTTCAGGAAGTATCGACGGATACACATCTACTCTCAGCATAGCGGTCACTTAATGTCTCCCGATATGCCGATCAGTAAATTTCTTTTTCATACATACTATAGTTTCGGATGTTCAGATTGTCTAATTCCCTTTTTTGACACGACTGTGGCATTTTCTACAGCAAGTTGTAGAATTTCACAATAATAATGTGGTTTACAGAAATTCAATTGATGACCGTCCGATATTCTTGTACAAGCTGGGATATGATATAGTTTTCAGTACTGAAGACTATAATACAGCTGGGATTAGCCCTCGAATGTGTATCCGATATGCATAGTCAAGTTTGGTGACTCTTGTTAAAAACAAGGGTATACTAAAAGATAAATCACCTGAATAACTTGGATAAGAGACCGAACCCTTACTTCAAACTATAGTAGGCCAGATAGAAAAGTCGGAGTCTACGTATTGGAGACGACCAAATGAAGCATTCAATAAGGTATCTAAGCCTTTCACTGATCTTTATTCCTTTGGGAAGCGTACACGCATACGATGACGACATAGCGCCCGAATATACAGATGCGACCGTAGAGGAAGTAGTGGTAACGGGTTTACGAGGCAAACCACGCACCATCAGTGAATCACCTGTACCGATTGACGTCTTCACATCAGAAGCTATCGAAAGCGTGGCGTACACCGACACCCATGATGTGTTGATGACGCTCTTGCCCTCCTATCAGGTTAATAGATTCCCGATCAGCGATGGTGAGAGCTTTATACGGCCGGCTCAGCTCCGGGGGATGTCCACCGACAAAACACTGGTGCTGGTCAACTCCAAGCGCCGTCACCGAGCAGTTCTGGTCGATGTCGGTGCCGCCGGCTCGCAGGGCCCAGATATTGCCACAATTCCAACTATCGCCTTAAAAAGTATCGAAGTACTTAGAGACGGTGCAGCCGCTCAATACGGCTCGGATGCCATCGCCGGCGTGATAAACTTCATCTTAAAAGACAATGCTGATGGCGGGGTCCTTAACATCGAGGCTGGCTCTTACTATGAGGGTGATGGAGATCAAACCAAGCTATCCGGCAATATTGGACTGCCTCTAGGTGATAATGGTTTTATAAGCCTTTCCGGTGAGTACTCTTATTCAAACCGAACCAATCGAGCAGAGCAATATTGTGAAAGCTGGTTCTGCCTTGACTCGAGTAATCCGGTTTACAATCCAAGTGCGGGGTACACTCAATATACCAATGATCCAGCTTTTATGTCTGCGGTCGCACAAGCCGGAGATACAGTTCAGGCTTGGGGACAACCACAAGTTGAGGCCAGTCGTTTCTTCTTCAATTCTGGCTATGAACTTAATGATGACCTAGAGCTATACGCATTTGGTAGCTACTCGAAAAGCCAGGGAAAAGACAACTTCTTCTATCGCTTTCCCGGCAATGGGACGATCGAGGATCTGCGCCAGGCAGATGGTAGTATCTACAGTCCCCTCGATATTTTCCCAGGAGGATTTACACCTGAGTTCACCGGTGATATCACTGATTACTCGCTCGTTGCAGGTCTTAAAGGACAGTATAACAATGGTATAACTTACGACTTTAGCGGACGTTTTGGCTCAAACAAGATCGACTATAACCTTTCCAATACTATTAATCCTTCTCTGGGCCCCGACACCCCACAGTCTTTCGATCCGGGCAAGCTGATTAACGAGGAGTTGCAGTTTCAGGCAGACTTTACCTACGAATTTGACACAGATTTAGCAGGCCCTGCGCTGTTGGCCTTTGGTGCAAGCTATATGGATGAATCCTACGAAATCATTGCGGGTGACCCACAGTCTTATGAGGTTGGTCCTTATGCAAAGGCGGATCCCTGGAGTTTGTGTAACGCTAATGTGCCAACTGCGGCCGGTACTGCAGCCATTAATGCCGGATCAAGCCTGAATTGCGCAGACCAGAATGATCCGGTCTACACCGTGGTGGGTGTTGGCTCTAACGGCTTTCCAGGCTACCCGCCTACTTACTCGGATAAGACTTCACGTGATTCCTGGGGTATCTACGGCGACCTGTCGGCTGACGTCACAGATCAATTGTTACTACAGGGGGCATTTCGCTATGAAGACTACTCTGATTTTGGCTCCAAACTGGTGGGTAAGTTGGCCGCTCGTTTCGCTATCACGGATGATATAGCCATGCGCGGTTCTGTAGGTACTGGGTTTCGTGCACCAACACCGGGTCAGCAAGGAACGACGAACGTTTCCACCCGGTTGCCGAACGGCTTTCCTGTTGCAACAGGCCTGTTCCCTGCAAACAGCCCCGTTGCGGCTGCACTTGGTGCCTCGCCACTCAAACCCGAGTTATCAAGGAACTTCACTCTAGGAATGGCCTTCACACACGAGGCAGCAATCGCGACTCTCGATTTCTACCGGATCGAATTGAAGGATCGGATACATGCGATCTCGAGCCTCCCTGTTTCCTCTGATCCGGCCTCAGGTGACGCCTTCAACAACTATCAGGCCCTGGTCAATGCGGGCGTGGCTGGTGCTGATTCTATCGGGGGTGCCTTCTACTTCACCAATGCCTTCGATACTGTTACTCAGGGTGTAGACCTGGTTGTCAGCATTCCGGTTGAGTGGGAGAATACCTCCAGCACTCTATTCACGATTTCCGCCAATTACAATCGCACAGAGTTTGACTCTGATCCGAGTGACCATCTCAACGAGGAGCAACAGTACGATTTTGAGAACTATTCTCCTCGCTGGCGCGGCGTACTGGGAGCAACGCATTCTATCGGCGACTTCAGCTTCATGGCCAGGGTCAACCTATACGGTTCTTTCGAAAACTACCAAGCAGCTGATAACATTCAGAAGTATGCTCCAGAAGCCTTACTCGATCTGGAAGTTCGCTACCAGCTCAAACAGAACCTGACTCTTGCTCTCGGTGGCCGCAACGTGTTGGACAATTACCCAGATAAGGATGAGGTGAATGACTATTGCTGTGGGCGGGTGTACTCGTCCAACAACCCCGTTAGCTGGCAGGGCGGATTCTACTATCTCAAGCTAATAGCCGAGTTCTGAGGATGAAAATAAAATTTTTCTTACACTAATGGAACTTAACGCTAAAAGTTTTTCAAATACATCTGCTGAGTTAAAACTTTGAAAATATTTTTAAATTCAGGTAAGTAAGATATTTTATTCAAGTATACTTGATTAAAAAACACGGAATTGTGTTCGAAAATGTTAGTTATTAAATTATGAATATATCTAAATACGAGATCATTGTTGTAGATGATATTGAGGAAAACCTGCTTTTATTAACCGATTTACTAACGAAAGAAGGCTATAAAGTGCGCCCTTCTACTTCTCCACTATTGGCTCGTAAATCGGCTTTTCTGAAACCCCCCGGTCTTTTTCTGCTTGATGTCAATATGCCAAGCATCAATGGATTTGAGCTATGTAAGCAACTAAAAGCAGATCCACGTACCTCCGACATTCCTGTCGTATTTGTAACGGCTTTGACTGATACCGCCAGTGTCGTTGATGGTTTCAAGGCTGGAGGAAATGATTACATCGCCAAACCTTTCCGTGCGGAAGAGGTACTATCAAGAGTCCATACACATCTTAAGCTTTACGATTACGAGTTACATCTTAAAAACAAGATAGAGGAAGGCATAAGAGAAATAAGCTTACTCAACGAAGAGATTGAACATACTCAGCGGGAAGTCGTTCAGCTAATGGGTACGGCTGCAGAAGGTCGTAGTCAGGATGTAGGCCAGCATGTTAAACGTGTGGCTGAAATGGCCTATAACTTGGCGCGCTGGTATGGTGCTTCAGAATATGAAGCTGTATTAATTCGTGCGGCAGCCCCCCTCCATGATATGGGTAAAGTTGCAATTCCAGATGCTATATTAAACAAGAATGGGAAACTCAATGAGGAGGAATGGGGCATTATGAAGACGCATGCACAAATTGGTTTTGAGATGTTAAGTGTTTCTGATCGTCCTTTGTTGAAAACAGCAGCCCTGATAGCTTATGAACATCATGAACGTTGGGATGGTACCGGTTATCCTCGAGGCTTGAAAGCTGAAAATATTTCAGTGGCAGGCAGAGTTACTGCTATTGCCGATGTATTCGATGCTTTGTCCCACAGTCGTTGCTATAAAGAAGCTTGGAAAATAGATGAAGTATTCAGCTACCTTAAAGAGGGTAGAGGGAAGCATTTTGACCCACGCTTAATAGACTTAGTGTTTGAAAATATTGAACAACTGCTGAAAATTGTAGAAAATATTCCAGACTCTGATTATATAAATACATAGTTAAATGAAATGGGTTTCCCCTATTACAAAGATAATATTACCCTTGAGAAATTTAAAATAATTAGTGGCTAATCAGAAGGTGACAACTCTCAGCTGAGTATTAAGAATGACTGCTATGGCATGTGGATTCAACCGGTCGATGCAACACATAGGTTAATCGTTCTGCTGGTTTTTCAAAGTTTAGTATCTTTCTGGAGCGTTCGTTAAGACGTCGTGCAACGGCATTAAGTTTTGCTTGTGAGTATATTGATAAGTCTGTTCCCTTCGGAAAGTATTGTCTCAAGAGTCCATTCGTGTTTTCATTAGAGCCACGTTACCAGGGTCTATGAGGATCATAGAAGTTTGAGCTTGCGAGCCTCTGATTACAAAGCAGGTGCTTTTCCTTTGACTGACTTTTCTTTATCCTTAGCGGAAAATCTCGTTTATTTACTTTCGCCATTAAAATAGCGCCCCTTTAAAATTGCGGTGCTATGAGTAGTTAGGCTTGATTTTGGCGAAAGATGTTTTAGGAGTATAGTATTGATTTAAAAAGATTCTAACCTACATAAAGGTTCGAATCCTGTCGGGCGTACCATTTTTACTATTCCGTAAGACTTCATTAGTTCAACA